>Ga0351843_1001_pt1 | contig 128423 bp, 95 predicted proteins | sample TotcelHFGM3001L4_FD_206878 | JGI IMG/M metagenome (GOLD analysis project Ga0351843, IMG submission 206878) | Enriched cells from coal bed in the Powder River Basin, Montana, United States - Total cells FGM rep1 HSBNCT.FGM.300.1.L4 ...
GCGACGGCTTTGACCGGAGGACTCACTCGGGACCCAGGAGAAGCAGTCGGTGCCTATGCAATTCGACAGGGAACGTTGACTGCCATCGCTGGCAACTATGCCATCGCCTTTACTGGATCGACCCTTGAGATCCGAGACAGCGATGCCGACACCACCGCTCCCACGGTGACGATTGATCAGGCGGCAGATCAGGCGGATCCAGCCACTACTTTGCCGATCCGCTTTACGGTGGTGTTCAACGAACCCGTGACGGGGTTTGGAGCGGAAGATGTGGTGTTGTTTGGCACGGCGCCGGGGGTATTGACGGTCGAGGTGACGGGCAGCGGGACGACGTACACCGTGGCGGTCAGCGGGATGACCGGGAATGGGACCGTCAGGGCGCGGGTAGCGGCGTGTGCGGCGATGGATGCGGCGGGGAATCAGAGCGTGGCCAGCACGAGCACGGATAACACGATCCATGTGCAGGTGACGGCGGCGGAGATCACGGGGAATGCTGACACTTACGAGACGGACGAGGACGTGCAGTTGATTGTCCCGGCGCCAGGTGTCCTGGTAAATGATGAGCATCCCGAAAACGAGCCACTCACGGCCGAGCTGCTGACGACGACGTCGTTCGGTCAGCTGGCGTTCAATCCGGCTACGGGCGCGTTCAGCTACCGACCGTTTGACAACTACTTTGGTGGAGACAAGTTCGTTTATCGCGCGGTCAGCGGCGGGGCGGTTTCCGAGGCGGTCACGGTGACGATTACGGTCAAACCAATGAACGACCCGCCGGTGGCGCGGGATGATATGTATTCCGTGGTGCAAGGGGAGACGTTGACGATATCCGCCGCGGGCGGCTTGCTGGCCAACGATACGGACGTGGACAGCGTGCTGACGGTGAGGAATGTGAGCGTGGTTTCGGGCGGAGGGACATTGGATGTGCAAGCCGACGGCTCCTTCACCTACAATCCAGGTGGCTTCACCGGAACGGCGCGTTTTGAGTACGAAGCCTGGGACGAACTCACCTACTCGACCGCGAAAATCACGATCGAAGTCACTGCGCCTCAAGCCACGCCGGTGGTCGAGAGTGTGGTTATCAACGACGGGGCCGCTCAACGGTCGATGGTCAACAGTCTGACCGTGACGTTCGCCTCCGTGGTGCCGTTGGCGGCCAGCCACTTTAGGTTGATCAACAAGGACACGGGAGCGGAAGTGGGGCTGGTGTTCGCCGCGAGCGACGCGACAGGCAAGAGCGTGGTCACGCTGACGTTCACTGGAGCAGGAATCGTGGGCAGTTCGCTGGCTGATGGGAATTACTTGTTGATCATCGACCTGAAACAGGACGGCTTCGACACAGTTGACGATTACCAGTTTGGAGCGGACGAGGCGGACAAGTTCTTCCGTTTCTTCGGCGACAGCGACGGCGACCGCGATGTGGACAGCTTGGATTACCTCCGCATTCGTGGGGTATTGAACCAGCCTGCGAAGTACCTGTGGCACTTCGACTATGACCTGGATGCGGATGTCGATTCTGGCGATATGGCTCAATTCCAAGCCAGATATGGGAAAAAACTCGCTTGGACCGCCTGAAATGCAGGAAATAGCTGGAGATCGCAGAATTCGCAGAATTGACAAATCAGGAAGACTGGCTAAGATTTACATCTATTGACGATACTGGGATTGTCGAAGATTTCGTGAAAGCTGGAGGACGTCCCTGATGTTCCGTTACCTTGCTGGGCTCGGCGTTTTGTTTTTTGTTTGGCTCGTTCCCGTTACGTTAAGTCACGCGGGGCTTGTCTTCGAATTCGCCGTGGGAGGAGTGGCTCAATCGTCGATCAATATCGCCGGAGTCGGGCAGACGGTGGATATTCAGGTGTATTTGCGGCAGACGGATGGCGAAACAATACTCACCAACGAGGGGTTGTTGACGGCTGGTATCAAAGTGACTTTTGACAATCCGGCGGTGGCGGCTGTCTTGACGACTGGCGACATTCAAGAGAATCCCTTGTTCGATGATTCGGAGCTTTTCGCGAAGGCAGTGACGGGCACCACGGCGGAGCTGGATGGGGCGGTCGATTTGTCTAGCCCGACTGTCTTCCCCACCGTGAGCGATCCGGATCGCATCTGGCTGGGCACATTTACCTTTACCGGCTTGGCGTTGGGATCGACGACGATTAGCGTGACCGACTTGGACCCCACAGAGTTTGCCGACGAGATTATCACCGGCTCTCTTAATCCTCTTGATGCTCTGATCACGCCTGGCTCCGCGACGCTGACGGTGACGCCGGAGCCCGGGTCGATAGCGCTGTCGCTGTTGATGATCGGTGCGGCGTCGGTGGTGACAACCTATCGTCGCCGGCGGAGGCGGAGCGTGCAGGAGGCGGGGGAGGCATGTCCGGCGGGAGGAGCGACCTTGTGACCCCGCTGGAGTTCACGCTTCAGCGTGTCTGGTGCGGCGAGCTTGGCCCGCCGAGCACGCTAACGCGTGAACTCCAACAAACGCAGAGACGAGTCGCGTAGCGACGGCTGAATCAGGAACGATCATCGTGCCGGATGGTTCAATCGTCGCTACGCGACTTGTTTCGATTCTGGCGTTGGCTCTCCGTGGGTTGAAACCCACGGCTAGGTTCGGCAGCCGCTATGCGGCAAGAGGATAGCTGGATCGTTCCTCGCTGACGCTTCGGGTTACGATGGGCAAGTCTGGCAGATTGGAAATCGGGCTGTCATGGTCGAGGTCGCAACCAGGGAAGACGAACGATCCGCACCTCAGGATGTAGACGAGGGACTGCAGCGGTCGGGGCGACGAGTGGCGGTGTTGGCGGCCGTGGTCCTCTTGGCCCATCTGCCGCTGTTTCTGTTGCATTTGCACAGTCTGTGGCGGTTTCGCCCGCACTACTTCTTCTTTCCGCTGTTGCTGGCGGGGATCGCTTGGCTGATGTGGTTACGCTGGCCTCGGTTCTCCAGCGGCGCGCGGGCGCCGTGGTGGTCCAGCGGATTGCTCTTCAGCGGTCTGCTGGTGTTGGCGGCCGGCGTCTTGTTTTTCTCGCCGTCTCTGGCGGCGTTGGCGGCCGTGTTATCCATCGGCGGGTTGATCGGTCGCTATGCCGTTCCGGGGCAGGGGCGGGATTGGGTACCGGTATGGCTGGCGATGTGGCTGATCGTGCCGCCGCCCTTGGGCTGGGATTTTCAACTGGTGGCCTGGCTGCAGTCGTCTTCGGTGCAGATGGCGAGCCGGTTGTTGGACGTCGCCGGCGTGCGGCATTTGCTGGACGGCAATGTGCTGGTGCTGCCCGGCCAGCGGATGTTGGCCGACGAGGCTTACCACGGCGTTCACGCGATGCCGGTGCTGCTGACGGTCGCGGCGTTGTTCGTTGTGGCGTCTCGGCGGCCGCTGCTGTGGGCGGCCGTGCTGGTGGCCGCCAGCGTTGCTTCGGCATGGTTGGTAAACGTCGCTCGCGTCGTGACCAGCGCCTTGTCGCAGGCCTGGGACCAATTCGATCTAGCATCGGGGCCGGGATACGAGTTGCTGGGGCATGCTGCCATCCTGCTGGGGTTGGCGCTGTTGGCCAGTACGGATCGCTGGCTGGCGTTTCTGTTGCGGGCAATTGCCGCGCGGGATGGCCAACTGCCGTTGCCGTTGACAAGCGTGCAGAACCCGATGAATCGAGCCTGGAACTGGTTGGTGGGCGCAAGACGCCAGACGAACGGCGAACCGCAGGCTGGGGTGGCACCGCAGACGAGCAGCGGCCGGCGCAAGGGCCGCCGTCGGCGCGGCGGGGCACCGCGTGCTGCGTCTGACGCTGTGTCGCCGCGCCATGCCGGCGGGCTTCGCGACGTGGGGTGGTTGTCCGCGTTTGGACTGTGCGGCTTCCTGCAAATCGCCTGTCTGCTGGTGCCCGCTGTCTGGGCCGATGCGCCCTCGGCCTCCGCACCTCGCTGGGACGGGCCCCTGCCGGCAGAGCTAGGCGAGTGGACTTTGGCCGAACAGGAACGGGTCGAGCGGAAGCACAACGATCAAGCGGGGCGGTTTTCGCATCAGTGGTGGTATCGTCGCGAGCCGCTGGCCTGTCAGATTTCGGTCAACCACCCGGTTCCCGACTGGCATGATCCGATGAATTGCTATGCGGCCAACGGCTGGCAGCAGACCGCTCGGCGCGTGGCGACTGACGTGGCAGCCGGCGAAGGGGAACAAGGTCGCGGAGGTTTGTGGGTGGAAATGGAGTTGGCTAAACCGACGGGCGAATACGGTTGGTTGCGGTTCGGGTTATTTGATCCGGCGGGGGGAAACCTCCTGCCGCCATCTGCGGCCCGTTGGCCGAGCGTGACCGCGGAACTGGCGCGCAGCCCGTTGGGGAGTCGCTTGCTGGGGCGAGGCCAGGGGCGGGCAACGGAAACGGCCTATCAGCTGCAGGCCTTTGTTTCCAGCACCGTGCGACTGTCGCCGCAGCAGCAAGCCGAGGTCCGCCGCCTGTTGGTGGCGGCGCGGGCGGAAGTGTTGTCGGCAGATCTGCCAGAGGCCGAGGAGGCGGAGCGCGAACCGTGAGCGGCGAATCTGTTCGAAACCGGTGGCGGACGATGGCCCAACGCGTATGGCGGCGGCCGCAGGTGGCGGTTCGTTTTGTGGCCGATTGGTGGTCCACACGCTACTGGCGTTCGTGCGCGTGGGGTTTACCCCCCATTCTTATTGGCTTGACGGTGGGGGCCGGCGGATGGATGTACGGCCGCGTATCGCCGGCCGATTGGGCGCGGACGTATGGCGCCGCCGGCACGGCGGCGTTGCGGGCGGGGGAGCTGGCTGCGGCGGACGTGTACTTCCGGCGGATGGCTGTCTTGGACCAAACGTCGCCGTCCGCCTGGTATGGCTTGGCTCTGACCGCCGAGCGGCAGGATGACCTGCCGCGAGCCCGCGAGTTGCTGCGGCGGATCGCGCCCGAGAACAAGGCCGGCTATCCGGAGGCTCACTACTGGTTGGCCCAGGATCTGATCCGTCAGAAGGTGCTTGCCACGCCTCAGGTAGTCAGGGAGTTGGAGCATCATCTGCGGCAAGCCTTGCGGGTTACGGCGTACCAGTCCGAGTCGCGGGTCATCCTGGCTCAGCTGTACGCGGCAGGCGGCGAGCCGCAGAGAGCGATCGGAGAACTGGAGCGAGTGGTGGCCGCTCGGCCCGAATTCCAACTGGAGCTGTCCCGGCTGTACGCGCTGGTCGGTCGCCGTCCCGAGGCGGTCCGCGCAGCGACTCGGGCGGGCGAGTTCTTCCAGGCCCGTGTGCAGACAGAGCCGGACCAGCCGCAGCACCGCTTGCGCTGGGCTTCCAGCCTGGTCCTGCAGGATCGCTACCAGGATGCCGTCGACGTGCTTGCGGCCGGTTTGACGCTGACCGATCCCCAGCCCTTTCGGCAAGCTTTGGCTGCCACGTATCTGAGTTGGTTCGACGCGAGCACCGTCCGGGACAAACCGCAGCCCGTCCAGAAACTGAGGTTCCTGGAGCGTGTGCTCCACTACGATCCCGACAACGAACGAGCGCTGACGATGCTCGCCGAATTGGCGATCCGGGAAGAGCAAACGACCGATCAGGCCACGGAGATTCTGCAACAGGTTTTGTCCAGCGAGCAAGCGCCCGCGATGGTGGACTTGATCCTGGGGACGCAAGCGTTGCACCGGGGGGACGTGGACCAGGGCTTGAAGCATCTGGAGCAGTCCCTGCAAGGCAATCCCCAGATGCCCGAGTTGCTGAACAACCTGGCTTGGGGCCTGGCTCACCAGGACGAGCCGGATCTGGAGCGGGCGCTGCAGTTGGCCGAAGCGGCTCAACGGCTCTCGAAGCACCCGGAGACCTACGACACGACGGGCACCATCCTGGCCAAATTAGGAAGGCCGCGAGAGGCCGTATCGCAACTGGAAACCGCACTGCGTGTTCTGCCCCCACGGGCCGATCTCCACCGCACGCTGGGGGACGTCTACGAACAGCTGGGCGATGCGGTTTTGGCGGGCGAGCACCGCCGTCTGGCCGCGCAGCTGGACGCCTCGCGGTAGGTGCCGCCAGCTGCTTGCACGCCGCCGCGTTCCCTGGCGACGGCAAAGGAATCCAGCCGAAGGAACATCCAAGAACAACTTCGTAGAACGGAATTCATTCCGTCTCAACGGAGTGAAGTCCGTTCTACGAATGAATGGTGGAGTAAATCTTGAACCGGTGCTAAGGACTGTTCGCCGCCAGGCTGACGCGGACCAATTCCTTGTCGTTGCGGGCGAACACCGATCGCTGTGCAAACGCCGGGTGGCTCCAGACGACGTTGCGGCCGAACACGGCACTGGTGGGCTCCAGCAGTGGAAAGCGGCTGATTTCGCGGTATCCCTGCGGCGTCAGGCGGGCCAGGATCAGGTGGCCGGTCTCGCTGAACAAGAGGAAACGATCTTCGTGCTTGACCAAGAACGCCGTTCCGTAGCGTTCGCGGCGGGTGCCGCCGGTCGTCGGTTCGAAGGTCTGCCACAGACGCTCGCCATCTTGCAACCGTACTCCCATCAGGGCACCTGTGCCAACATCGCAGCCGTAGATCATCCCGTCTTCGAGGAACGGGGTGCTGTTGGCGCAATAGACCGCGTTGCTGGCCTTGCCTCGCCAGACGATTTCGGCCGCTGGGCCGGCGTCGTCCAGTTTCAGCAGCACGCCCACGTCGCCGTAGCCGCTGGCCAACAGGTACGGGCCGAGCTGGCGTGGCGTGGTGATCGCCATGCCGTAGCTCGGTTTTAGGGGTACCGACCAGAAGACCCGCCCGGTCGCCGGATCGAGGCTGTTCAGCGCGTCGCCGTGCCAGATGAGCAGCTGCTTTCGGCCGCCGTACTCGATCATCGTCGGCGGGCAATAGCCCTGCTGTTCGGCGGTCAGCGCCCGCCACACCTCGCGGCCCGTGTGCTTGTCAAAGGCGACGGCCACGCTGCCCTCGCCGCCGACGACGCAGAACAGCAAGTCCCCATCGACCAGCGGATGCGCGGCCACGCCCCAAAACGGCGTCTTGGCATCGTAATCCTTGACAAAGTCCTTGCTCCAGACGAGCGTTCCGGTTTCTGTATTCAAGCAGGACAAGTTGCCCTCCGCACCCAGCGCGTACACCCGCGGCCCGTCGACCGTGGGCGTACAGCGCGGTCCGCCGCCGAAGGACATGGCATAGGGGCGATCGTATTCGTACTTCCAGATCGGTTTGCCGGTCCCGGCATCCAGGCATAGCACCCGCTCGCTGCCCTCCAGCTGGTCGAGACCGCCGGGATTGTTGGTCACTCTGCCCGAGCGGGGCAGGTAGTCCATCACGAAGACTTTGCCGTCGGCCACCGCAGGCCCGGCATAGCCCAGTCCCAACGGCGTTCGCCAGGAGACGCGAAGTCCCGATTCCGGAAAGCGGTCCACAATCCCTTGCTCCCGCCACACGCCGTCTCGTTGCGGGCCGAGCCATTGCGGCCAGTCATCGCCGAGGGCGCAAGGAGCGAACAGCCAGATCATCGCCAACGAAGAAAACCAACAACAACGCATCGCAAGAACCTCCTGGGGCTAGAACGTCTTTCAACTCGACTTTTTCTACCCGATTTCCCTACGTTTTGATAGCCGGCGCGAGACGACCGCCGCAGCGCTAACGGGGGGCTTACGCCCTCCCGCTCGCCAAGGCAGTTTTGATAGCCGGCGCGAGACGACCGCCGCAGCGCTAGCGCAGCACCTCCAGCAGATTATTGGATTGGTCCGTCCACAACTGCAGGGGGATACTCCCGAGCGGATCTTGCGTGGCCTCGCGAATCAGCGAACGCTCCAGGACTTGCCGGTCTCGGGCGAGTAGCATCCACTGGGACTGTGTCAGGGATAACCCGTGTTCGTCCGCCCATTTCACGCCGACGCCGACGGGCGGCCAGATGACATACGCCTCGGCCAGTTCGAAATGCCGCGCCAGTGCCGTGACGACCGGAACCAAGTCGACGTAGCGGCTGCTGATGTGCGCGGCGATGACTCCGTCCTTGCGCAGATGCCGCAGGTACACGGCAAACGCCTCGGCCGTCAACAGGTGGACGGGAATCGAATCTCCGCTGAAAGCGTCCAGCACCAAAACATCAAACTGCTGGGAGGGCTCGCGTTCCAGCGAGACCCGCGCATCGCCGGGCACGACGTCGATGTCGGCAGCCGATTGCGGCAGGAAACTGAAGTACCGCCGCGCCAGCCGGATAACGTCCTCGTCGATTTCGTAGAAACGGAAATAGTCGCCCGACCGGCCGTAGGCCGCCACGGTGCCGACGCCCAGTCCGACCACGCCGACGCGCAGCGGCCCTGTTTCCCCCACGGCGGTCAACGTTCGGCCCACGCCGCTATCTTCCGTATAGTAGGTCGTCGGCTTGCCGCGCAGTTCCGGCTGCAGCAGTTCGAAACCATGCAGCGTACGTGCGTGATACAGGGCGAGCCCTCGCCACTGGGGATTTTGCGGATAGCGTTCCTTGACGGACATGACGCCGTAGAAATTTCGCACTCGCAGCAAGCCGCCTTCGCGGTCCCAAGCTTCCCACTGGCCCCAGGCGACGATGGCGGACACGGCCAAGGCCAGCGCGAGGGCCGCGGGTTGCAACAACCGGGAGACCTTGGGAAACCAATGCCTCCGTGCCTCGTCCGCAAACACGAACAGGGCCAAGCCGAAGCCGGCCAGCAGACTCAGGTTCAACTCCAAGTACGACGAGAACACCAGCGGGCTGACCACGGCCACCAGGATCCCGCCCAACGCACCGCCCGCGGAAACGGCCAAGTAGAACGCGGTCAGCCGCCGTGGAGGAGGTTTTCGCTGGACCAGCTCCCCGTGGCAGACCATGCATAACAGGAACAGCACGAGCAGATAAATCGTGGCCTCGACGATCACGTTGTGGGTCAGATGGAACCACAGCACGTCCAGTCCGAACGACAGGAAAGTCTGATCCAGATAACGCAACAGCACCAGGTAGCTGGCGGCCAGTACGGCCAGCATTGCGGCAGCGGCAAACCAGCGCCGCACGTACCAGCGTTCTTTCTCGAAGCAGATGATAAAGGTCACCAGGTACAGCGCCAGGGGCACGATCCACAGCAGCGGAATGACCGCCACGTTCTGGCAGACGTGGCAGGTGATCGACATCAGCAGGACCGAACCCAAGGCGGACAGGAGGATCCACCAAACCCAAGCATGCCTGTCAACCGCTGGGGCTGCCTGCTCTTGGCGGGTCGGAGTTCCGCGAATTGCTTCGGCGCCCAGCCCCGGCAACCGCCGCATTCGCAAGGCCAGCACGGCGCACAGCACCGCATAGACGCCAAAAGCCACCGACCACAACGCCCCCTGACGGTTGGTCGTCAAGTGCGGCTCGACCACAAACGGATAGCTGAGCAACCCGACCAGCGAGCCCAGATTCGACAGGGCGTACAAGCGGTAGGGAGCCCCCTGGGCATACACGGCCGAAAACCAACTCTGGACCAGGGGCGACGTCGCCGCCAGCAGCAGGTACGGCAATCCGACATGCCGAGCCAATAACAGCAGGATCCGCGCGATGGGGTGCGTTCCGTCCGCGGGCTGCCAGGATTCACCGGGCGTGATGGGCAGCAGCAACAGGGCTAGCGCACAGAGCGTCAGATGCACGATCAATTGCCGCGATACCGGTTGCAGCCGAGACAGTCCGTGCGCGTAAGCGTATCCTGCCAGCAGGACCGTCTGAAAGAACATCAAGCACGTCGTCCAGACGGCAGGGCTGCCGCCAAACCAAGGCAAAACCAGTTTGCCGAACATCGGCTGGACTTGGAACAGCAGGAAAGACCCCAACAAGATCGTGGCAGCAAACCAGCCCGAAAGACCAGCGGCCGACCTATCTTTCATGGCGAACTCCCACGTTCTTGAATCTCGCGCTTCACTTGCAACAGCATACGCGGTAGACTGTTAACGGCCAAGGGGAAGCAACAACGATGACGGAAACGATGACGGACTACCACTACTTCGAGATCCGGGAACAAGACGGCGTGCAGATCCTGTACCTGTCCGACATGGGATCGGACCGGGAGACGGTCGCCGAAGCGGGCCGGGAACTCCTCCGATTTGCCCAACACAACAAGCCCGCCCGGCTGTTGATCAGTTTTCGGGCGGTCCGTCATTTGTCGTCGTTGGTCGTGGGCACGTTGCTGGTGCTGGTCAAGACCGTCAAGGCTCAGGGCGGCCGCGTCGAATGCTGTAGCGCGCCCGAGGGGTTCCAAGAGGTGTTGGGCATGCTGGGACGAAAACTGCCCTTTGACCACGCCGACAAGGCGGAAGCCGACGTGGTCGAGATCCTGAAGAAACCGTAGACCGCGTTACGTCTGCAGCGTCCAGCCATCCGGGAGCGCGGCGTCTTTGAGCACCATCGGAATGCCGTCGCGGATCATGCAGATTTCGTTGTCGCCGTCGCTGTTCTCGATTTGGCGTTCGTTCACGATCCGCACATTGCGTCCGATGCGGCAGTTCTTGTCCAAAATCGCCCCTTCGATCACCGAGCCGGCGCCGATGCCGATAGCCGGATTCCCGGCAATTCGGTCTTGCTCTAAATCGGCGGTTCGTTCGTAGAAATCGGCCCCCATGAGAATGGAATTGCGAACGGTGACTCGCGGGCCGATCATGCTGCGCAAGCCGATAATACTGTTCTCGATCACGGCGCCCTCGCCGATCTGGCAACCATCGGCGATGAAACTGGACCGGATCGTGGCGTTATCAATCTGAGACGGCGGCAGGTAGCGGGCTCGCGAGAAGATCGGCGCTTCCGGGCAATTCAACTGGAAAAGCGAATCGGAACGTACCAGGCTCAGATTGGAATCATAAAAGGCTTTGATCGTGCCAATGTCTTCCCAGTACCCGTCAAACATGTGGACGTGGACATGTCGGGTGTTGATCGACTTGGGGAAGATCTCCTTGCCAAAGTCCTCGTAACCGGTGTTCACCATCAGATCGACGAGCAGATCGCGGTTGAACAGGTAGATCCCCATGTTGGCCAGGCAATCGCGTCCGTCGGGCGTCATGCCTCGACTCTGGAACCACTCGGGTTCCAAGCGAACCGTTTGCAGCAGCTCTTCCGTCTTTGGTTTCTCGACGAATCCGGTCACGCGTCCCGTCGCGTCCGTACGCATAATCCCCAATCCGCTGGCCGCGCTGCTGGAGACGGGAAAGCCGCCGATGGTTACATCGGCCTTGGTGTCGAGATGCGTTTGGAGCAGCTCGCGGTAATCCATGCGGTACAGTTGGTCGCCGGACAGGATCAGGACATAGTCCACGCCGGGTTGCTGCAGGTAACGCACGTTCTTGCGGACGGCGTCGGCGGTGCCTTGATACCAATCGGTGCCTTCGTCCATGGTTTGCTGCGCGGCCAACAACTCGACGAAACCACCGCTGAAGTGGTCGAACTGATAGGTCTGGCGAATGTGGCGGTGCAAGCTAACGGACAGGAACTGGGTCAAGACATAGATGCGGTTGATACCGCTGTTCAGGCAATTCGAGAGCGGAATATCGATCAAACGGTACTTGCCTGCCAAGGGCACCGCGGGCTTGGCGCGATACTTGGTCAACGGATACAAGCGTGTCCCCCGACCACCACCGAGCACGAACGATACGACGTTTCTCATGATGAACTCCCAAGTGGTTTCCTCGATATGGGTTCGACGACCGCCCCAAGATAACAATTCCTGCGAAACTTCGGGAGGGGGATACCGTGTTTGGCAACGGGATTCCCATCGCTGGCAGTGACCGATCGCTCGGTGACCCGAGAGCCGCCGGCGACGGCGTCGCAACGCTCACGAAATGGCCTTTCCATTTTCCCTTTCGCCCCTCTCCCCAGCCCTCTCCCCGGCGTACCGGGGCGAGGGCGTTATTTGGCTGGCGTTGCTATCGGCGCACGCGCCGCCGCCGTGGCCTCGGGGTTCAACGAAAGAATCCGCCCGTCTAGCCTGCCAACTCGGCCGCCACCTTGTCAAAGTAGGCGACTCCCTGCGCGATTTCCGGCAGAGAACTGGTCCAGTTGTGTTCGTACTCGATCGAGAACACGGCTTGGATGCCTTGGCGGTGAATCTCCGTCAGAATGGCCTTGACGTTGCCTTTGCCGGTCCCCCACGGCACGTCGTGGGCGCCGCCGCCGAACTTGTTCAGATCCTTGAAATGGAAGCTGATGATGCGGCCTTCGAGCTTTTTGATCTGCTCGACGGGGTCGAGTTCCGAACGCATCCAGTGGCCCGTGTCGGCACAAGCGCCGATCCGCTTGCTGCGGCCTTGGCACAGTTCCAGCACCGTCTCGGGGTTCCAGTAACGCGAGGGCTTCGGATGATTGTGCAGCGCCACGTTGATCTGGTACTCGTCGCACAATTTCTCGATCGTGTCAAAGGCGTCGGGCGCGGGTTCGGAAACAATCGTCTCGATGCCCATGTCCTTGGCAAACGCGAATGTCCTGCGGCAGGCGTCCAGGTCCTTGGACAATCCGCACACGCCGTAGTTGACCAGCTTGACGCCGCTGTCGGCCAGCTTGGCTTTGATCTCGCGGCGGAGTTCCGGCGTCAAGGACTCGTCCGTCCTCGCGTCCGGCTTGTCTGGGCTCAACTTCTGGCCCGGATACGCCTCGATGTAATGCAAGCCCAGCGACGCGGTCTTGTCGATGGCTTCGTAAAACGTGTAATGATTAAAGCTGTACGCTTGACAGCCCAGGCGCCAGCCGAGCTTCTCGGCGTGCGGGGCGCCTGCGGCCGGCGCAGAACCAAAGGCCCGCGAACCGTGCAAGCTGACCAACGTCAGCCCCGCAGCCGCACCGGCCGTTTGCAGAAAACCGCGACGATCCATGAAATTGCGCATGTTGGATACTCCCAGGTGAAAGAAACGGAATTTGAACCGTATTATATCGTTTTTCCGCAACTGGAAAGACAAATGGTTCAGAGAAAATCTGCGGTTCAAAGCAGAATTCTTCAAGGGCTTGGCTGGTAAAATGTGCGGATCTTGCGTTTCGTGCGGAGCCCAGGGCCAACGAGCGAAGTCTGCGGACGTGCGGGCCGATTTATTCCTCGTCGCTTCGAGCCACGCGTCCACTGGAGACCCACCGCATGGATGGCAGCCGCCCGTTACCGATGATCTGCGCCGACTTGGACCGCTTGCGCGAAGAACTCAAGAAACTTCACGAGGCCTGCCGGAACGCTGTCAGCGCGGCACAAGATCCGCCGACACTGCGGCCCGATACCGGCATGGTGGTTCGAGGCAAGTGAGCCCTACGAGGTCTCCACCGGATCGATCGCCAGCAACTCGTCTACGTCACCTTCGGTGTCGAATCGCGCCGCCAGGAATTCGTGCAGCAAGTTCTGTCCCAACAGCGTGCGACTGGCCGGCGCGGACAGCGAGCGATAGAACAGCCACTGGTCGCCGCCGGTCTGGACCCGATAGCCCACGGCGACGTCGGGACTCTGAATCTCCAGCCTTTCCGCCACGGTCAGCTGCCGCCAAGTGACCGGCCATTTCAGCCGATGGGGACTCAAATCGATGAACAACGGCGCGTACAGTCCCCGCCCTCGGGCCTGTTGCCGCAGCTGCAGCCCGTCGGAAACGCTTTCCAAGCTGCCCGCCCCGGCGGCCGTCCGCCACTCTGGCAGCGCCAACGGCAACACCCTCGCCACGCGCCGTCGGTTCGTCAAGAATCCCTCGCGACTCTGCCGCTCGGGCCGAAACTCGACGCCGCCGGCCAACGGCAACACGCTGCGGTACTCCAGCGACTGGACATCCGGCCCGATGACGGCGTCGGCAATCCACAAGAAACGATCCTCGCGGGCCAACAGGATCTGACGTTCCAGCCGCCACGCGCCGCTCCAATTCGTTTCTAACTCCAAGTAGTCCACGTCGTCATCCGAGTGCCAGCAGACATCCTTCCAGGCCGCAGGCCGCAGCCGCCGATCTCCGACGCAGACCTCGACCGACCACGTGCCCGACCAGACCGTTGTGGAGCCACAGTTCAATTCGGTGCACAGGACGCCTTGGTCATGGCCAATGACCAGGTGCTCGCCGCCCCGCAGCCACGTCGGCCGTAGGCTGGCCAACTGGGAGGATTCGGAGTTGACGGACGAGTTGGGAAAGAAGACTTGCTGAGCGCTAGCCGCACGCGAAGCGGCCCGCCAGGGCAACAGCTGGTCGGCGATCGCCAGGTCTTCTTCGCGACCGGTTTGTGCCAACGCCGCGTCCATCCATTCCGAGTCGTGCGCGCCCGCGCTGTGGGGCCCCAACACCGGCTGGCCGTTCTGACGCGACAACTGCAACGCCTGACGCACGAACCGTTCGTAACGCGATTGAGCGGCGACGGTGAAGCAGGTCGCGCCGTCGGCACCAACCAGGCTGCGGCAACGGGTCCAGCAGGCCAACAGCGGGCGCACCGCGTCCAGACGCCTGAAGTGCGGCAAGCCCTGCTCGTCGAGCTCTTGGAGGATGCCGCCGCTCAGCCGACGCCGAGCGGAGCGGGCCAAGGCTCGGCAACGTGGCAACTCCGGAAACTGATAGGCCAGCGTCCACGGCAGTTCGCCGCCCAGCAGTTGGTCTACCAGCGGCTGGAGCGAAGGCCGCGGATCATGAGGACCAGCGATCAAACCGGTCAACGTGTCCAGGACGTGGCGCCACGTCGCCGCGGGCAACTCGCCGGCCAGGTTCGGCAGCAGGTAGCTCCAGCCGAGGCATTCCAGCGCGAATTCCTCGTCCAACACCCGCCCGGCGGCGCCGCGGAGCCACGGTTCGAGGTGTCGCACGACCTCCGTGAATGGCGTCGTCGGAGCCCGCAGCCAGGTTTCCATACAGTTCAGCAAGCCGCCTTCCAGGGCTGCTCCCGCGACGGCGAGCGGGCGAGACCAGGATAATGGCGAACGGCGGCTCCCCGGCAGGATTTTCCAAGGGGGGGACGGCGCGGAACGCGATCCCAGATGGGCCGACCACTCGTCCCACCGATCCGGTCCGGCGATCGGCGAGGCAGTCTTCTTGATCCGAGTCGCAATGGGCATAGCGGGCAACGCTCCTGAGCCTATAATGGAAAAAAACTCGTGACAAGAATTTCGAACCTATTAGGTTAGGCGAAAGACGCCGGCTTGTCAGGGGGGAGTCGGGCTGACAAGAAATTCGCTTAGCGTCCACCGCCATACTGTTGAGGAGGATTCAAGATGGTTTACGTTCCACGACTTTGGGTCGCTATGCTCGCCGTGCTGGGTGCGGTATGTGCAATGCCAGTGCAGGCAGCCGAAACGCCGGCTCTGGCCGAGCCGGTCCAACCCGCCGCCTCGACCGCGGCGGTGGCTCCGGCGGCGGTGGCTCCGGCGGCGGTGGCCCCGGCGGCGGAGGCCCCGGCGGCGGCCCCGGCTGCCGGCGACGGCAGTGGCGGCGCGTCGGGAATCGTCCGGATGACGAAGGATTACGACCTGTGGATCGACCCCAAGCGCAAGCTGGTCATCGTCGACGGCCAAGTCTGTCTGCGCGAAGGCCAGTTGGAGATGTTCGCCTGTCCGCGAGGCAGCAAGGAGCACGAATCGATCGTCTCGGTGAACAGCAAGGCGCAATACGTTCATGCCGCGCTGATGGCCATCGGGGCGCAGCCGGGCAAGCCGGTCAGCTTCGACCCGTCCTATCGTCCGGCCAGCGGACCGATTGTGGACGTCTACGTGCTGTGGGAAGACAAGGACGGCAAGAGGAACCGCGTCCGGGCTCAGGAATGGATCAAGGAACTGAAGACGGATCGCGCGATGAGTCACTCCTGGGTCTTCGCGGGCAGCGGCTTCTGGACCGACGAAACGACGGGCCAGCGGTTCTATCAGGCGGATGGCGGCGATTTTATCTGCGTCTCGAATTTTCCCACGGCAACGCTCGACTTGCCCGTCGCCAGCACCCAAGACAATCAGGACCTGCTGTTCGCCGCTTGGACGGAACGTATCCCGCCGCTGGGGACCAAAGTTCGACTGGTGCTGATTCCTCGGCTGGAGGAGAAGAAGGAAGCGGGCCAAGCGGAGCCTGGCCCCACACCGCCGTCCCCCAAGGAATGAGCGGTGGGACGCTCAGCTGGCTTCCAGGATGCAAGCCCCAAAGGTGAACCCGCCGCCGAAGGCGCATAGGCCCATACGGTCGCCTTTCTGGATCGCCGGCAGGATGTCCGACAGGCACAGCGGGATGCTGGACGATGACGTGTTGCCGTACTTGCGGATATTGCTGTACACCCGCACGCCGATGCGGCTTTGGATGGCGTCGATAATTCGCTGATTGGCCTGATGCGGGATGACCATGCTCAAATCCTGGACGCGAAGTCCCTCGCGATCGCAGGCCCGATTCAGACTGGTGACCATCAGGCGGACGGCCTCGCTGAACACCCGGCGTCCTTTCATCTGGATGTAGCCGTCGTGCAGCAGCGGCACGGACAGCGTGCTGCCGTCCTCGCCTTTGGCCGACAGTTCCGGGCGATGCAGCCGGGCCTTGGCTTTTTCGAAATGCGCCTCGCCATACAGCACCGTGGCCGACGTGGCGTCGCCGAACAGGATCGTCGTGTCAAAGTCCTCGGGGTCCAGCAGGGGCGACAGCACCTCGGCGGTGACGACCAGCACCCGGCCCAGCGGCGTGCTCTGCAGGTAATCGTAGCCGGCTTGCAGGGCGTACAAATAGCCGGAACAGGCGGCGTTGATATCGTAGGCCTGTGCCATCAGTTCGGTTTTGTCCCGGCACAGGGCGGCGAGGACCTGGCAAGCCATGGACGGCGTGACGGTGGTGGGGCTGGTGGTGCTGCAAATCACCAGGTCGATATCTTCCGGGATCAGCTTTTCCCGGTCCAACACTTTCCAGCAGGCCTGAGCCGCCATGGTGACCGCATTTTCGCCGTTTTGCGCCCACATCCGGCTCTCGATCCCCGTCCGTCGCACGATGTCGTCGGCCGACATGGCCGGCACGTGCTTGATCGCGCCGCGGTCCAGCAGTTCCAAGTTGGTCACGACGCGACTGCCCGTGACAGTGGTCACCGACGAGACCCCGACGTCGAACGGGCGGCGTTCCTTGAACTCGTGCGGCAGATGCAGCGTGCCGGTGGCGACCTTCCGCGTCAGCACGGGTGTGCCGCATTGTTCGTGGGTGATCGGTTTCGGACGCAACGTCTGCCGGCCCGTGCGGATGCGCATCATCGGCGTGCCGACATCGACCACGTCGCCGGGCGCGACCAGCAGCGTTTCGATCTCGCCGGAAACAGGCGACGTCAGTTCGAATACGCTCTTGGTGGCCTCTAACGAAGCCAGCAAGTCGCCTCGTTCGACGCGCGCGCCGAGTTGGACTGCCAATTCCACAACCGTCACGGTATCGTCGGACGGTCCCGAACCGATCGCTTCGACAACATGCACGCCCTCCTCCCCTTTGGCGGGCGCGATCCAGCTGATTTCCAGATTCAGCAGTTCCGCGGCCGTGGTCAGCACGCGCTGGAACGACGGCATGACTTCGATCTGATTGGCAAAATTGCAGGGGATGTGGGTATCGTGCCGCGCGACCCGCCGCATCGCCACCGGAACGCGGGTCCGCTGAGCCACGGTGGCCAAGATCTCGCCGCCCAGGCCGCAGGTTTGATTGTCTTCATGGACCACGATCAGCCGAGCCGTCTTTTCGGCCGAGGCCAGGACGGTGGGCTGGTCCCAGGGCGACAGGCAGCGCAAGTCCAGAACTTCGGCTTCCAAGCCCGCCGTCTCCAGAGCCGCGGCAGTTCGGGCACATAACGAGACGGTGTTTCCCCAGCCGACCAACGTCAGATCGCGACCCGCCCGAACGCGGCGAGCCGTGCCGATCGGGACGAATTGGCGGTCCACGTCGGCCGAGGTGGTTAAATCGGGGTTGTTCAGCATGCTCTTCGGATAAAAGAACACCGTCGGCCGCTCCGACTCGAAGGCCGCATTCAACAGCCCGGCAGCGTCGCTGGCGGTGGACGGCATAAAGACGTCCAGGCCGGGCGTGTGTGCGATCACCGATTCGAGCGTTTGCGCATGGTAGGGCCCCAGGCCGGGCCGATATCCACCACAGGCAATCATCAGGATGACCGGCACGTTCCACTGGCCTCCCGACCGCCAATACAGCATGGCCAGTTCGGAGACCAATTGGTTGTAACCCGGCGGTAGGAAGTCCGCAAATTGGATGAACGCCACCGGCCGCTGACCGACCAGCGCGCGGCCGATCGAAGCGCCGATGATCGTCGACTCGGTCAAGGCCGCATTCACCACTCGTCCGGGAAACGCCGTACTGAGTCCCCGCGTTACGCCGAACACGTCCCCTTTGGGGTCTTCGATGTCTTCGCCCAGCAGGAACACCCGTTCGTCTTTGCACAGATGGTCCCGCAGAACCTCGCGGATCGCATCCCGCATGATCAACTGCAGCCCGTCGCCGGAACCCCGGCGCTCGCGCGATGGATGGGTCAATTCAACGTTGAGCGGCCGCTTGGCCTCGAACACCGGCTCCGGATCGGCGCCGAAAATGGACTCCTCGTCGGCCTGCGCGATAGCCAACTCGATTTCTTGCCGCACCTGGGCCAGCTCCGATTCACTCCAGCCGTGTTCCAACAGCCACCGCTCGAAAATCGGGATCGGGTCACCCGTTTGGCGGCAGCGGGCGAGATCGTCGGCGCTGCGATAAATCGAATGGTCGTCGGCATTCGTGTGGCTGCTCAGACGTTCCACGTCCAGCACGATCAACGCGGGGCCGCGGTCCCGACGCATTTCGCCGACCACTTCGCCAAAAGCGTGGTACGCCTGAACGGCTTGCCGACCGTCCACAAATCGGATGGGCATCCCCAGGAACTGGTCGTTCGCGCCGTTCGGCAACGAGTAGAACGTCTGCCCTGCGGTGGGCGTCGAAATGGCGTAGTGATTGTTTTGGACGACAAACAACACCGGCAGCCGGCTGCGCACCGCTTCGGCACAGGCCTCCAGGAACTCGCCTTCCTGAGTCGCACCGTCGCCCGAACCACAGTACACGATCGGTGCGCTATCTTGGTCGCGAACCGCAGCCGCTACCCCTACCGCTTGCAAGCCGTTATTTCCCACCGGGACGACCATGCTGAGCACATGCAGGTCCGGATCGCTGAGAAAGCCGTACATCTGCCGCCCGCGGGAACTTGATCTGTCTTTGCAGTACAGATTGTCGAAGAAGGCACGCGGCGTGACGCCCCGCGCCAGCAGCAATGCCTTGTCGCGATAATGACAGTGCAGCCAGTCGTCCGGCGTGAGATGCATCGCCAGGGCCGCAGACGCCTCGTGACCGCTGCCCGCAACGGTAAAAAAGGCCTCGCCGCGGTTGGTGATCTCCTGTTCGAGCTGATCGATCCGCCTGGCGGTCACCATCGCTCGGTAGAGCATCAACTGATGTTGTCGATCCATTCCTCGATCTCACCGAAAGCGGTGGCCATTTCCCATCCAGGCCGAAACAAACGGCCTCCCCATCGCCTGGAACACTCCATTCATGGGGGATCGCCCGGAAAAACGGCCATTCTACGATTTTTTCTCAAGATAAGGAAGACGATTAGGCAGGCTGTCCTGTCACGCTAATGTAAAGCTATTAACTGCACTTTCGATTGCCGTTGGGACCGGTGGTGATCGCACCGATTGGACAGAGTTTTTCGATTGGAACGGCGCTAGGAAGGAAAACGATTGCAAATGTCCGCTGGGACACTCGAATCGGCTCCGAAAACCACCGATCAAAAAGGGTATGCTGGGTACTGTGGATAACGTACACAGAGTTTTTCAATTTAGAGACTTTTGACAAAGGAACTGCTTGCCGACGTTTTTGATTCCGGAATCGAGCGAAGGGCGCGTTGTAGGAACTTTTTGGATTTTTCCGCGTCCATAGCTGTCGGGCAGAGACCGTTGGCACGGGCAGCGTTCCGCATTTTGGTTCCATCTGCGGGATTTTCACTTGTCAAAAGCAGAAAAGTTTACGTTCGTTCGTTGGCACGGTCGCGCCAGCCGAGAGCGGTTGGCACTTCGGGTCATTTTCAAAGCGGGACACAAGCAATGATTCAAACACGCCGCAATTCGCACAGTCGCCGCGAGCGACAGCATGGAAAAAGCCGTCACGTCCGCACGCAACGCCGATGGTTGCAGACCGAACAATTGGAATCGCGGACGATGTTGAGTGCCAACCCCTTCCACAACGGCTTCTGGCCGGAGGATGTGAACAATGACCTCCGCGTCGATGCCCGAGACGCGTTGGTCGTGATCAACTCGATGAACCAGTATGGCAGTCGCGATCTGCTCAACACGGGCGATTCCCTGCCGGAGATGGCGGATGTCCCGTACTATATGGACGTGTCCGGGGACGGGGCGCTGACGGCCATAGACGCGCTGCGAATCGTGAACACGATCAACAACGGCGAGGGCGAAATCGCGCCCAGCGACGTGGTGCGATATCGTCTGGCGCTGACGGACGTGAATGGCGTGCCGTTGTCCGGCAACTCGATCAGCGTGGGGCAGACGTTTCAAGTGCGAGGCTTCGTCCAGGACGTGCGTCTGAAGGGGGATCCGGATCCCGGCAGCACGACGTTCGGAAATCCGACGGGCGTTTTCGCCGCGTACATGGACGTCCTGATGACGAACGCCAATCTGGCGACGATTCGATACGGAGAGACCCAGGAGTTGCGGTTGGATGCCACGCGTCCCGGCGGCGTCTGGGGGACAGGCAGCTTTCGCTTGACCTACGCGGGACAACAGACGGCGCCCATTCCGTACTTCGCGTCTCGCGGCGAGGACGCACCGACAATCAAAGCCGCGTTGGAAGCCCTGCCGGCGGTGGGCGTGGGCAATGTCGAAGTAACGACGTTAGAAGGTGCGGATTTCGACGGACGCTATTTCATCCGTTTCGTTCGCAGTTTGGGCGAGCGGGACGTTCCCGGGATGACGGTCCAGGGCACGGGGTTAATGGGTTCGTACCAGGACGTCAACGATACCGACGGCGACGGGGATACGACGGAATTCCTGCCGTTTACCCCTGCTCCAACGGTTGTCGACAATTACATTCCGATCAATCCCACGACCCCGGAATTGCAAGCAGCGTTGTTCCGCAGTTCCTTCGTTTTCATCGATCCCTACGTCAACGGTCCTATTGCGTTGAACGAGCCGCTGGAAGTTGGTCAGCCTGCTGGCAGCCGCAACCTCGGCGAAATTGGGGCCTTCATCAATCGGTTCAATTTGAACAGCCCGCCCACATACACGCCGAGATTGGAATACCATTTCTTCACGGTGGACGTCCGCGCGGACCAAGGTGGAACGCTCCAGTTCTCCGGGAATGCCGCCGAGCAGAGCAAGACGCTCGTGTTCTCCCTGCCGGGCGGCGGTGGCTCGAACACAGAAGTCAACCCGGCGAACATCGGGTTCATCGACCCGGCTCCCCTGACGATTCTGGCGCCCATCACCGTGGTCAATGACACGCGCACCGTGCTGGAAGACTCGGGGACCACCTCCATCAGCGTTTTGGCCAACGACTCGGTGAACACCGCGGCGGGCGGCGTGGCGCCGCTGTCGCTGGTTGCCGGCGGCCTAAGCGTCGTCAGCCCTGCCGGTTCGGCGACGGTCATTATTTCGGGCACTAACGTCAACTTTACGCCCGCAGCCAACTTCAACGGGCAGGTAACGTTCACCTATCAAGTCCGGGATGCCAAGACGCCGACCCCGAATACCGCCACCGGTACGGTGACTGTCACGGTGACCCCGGTGAACGATCCGCCGGTGGTCGTCAACGATGCGGTCACGGTGCTGGAAGATGCCGGAGACACGATCATCCACGTCTTGGCGAACGACACGGCTGGCCCGGCTAACGAGCCCCAGGCGCTGACTGTCTCGGCCGTCGGCACTCCTGACCAAGGCGGGACCGTGCAAATCGGCGCGGGAGCAGCCAACGTGGTGTACCGCCCTCGAGCGAATTTCTTTGGCACGGAGAAGTTCACGTACACGGCGCGGGACTCGGAAGGAGCCACCGCTGTGGGCACCGTCACGGTGACGGTGACCCCGGTCAATGATCCTCCGGTTGCCGTGAACGACACCTTCACCGGCATTCTGGAAGACAGTGCTCCCGTCGTGTTCAACGTGCTGGCGAATGACAGCCCGGGGCCGCTGGAACAGTCGATCGATACCATTGCGGTCGTGGCGGTAACCCAAGGAAATCAAGGCGGCACGGTGACTTTCACGGCCGCGAACGTCAGCTACAGGCCCGCGGCCAATTACTTCGGTTCGGAAACATTCACCTACACGATCCGGGACAGCGGCGGACTGGAGGCCACGGCGACGGTTTCGGTCACCGTGGTCAACGTGAATGACCCGCCGGAGGCCGCTGACGACGCCTTGGAAGTCGACGAGATGAGCACGGATAACATCCTGGACGTCCTGGCCAACGACAGCCCGGGACCGTTCGAAGCGTCTGTCGACGACATTCGAGTCGTGGCCGTCACCAACCCGGCCAACGGCAGTGTGGCCATCGGCGTCGGCGGAACGCATGTGGTGTACACCCCCGCTGGCGATTTCTTCGGCACGGACACCTTTACCTACACCATTCGGGACAACAGTGGATTGGAGGACACGGCGACGGTTACGGTCGACGTCGTCCCCGTCGTCCGGCCCCGCGCTCGCGCGGACCGTTTTGACGTCCTGGAAGACGCCACAGCGGCCACGGCGCCCGCGCTGGATGTGCTGGCCAACGACTTGGCGAACATCGATCCGCCGGGGACCAAAGTCACCTTGCTCAGCTTCACGCAGCCCGCCCACGGCGTGGTGACGTTGCTGGACAACGGCACCCTGAATGACTTGACGGACGACAAGCTCCGGTACGTTCCCAATCCCAACTATTTCGGAAGCGATGTCTTCACGTACACGATCAACGACACGTCCGGCGCGGGTGAGGATTCGATCGCGACCGTGACGATCAATGTCATCGCCGTCAATGACCCGCCGACGCTGGATCCCATTGCCAATCCGGCGCCCATTCCGGAAGACGCCCCGCAGCAAACGGTGAACTTGACGGGGATCACCGCGGGTCCCCTGGAAACGCAAGCCCTGCAGGTGACGGCGGCCAGCAGCAATCTCGGCCTGATCCCGAATCCGACGGTCACCTACACTTCGCCGAATACGACCGGCACGCTGGCGTACACGCCCGTGGCGAACCAGTTTGGGACCGCGATCATCACGGTCACGGTCAGGGACGCCGGCCTGGACGGCGTCCTCGGAACGGCGGACGACGGGCTGGTTTCTCGGTCCTTTAACGTGACCGTGACGCCGGTGAATGATGCCCCGACGATCAAGGCTCCGGCGCAAGCGGCCATGCTACAGGACGACGACTTTGTATTCACGGCGGGCACGGTCAGCGAGATCTCGGTGAATGACATCGACAGCGCCCAATTGACGGTTGGACTCACGCTGCAGCCCGATCCGCTGAGTCCCGCAGTGAATCCCGGCGCGCTGACCCTGGGGACGACCCAAGGCGTGACCATCACCGCTGGCGCCAATAATTCGGGCAGCGTGACGTTTTCCGGTTCCCTGGTCGCCGTCAACGCGGCCCTGAACGGTCTGGTCTTCGCCCCAACCATCGGTTACGAGGGCTCGCCGGCGTTACGGATTACGGCGTCGGACGGCGAATTCGTCCCCGTCCCGACCGCTACTGTGGCCATCATCGTCAGCGGGATTAACGATCCGCCGCAAAACCATCTGCCGACAGGCCCGGTGACGGTAAACGAGGACTCCGACCTGATCTTCCCGGGAAACCTGCGGGTGAGCGATCCGGATGCCGGGCTAGGCGTTGTGGCAGTCACCTTGTCGGCCACCAATGGGACGCTGACCCCCGTGGCCGTTCCCAACGTCACCGTGACGCCCATGGGGACGGGATCCGTCAAGCTGGAAGGTTCGATCGCGAACATCAACGCGGCCCTGAATGGTCTGAAGTTCCGGCCGAGCCAGGATTACAACGGACCGGCGCAGTTGGTCATCACGACCAACGACAACGGGCACACGGGGCTCGGCGGTCCTCAGACCGATACGGACACCCTGGCGATCACGGTCAATCCGGTCAACGATCCGCCGGTGGCCAACGACGACGGCAGTCCTACGAACCGGTTTATGGTCCTCTGGAACAGCACCAGCAACCCCTTCGACGTGTTGGTCAATGACAATACCGGGCCCGATGTCGGCGAGACGCTGACGATCACCCAGGCCAACGCGACCGCTGGCACAGTTACCATTCAGAGCGGCAACCGTCTGCTGTTCACGCCGACGCCAGGGTTCACGGGCAACGTCGAGATCGTCTACACCATCAACGATCGCCCGGATGGTTCGGGATTGACCGACACGGCCACGGTTTACGTGGTGGTGGTCGACTTTGTCCCCAGCGACGTGTCCGGGTACGTCTACTTTGACGCGGATAACGATGGCGTCAAAGACCCCGGTGAATGGGGAATCGGCGGCGTTCGGATGAGCTTGATGGGAACGGATGTCCAGGGTAATCCGGTCAACCTGTCCGCCTGGACCGACGCCACGGGCTGGTACAAGTTCAGCAATGTAATGCCCAGCCAGGCGGGAACGGTTTACGCGTTGAGCCAACACCAACCGATCGCCTTTATCGATGGCAGGGACACGATCGGCGATCAGGGCGGCACGATGGCTGCGAACGATCAGATGAGCATCGCCCTGCCACTGTTCGGCCACGCCCCCGGGATCCTGGGCAGCAACAACAATTTCGGCGAAATGGCTTTCCGTGCGGAATTCATCGGACTGGGACTGCACGACCTGGTCCATTCCGGCCCGAATGGCGGCGGCTTGCTGTACGGGACGGATGCCTTCGGCAATCTGCTTTGGTATGTCGATATCGGCGGCTGGAGCGATTATACCCCCGGCCGCGAATCACCGGCCAACTCCAACAACTTCCAGTGTACCGTCCAGAACGGCAAGTTGCCGCTGACGGACCGACGCACGTCGACGGTGCGCGAGATCGACGCGACCGACGATGCGATCCGCAGCATGTACAAGTCGGGGTCCTGGATGACCCGTATCTCGGGCGATGCGGAAGATTTCGGCCTGCCCATGTACCCGTTGGCCGCCGCGGGCGAAGGCGAGTCGTGGTCTGATCTGTCGGACGCGGAGCTGTTGGCAGCCGTCGGCGACGCGGGGACTTACGAGGCATCTGTCGATGCCGTGCTGGCGGGCATCGCTTAAGCGGTCCCGAGGTTCCTCACGAAACAAGCCCGGCCGTTTCAAAGCGGCCGGGCTTTTTCGTTATGGAAACAACCGTTTGATGGATTTGTGTTCTGTGCGGAAGTGCCATCGGCGTAAGGGGTTCCGGCTTGGCGGCCACCCCTCCTTGCAGCGCCATCTGAGCAACAAACCCTTGACACTTCCTCAGCCCAGCTACAGAATGGCTCGGGAATGAGGGAAGCAGACAGGTGACTTCCCACGCTGGTTCGGATGATTCGTGAGGCGGGAGCAGGTTTCCTGTGCCGGCCCAAAGGTTCTATGCACGAAACCGCGCCGACGCTCCCCCGCCTGGTTCGACGGATAACTCCCCCGCTGACCGCGAGCGACCCAACCCCCGTGGTGTCGTTGCTGATACGCTCCGATGAAATCGAAGAAAAAACGAGCCTTTGCTCCGTTGTGCGAGCTGCAACTGCCGAGTCACTGCGGCCCGTGTAGCCTGTCCGGTTGTCTGTTCATTCTTGGTATCGCGGCCACCCAGCGGCAGTTGGCGGCAGCGGCGGGTCGTCCCGTCAGTGTGTTCATTCACGGTGTGGACGAAAGGGGGCTGCGCCGCGCCGCTCGCGCCTTTGGCGTCAAATCGGAATTCGTCCTCAGCCGGGAGCAGAGCCAAGGCAAGGAATTCGCGAGGCGGCTGCGCGTTCACCTCCGCCACGGCAATCCGGCCATTCTCCTGTCCAAGGATTTCGACCACTGGGTCGCCGTCATCGGGTACTTGGCCCAGCAGCGGAAGTTCATCATTGTCGACCCCAAGGAAAAGCACATGGTTTTCTTTCGGTGGTCCGAAACCCGCTTGGTGCGAAATGCCTGGAACGAGGCGAGTGAATCGGACTGTTACGAACCCAGTCAGTACTTTGCGATTCTGCTCAGCCGCCGAGACGGCGAGCCGCCACGCTGGAAGATCACCGAATCCTGGTTGCGATTGTGCGAGCGCGGTTCGGCGGACACCGCCGAAGGCATGGCCAACGATCTGACAGAAATCGCAACCCTTAGCAGCCCCGATGATCAAGACATCGAAGAAGGTCTGTATCTGGCTGAATTCCTGGAAGAAAACGAAGAATTGATCCTCGACGGGATCACGCACTGGGCCAGCGGCAACGGCGATCGAACGCGGGGCGATTTGCGGACGCTGTACCGGGACTATACGACGGTGGCCAGTTCTTCCGGGATTCGGATCGCCCCGAACGCAGATCGCGTCTCGCTGGTGGCGCAGCTGACGGCGATTCTAAGTAGCTACTGGTGGGGCGCTCGATTTTGACGGATGCCGTTCCAGCGCGAATTCCACGACGCGGCTGCCCAGCGCGCCGTAACAATAGCCGGCTTTCTCCGCCGCCAAGGCCAGGCTGGCGTCAAAACTGAGATCGGCGTTTGGGTTGACGTCCAGGACATAGAACACGCCGTCCCGCAAACGCACATCGATTCGCCCATAGTCCCGGCAGTCCAGGGTCTGGTAGGCCGCCTTCGAGGCCGCTTCCAGCTGGGCCATTTCCTCCGGCGACAAGCGGGCCGGAGCCCAGCTCTTGATCTTGCGATACGCGATCGAGTCGGGAGCGAATTTCGCGTCGTAGGAACACAGGCGGTCGGCGAAGTTGTCCAACGCCGAGAAGTCGATCTCGACCGGCGGCAGCATCTCGACCTGGTCGTTGCCCCAAATCGGCACGTGGAACTCGCGGCCGTCCACGAAATCCTCGACGATCGCCGGCTGCTGGAAGGTGTCCAGCACGTAGGTCACGCGTTGGTTCAACTCCGCCGGATCGCAGACCACGGCGCCGGAATCGATCCCGAAACTGCAGTGCTCGCAAGCCGGTTTGACGATCGCCGGAAAGCAATTCCAGTCGCTTCCCGCCGCCGAGCGGAACAGTTTCCACTTGGGCGTCGGAACGCCCTGCGCCTGCAACAGCCGCTTGACCTGCGGCTTGTCGTAACTGCGTTTGATCACGTCGGGCGTTGCTCCGGTGTACGTGAAACGAAGCCGCTCCAACGTTTCCACCACCCAAACTTCGCTCCGCTCGATCCCCGGCAACGCTTCACACCAGTTGAACACGATCACGTCGCGGGGGTCATGCGCCGCCAAGACACTCGGCAGATCAGGATCGCTCACAGGCAGAAATCGCACCGAATGTCCCTGTCGCCGCAGGGCATGACCCAATCGTTGGCTCACGCGTTTCGTTTCCTCCTGTTCCGCCTCGGTCCATGACGGGTCGATGTCATAGATCAGCAGGACAGGAAGTTTCCATTCGCTGTGCAGGTCGGCCATTTCGCCGCTTCATCCTCCGTTGGCTTAACGCGGTTTGTTGGAACCTTCCGCCGACGTCGGTGCCGGCGCGCCCATCGTAACAAATACGGAGGCCTCTGACAACCCATTTCCGGGGGCACATTTCCGGGGGCACCCCCTATCATCGCGGGCCGTACAGTCCCTCGATGCAATTCGAAACCGAGTTTCCCATGAGGGCGATCATGGCCACGGTTATCGTTTCACGCCGAACATGTAGGTGAACCAAACCGGTTTGAGTTGTTCCAGCGGACCCTTGAGCTTGTCAAGTTCCGCAGCCGGGCCATGGACTTCGACGCGCGTCAAGTCGGCCAGTTTCATTAACGGTTCCAACAGCGCTCCCACGTTGTCGAGGTGTTCCAGCAGACCGTCCGCGCCGATGTACGCTTCGCGGCAGAAGACCTCGTCGCCATGGATTGTGAAATCGTAGTACAGATTGTTCTTTTCGGTCGCCGTCTTTTCGATGAACGCGGGCAGCGCCGCCTTGAATTCGTCCATCTTGCCCGGATGAACTTTGAAGTAGGGATGGATGCTGACGACATGGTCGGGATAGTTCATGGCCCACGGTTCCTTGGATCGAGTTACGGTGTATCGGGTTACGGTGTACACGTCTCGGCCGGGCTTTCCGGCGATCGCGGGTCCATTATGCCAGCCCCGCGTCAAGCGTCAAGCCCGCGGCCCCGCGAGGTTGGCGAATGCGGCGTCGGCGGTGTCGCGGAACGGTGTGCGCCGACGGCCCTGGACGGCCGCGGCAAGGGCAGCGCTGGGACGTGCGTCGGTTACGCTCCGCCGCCGGATGCCCCTTGCTTGCGCAATTGGCCGACCACGTCGCGGACGATGCGGGCCACTTGTTCCGGGTCGATCGGCTCTTTGACGGGACAGCCGCCGACGGGCTGGTCGGCAAACCCCTCGGCCGCCAGCAAGCACTGAAGTTCCCGGCTCAACTTGTCCAACTCGATCTTCTGAACCTCCGACTTGGGCTGCCGCCCGGCACCGGCGCGGATCCCGCGCAGGTTCAACGCCGCTCGGAAGCCTTCCGGGAATTCGGCCGAATACAGCATGGCGTCGAACAGAGTCAGCAAGCGGTACTGCAAATCGCGGGCTTGGTCCAAGCGTCCGGCGAGCGTCAAGTCGTACAGTTTGCGGGTGATTTCCGGCACCACGCCGCTGGTCGCATTGGTGCCACCGTCGCAGCCGATCAGCAGCATCGGCATCAGGGCCGCGTCCCAGCCGGTCAGGAAACAGAAATCGGACCGCTGCGGTCGGATGGCGGCAATCATCCGCATCATCTGCGGCAAATCTCCGGACGAATCCTTGATCCCGACCACCTTGGGACACTCGGCGGCCAGCCGTGTCACGGTCGGGACGTCGATCGGCGAGGCAAACATGGGAATGTTGTACAGCGTCACGTCGATCGGCGAGTGATCGGCGATTTCTTTGAAATAGGCGTAGACGCCGGCCGAACTGAGGCGGTAGTAGAACGGCGAAACGATCGCGACGGCGCGCGCCCCTAATTCGTGGTAGCGTTCGCACGCCTTGATCGTTTCCCGCGTGTTGGCTTCCGCCGCCCCTGCCAGAATCGGCACCCGTCCCGCGGTTTGGTCGGCGATGATCTCGATGATCCGCCGCCGTTCGTCCGCGGTAAAGCGCGTGAATTCGCCCGTCGATCCGTTGGGATACAGACCGTGGACGCCGCGAGCGATCAGCCAATCGACGTAGCGGCGGAGTTCCGCTTCGTCGATTTCGACGCGCCCGTCCAACGGAACAACGTTCGGGGTGAATATGCCGGATAAGCGTTTTGTTTCGGCCATCGTGTTATCGTCGTCCAGAAGAATCCTCGAATCCGTTGCCACCGCGCCGTGCGAGGAACGGGTTCGTGAAACGATAGGAAATCATAGCTTGCACAACAAGCGGTTAGGGGAATTCGAGCGACCAGCCGTGCGCAAAGGCGAGCACGAACCGGACGGATTGCCGCATTCGGTCCGCGTCCACCTGATGGACCTCGACAGGATCGCCGACGTCCCGCAGCATGGTCAGCGTCAGTTGGCCGCCCAGGTGCTGGCGAAACTCTTCCAGTCCGCGAAACAGGGTCTCGGTTTCATGCAGATTCGGGGCTTGCAGCGGGATGCCCAGCCGTTGCAGGCAGTGCAGCACGCGATCGGCCGATTGGCTGGGCAAGCCGTGGACCAGCGACGAGTACATCGTGTCGACGGCCACCCCGATGGCGACGGCTTCGCCATGCCGCAACTGAAAACCGCTCATGCTCTCCAGTTTGTGAGCTGACCAGTGCCCGAAATCCAGCGGGCGGGCTTCGAGCATTTCAAACGGATCGCCGCCTTGCGTGATGTGCTCCAGGTGCAGCAGGGCTGCGCGGCGGATCACCGGCAAGGCGGCGGTCATGTCCCGCTGACGAATCCGCTCGGCCGACTGGCACAATTCGTCGAACAGCGTGGCATCCTTGAGCAAGGCCACTTTGACGGCTTCCGAGAATCCGCACAGGAAATCGCGGTCGCTCAGCGTCACCAGCAGCCGAGCATCGTTAATCACTGCCCACGGCGCCGCAAAGCAGCCCAGCCAATTTTTTTTCTGAAACAAGTTGACGCCGTTCTTGACGCCCACGCCCGAATCGCCTTGGGCCAGCGTCGAAGTCGGCAGCCGGACGAGCCTCAAACCGCGATGGGCAATCGCGGCGGCAAAGCCGACGGCGTCCAGGACCGCGCCGCCGCCGATCACCACGACGTAGCTGCGCCGATCCAAGTCGCCGGCGTGAAACACCTTCAGCATCCGCTCCAGCACCTGGACGTCGTTCTTGATCTCCTCGCCGCCGGGAACGATTTGAATGTCGCCTCCCGGCTGGATGCGTTGCCGGTAGGTGGAAAAAAACCGCTCGATTTGCGGCCGCAATTGCGGGTTGCCGGCCTCGACATTGGCGTCAATCCAGAATTGGACGCGAGCGGGTCCGCCGCCCGATGGTTCCAGTACGTCCGCCAGTATCTGCTGGTCGGGACCGAAAACATCGTGGGTAAAACGCAGCCGGTGGACCAGCGGAACGTGAAATGGGTGGTCGACGATGTCCATGTTCGATTCGGTGCTCGGAAGATCGTTGCTCTCGTTACGCCTTTACTCTACCCACCCGGTTCGACTTCTTGCAACTGCCAAACGTCTTGGCACAATGGTATAAAGTTGCAGCCCGCAAGCTGCGCGTGGGGTTTGACAAGCAAGGCAAACTGGAAAACTGGACAGGAGCGCGTGTGATGACAACGTTTTTGCGGAGTGGGATGTTGGCGATTGTCGCGTTCGTGGCGACGGGAATCCTGCAGTCGGCGGCCGCGGATGAGCCGCCGGAAGGATTTGTGACGCTGTTCGACGGCAAGACACTGGAGGGGTGGGTTCTGCGGAATGGGACGGCGATCTTTCGCGTCGAGGACGGCTGCGTTCTCGGCAAGACCAACGAAGGCAGCCCCAATTCGTTCCTCTGCACCGAAAAAGACTACAGCGACTTCGAGTTGGTATTCGAGGTCAAGGTGGATGACCAGCTGAATTCCGGCGTCCAGATTCGCTCGGAGAGCAAGGAAGAATACAACAAGGGTCGCGTCCACGGTCCGCAGGTCGAGATCGCCACCAACGGCACAGCCGGTTTTATCTATGGCGAAGCATTGGACACGGGATGGCTGTGCGAAGACCGTTCCGACCCCGCCGCCCAAGCGGCCTTTAAGAGGGGCCAATGTAACAAGTACCGCGTGCGGTGCGTCGGCAAGTCGATCAAAACATGGGTCAATGACGTCCCCGTGGCCGATCTGGTCGATGAAAAGTCCGGCAAATCATCTGGCTTCATCGGCTTGCAAGTCCACGGCATCGCCAAAGGAACCGGCCCCTACGAAGTCCGTTGGCGGAATATCTACCTGAAGGATTTGGCAAAGTAGGAACCTGCCCCCATGCACCATCCAGATCCGAACACCTTTCGCCGCCTGGCTCAGGACCATCAACTGATCCCGGTTTATCGCCGTCTGGTCAGCGATACGCTGACCCCGGTCACCGCTTTTCACAAGATCGACACAGGCGGCAGTGCGTGCCTGTTCGAGAGCGTGATTGGCGGCGAGCGGGTGGGGCGTTACAGCTTTTTGGCCGCCGATCCGTTTCTGGAGATGACGGCCCGGGGTACGGAGGTGGCGATCCGTCAAGGCGGGGTGACGCGACGGTCGACGGTCGCCGACCCGTTGCAGGTATTGCGGCAGTTCTTGAGCGAGCCCAAGGCGGCTTTGCTGCCGGAGTTGCCGCCCTTTGGCGGCGGCGCCGTCGGATACGCGGGCTACGACGTCGTCCGCTATGCCGAGCACCTACCCGACGCGCCGCAGGATGATCGCGGCCTGCCCGATTTGGCGTTTGGTTTCTACGATCGCATGGTCGTCTTTGACAATATCGACAAGACGATGTACGTGGTGGTCACGGCTCGTGTCGACAGCCCGGAGGAAGCGGACCAGGCGTATGCCAAGGCCCAGCAGCGGGTCGATGAAACGGTCGCCGAATTGGTGGCCACGCCGGTGACGCTGCAGAGCACCGACATCCATCCGATCGGCGAGCCGACGATCCCGTACCGCTCGAACTTTCGTCAGGAGCAATTCGAAGACGCGGTGCGGCAATGCGTCCGCTACATCGAAGCCGGCGATATTTTCCAGGTGGTGATCAGCCAGCGACTGGAACTGGAATTGCGTGTGGACCCGTTCGAGATCTATCGCACCCTGCGCGTCGTCAATCCCAGCCCGTTCATGTTCTTCCTGCGCACGGCGGACGTCACGCTGGTCGGCAGTTCCCCGGAGATCATGTGCCGGGTGGTCGGCGGCAAAGTCACAGTGCGGCCTCTGGCGGGCACCCGGCGACGCGGGGCGACGGAAGAAGATGATCGGCGCCTTGCGGCGGAACTGCTGGCCGATCCCAAGGAACGGGCGGAACACGTGATGCTGGTCGATTTGGGACGCAACGACGTGGGCCGGGTGGCCCGCTTCGGTTCCGTCGAACTGTCCGACGTGATGGTCATCGAGCGGTACAGCCACGTGATGCACATCACGTCCAACGTCACGGGGGAATTGGCCGAGGGCAAAGACGCCTTCGACGCCCTGACCGCTTGCCTGCCGGCCGGCACCGTCTCCGGCGCGCCCAAGGTCCGGGCGATGGAGATCATCGACGAATTGGAGCCGCACCGCCGCGGTCCCTATGCCGGCGCCGTCGGGCACTTCGACTATCACGGCAACATGGACACCTGCATCGCCCTGCGCACGATCGTCATTCAGGGCGATAAAGCCTATATCCAAGCCGGAGCGGGCATCGTGGCCGACAGCCAGCCGGAGCAGGAATACCACGAGACGCTCAACAAGGCCCGCGGGCTGCTCCGCTCGATCGAGATCACCGAACAGCGGCTGAGCCGCAGCAGGTAGACCGGGCGCTCCGAGACCGATGAATCGCGTCTCGGAAAGCGCCTGCCACGTGCCAGTTTTCCGCTTCCGTTCGCCCTATTCCGCTAGCCTCCAAATGCGAAAATCGTCGAACCGCATCCAATGCTCTGCGTCCGGTGGGCCCTGGTAGCATTGGATGCTGACCTGGTCGTCGCCGGGTTCGGGCAGCGGGCCGGTTCCCGCCGTTTCAAACTCGCCTTGACCGCCGGCGCGGTACTGGGCGGTCCAGCTGGCGGCGGTCACGACCAGCCGCAACTGGACCGATTCCGCCGTCATCGGTTTGCGACCCGGAATGATGAACGTCTCGCCGTCGATCCGTTCATAGACCAGCTTGAACACCGGCTTGCCGCTGTGGTACCAGGTGATGCCGCCCTGCTCGTACTGCTGCGTGGGCGGCTGCAGGAACCGGACGGTCACGTCGATGGCGAACGAGCCCTCGCGGCGATCCGGCGCCTGGCGAACCAGCGCATTTTTGACCGTGCCCGCCACGCCCGGCTGGATGCGGATTTCCAAAGCACCGTCCTTGATTCGCCAAGCGGTCGGATCCTCGCGGAGCCAGCTCCAGCCGTCCCCCGGTTTTCCGTCAAAGCCGTCCTCGAATACCAACTTGGGTTCGGCGGCCGCAGCCGACAGGTTGGCCCAACACAACACGACGATGATTCCCAACATTCGTTTCATGATGTCTCTCCTTGTCTGCATGTTTGCTCGGCAGCGCGCGCTGCCGCAACGATTCGTATTCTACCGCGTCTGCGGGCAATGCAAAGCAAGGGGACGGGAGTATGACGGGGGTTTTGTTCGAGTCGCCTAACGGCTGGACTCTGACCTTGCCGCCTCGCGAACCGCGTTCAGCCGTTCGGCGTACTCGGGGACAAGCGTCAGATCGGCTGCCTCGCGAGGATCGGCGGCAAAGTCGAAGGCCCGCTCGGTACCATCACCCTCGCGAATCAGAAAAATGCCGTCGTCCAGGCAAGCCCACATCGGCCCCTTGGCCACCGGCGCGCGGCTGAATCGGTCAGCTTTCGGGCCCGGATCCACCATGCTCAAGACGGGTCGCGGTTGTTGGGGCGAGGAAGGGCCGGAGCGAGGCCGAAACGACGTGCCCGGCAAGGCAGTTTGGGACGACAGGTCGAGAAAATCCAAAATCGTGGCGGGCAGATCTTTCAGCGATACCCCGGCCTGGATGCGTTGGGCTTGCCGGATGCCGGACGGCCAACTGACCAGCAGAGGAACGTGGACCGCGGGACGATACAGGCTGTTCCCATGGTAGAACACGCCATGCTCGCCAAAGAGTTCGCCGTGATCGGAAGTCACGACAAGAATGGTATTGTCGAGCAGCTGACGTTGCGCCAGTTCGTCTGCCAGCCGCCGCAATTCCGCATCGAGTTCGACCAGCGTCGATTCGTAGCACTGCCGCAAAAAGTCCGCGTGCTGCTGCAACTCGGCGTGCTCCGCCTCCGCGAGCCTTTTCGACAGGGCCTGCTCTCGGTCGGTCAGGCGGCGTCCGTCGTTGGCCAGCCGAGCCGGCAGGTACGGCGAGTGCGCGTCGAAGTAATTCAGAAAGGCGAAAAAGGGCCGCGAACCAGGCCGGTCCAGCCAGCGCAGAAAGCCATTCGTCACCGATGGGGCGGGTTTTCGGCCCAGTTCGTCGTGGAAGCCGAACCAGGCCAGAGGATCCAGCTTGCGCTGCAGGTTCCGAACGAAGACCGAGTGCCGGAACACCTCCCCCCAGCCAAAGCCAAAATCCTCGTAATGCCCAAAGCCCCTGCGCAGTCCGGTGGTGCGAGGGCAATACAGGGTGTTCCCGACGAACCCGGACGTCGCATAGCCCGCTTGTCCCAAGACCTCCGCCAACGTCGGCTGCCGGTCGTCCAACGGCTGAAACCAGCCTGTGGACAACTCGTTGGGGTAACGTCCCGTGAACATGCTGGCATGGCTGGGCAGCGTCCAGGGAGCGGGCGCGATAGCCGACTCGTAGACCAAGCCGCGGGTCGCCAGTCGTTCCAAGAACGGCAGCCCAACGCCGTCCTCGCGGTACATTCTCAAGCTGTCTGCCCGAACCGTATCCAGGACCACCAGGATCACGTTGGGGACGCGAGGATCCGCCGCGGCGGCTTGCGTGCGAGCCGCCGCGTCCTGATCGGCCTGACGCGCGAACACCAGTCCCGCCAGCACCGCCACGGTGCCGAGCAGGAACGGCAACGTCCGATGGCAGGACGTGGCGGTCCATGTCGGTCGTCGTCGCACCCAATGGCCGAGCCGCCAAGCGACGCCGGCGGCCAGAATCAAGGCGACCCAAGCATAGACGTAGCCCGACGAAACGACGATTCCCAGCGTGGCGGCGAGACTCGACGCCCCGACAACCAGGCCCAGGGCGGTGGGGGAGGGCAACCGCCGTAGCGGCGACATCAAGGGCACGCCGAAGCCCACGAACAAGATCGCTTCGGCGACCGGCGTCAGCCACATGAAATGCTCGTTGTAGAACAGATGCTCGGAACCGCTTGCGTAGGTGAGCAGGCGAAACGCCACCTCGCCCAATCCCGTCACCAGGCCGAACCACAGGACCACGCCGGCCAACGTCGCCCAACCCAGGCGGTGGGGCGTCGCCTTGTACCTGCGATCGTTCTCGTCTGAGTGCATGTTGACCTTTTCGGAATTGGCAGACAGAGCGCTACCGGACATCGCCCGTCGGTCCCAGCCGCAGCGAGTCACCGTCGCCGAATCGCTCCCAGGGAAAGTCGATGTCGGCCAGTTCCGCGTGGCACCAATCAAGGATCCGCTGGCCCATGTCGGCGGGCACATCTTCGTAGCGGTTCATACGACCGCTCACAAAGCATGTCGGATGGGGCTGGAGCAGGTGCGGCGGCTGTACCTCGAACAAATCGGCGTGTGTTTGCATCCAGGCATAGCTGCCATGATCGAGAACCTGTGCCAATTCGAGGGGCGTCAGCGGCGGGATGGCAAGCACCTGGGCAAGTCGCCGGATGGTGCCGGGCAGATCGCGTTTGATGTCTTCAAAGAATACGAACTCGACGTTGTCGTTGTCCCGGGCCCGTTCCCACCAGCCCCGCACATGTTCTGGCCAGGTTCCCCACCACATCGACTGCGGCGAGCAGAACCAGGCTTCTGCGTCTTCCAGGCGGGGTGCGAAACCCTGCAGATTCATCCTCAAGAAACTCACGCAGCTGGCAAAACAGGACACGGGATGCCGAACGACGTAGATCTGGGACGCCGCGAGCGCGTAGGGACACAAACGCGCCGGCAGATGCGTCTTGATGATGCGTCGCGGCGGATCGCGGCCAACTCGGGGTGCGACTTCGATCGGCACCCCCCGCAGGGATTCCAACCACGGCGACACTTCACACAGCGTCCGACCGAGGGCGGCCAGATCCTGTTGCCCCCGAGTCAGCACTTCGTACAGCAGTTGCTGCATCCAGGTCGTGCCGCATCGCATCGGGGTCGCGACGAAGACGTCGGCGGGCGACGGCTGGAAGCTAGCGGCGCGGGCGAAACTGTGCGGACTGCACGTCCCTTGAGGGGCGGCCACGCCGCGGAAATGGAAACTGGCGGAAGCGAATCGGAAGGGCAGCACGCGGGGCAGGAACCAGACCAGCGGTGCGAGCAGCACGCGCTGGAACGATAGCAAGCGGCGATACCGTCTGCGCTGTGGTGGCGTGCGGCCGTAGTATTTCAACCCGGCAGTGCTGCGGTCGCCCCAAGCGACGACAAGCCAGAAATAGAAAAAACCGCCGCCCAGCAAGGCGGCCGGCACAACGACCATCCGCATCGTGTCTCTTCTCTATCCGCTGGCGTTAGAAGCGGCTGCGATCGTTCCGAATCCGCTGCCATGCCGCCGCACTCAACAGCTGCAGTCGCTTGCCGAACAGCAGGGCTACTCCGACGACGGCCGACATCACGGAAGCCAGCGGAAGAAAGGACTCGGGCCCCACATAGCCCATAACAGGCGGGACGAAGTTCATACGCACCTCGGTTTCGGGATTACAGACGTCGTCGGTGCCGACGATCCTCTTGGAGCCGTTGGCTGCGTTTGGTTCGGCTTGGTTTGTGCCACGTTTCAGCGGTGAGAGAGCCGTGGCTCGGAGCAAGGATCCCGAGGATTCCCTCCCGCCGTCATGCTAACTGTGACCGACGATCGTTTGTGACAGGCGAACGAACAGGAGGAATCCGGCGGGGCCGAGCAGCAGACAAGACGAGCGCCAGATTTCGACGCGCGGTCGGCCCGCAGATATCAGCGCACCCAGCGCGGCGCCCCCACGTGCTCGTGGGATTCGTGGCGGGGAATCAACGGCAGTTCGATCGGTTCGGGAAGGGCCGCGAAATCAGCCTCCGCTGGGGCAGACGGCCGTTCGTCTGCCAAGCGGCTGCGAGCGGCCGTCAGTTCCGCGCCGTCGATCGAGGGGCCGTTCATGACCGGGACACCAAGCCCCCGTTTATCCGGTGCTTGTGCATACAGCTGGGCGGCCAGCGGCACCAACTGGTCCAACTCCTTGTCGCGGCCCTCGTACAACGGGTGCGTCGCGAGGAATTCGGACGGTTGGGTTCTCGGATCGGCGCTGGCCAAACGTCTCCAAAACCGCGGCGCCTCGGCGGGATCATAGCCGGCTTGACCCATCAACCGCAGACCCAGTTGATCGGCTTCCGACTCGTGCTGGCGGCTGTACGGCAGAATCTCGCCGGCCGTCGAAGCAACCCCATAGGCATGCAGCACGGATTCTCTGTTTCGGACATCCTGCTTGTGGGCCATGTATTGAACCGTCTGCCGCACGCCTTCGACGGCGTCGTGCTGGCTCACTCGCTCGCCTCCATGACGAGCCAAGACGTGGGCGATCTGGTGCGACATCACGACTGCCAAACCGGCTTCATGGACGCAGGCCGGCAGGATACCCTCATACACCGCGACTTTGCCGCCCGGCAGGCAGAGGGCGTTTTGGGCGGGCGTGGCAAGCACGCGGAACTCCCAGGCGTAGTCCGGTTTGTCGGTGGCTTCGGCAATCCGCAAGCCCACGCGATTGACCATCTCGATGAAATGCACCTTGGTCGAATGCGGCGTCTGGCTTGTCACTTCCCTGTACGCTGCTTGCCCGAGGACAAGTTCCTGCTTTTCCGGCAATAGCAACAGTTGCTTACGCTGGGTCACGGGGGCCGAGCGGCAACCAGACCCACAGCACGCGGCAGTCATCGCCAAAATGCGTTGCAACGCGGAACGGCGGTTGATGTTCATGTCCATCGTTGGATGCGTCGCGAAGACGTCCGTGAGGCTGGCGATTCGGAGGGAACTTGTCGGCAAATTCTCGAAGCGAATCCACAAGCCGCTTGCGGCATCCGCCCCTTTTTTCCATCGTTCCATAGCGACCGGCCGGATGAGCATCTTTGTCGGAATCGTTTCACGCGGTGGAAGTGCCACGGGACTCCCAATCGGCAATCTTTGCCTCAATTCGCCAATCCTCGCCCCCGATGCCTGGAAACCCGCGCCCAGATCCGGTACAACAACGGCAACGTTTGTTCTTTGTTCTGCAAGGGAGATTCGCAAATGCGTAAGATTTTGTCGTTAGGCATGGGGGTGTTATTCGCGTTGGCCATGGTTGGCAGCGGTGCAGAGGCCGCGGAGGTCGGCCAGGGGAAGAGTTTTCATGGCCCGACCGGGTTGCAGTTGTACAGCTTGCGCGACCAGTTCAAGCAGCAGGGTGTGGCCCCCGTGCTCGATCAAGTTCGCGATTGGGGCTTCAAGTACGTCGAAGTCGCCGGTACCTACGGCATGACGCCGGCCGAATTCAAGGCGGAACTGGACAAACGTTCCTTGGTACCGATCGGCAGCCACTTTCCTTATGATCGCTTGCGGGACGATATCGACGGCGTGATCCGCGATGCCCAGGCCTTGGGGTTGCGTTACGTGGGCTGCGCCTGGATCAACCACCAATCGCCGTTCGACGAGAAGCAATGCCGCGCGACCGCCGAGGTGTTCAACCGGGCCGGCAAAGCGGTAGCCGAGCAGGGCATGAAATTCTTCTATCACAATCACGGCTACGAATTCTACCCCCACGAGCAAGGCACGCTGTTCGACCTGCTCGTGGCCGAAACCGACCCCCGCTACGTGGCCTTCCAGATGGATGTGCTGTGGACCGTGTTTCCGGGTCAGGATCCGGCGAAGCTGTTGGAAAAATACCCCGACCGTTGGTTGCTGGTGCATTTGAAAGACATCAAGAAAGGGGTCCCCACGGGCAGCCTGGCCGGTCACACCGAACTGACCAACGACGTGCCCCTGGGCAGCGGCCAGGTCGACTGGCCGGCCCTGTTTCGCGCGTCCCAGAAAGTTGGCGTCAAGTACTATTTCATCGAGGACGAGTCGCCCACGGTCATGGAGCAGATTCCGCAGAGCTTGCGGTTCCTCGAACAGTTAGAATTCTGACGAGCGTGTTCCCCAGGAGTTTACCGTGGGTCCCCATGTTTGCCCCTGGTGGGGTGGCTACTTCATCGACAACCGACTTCGACGCTGGCTGCACAACCCGGAGCGGATTCTGGCGTCTTACATCCAGCCGGGCATGACGGTGCTCGATTTCGGCTGCGGGATGGGGATGTTCTCGATTGCCCTGGCGAACCTGGTCGGCTCGCAGGGCCAGGTGATTGCCGCGGATCTGCAGCCGCAGATGCTGGACGTGTTGCAGCGGCGAGCCCAGCGGGCAGGGGTCGCCGAGCGGATTCGTCCGCACCGGTGTCAGAGCGACTCGATGGGGCTCGATCCGTCGATCCAGTCCGTCCAGTTTGCTCTCGCCTTTTACTCGGCCCACGAGGCGCTGGATCTGCCGCGTCTGCTTGCGGAGCTTCACCATTGCCTCTGCCCCGGCGGCCGATTCCTGGTTGTCGAGCCGGTGGGGCACGTGACGGCGGACGACTTTGCGCATATGATGGAACTCGCACGGCAAGTCGGATTCCGACAATTGGAGCGGCCGCGCGTGCGGCTGAGCCGAGCTGCGGTGCTGGAAAAGATTTGATTCTTAGCCTTGAGGGAGACCTGTGAAGTGACTTGCCTGAGATTGCAATTGCGGCTTCGTCGGGAGCGGATGGTGCGTTTTCTGATACCCGTGGCGCTGGGTGTCTTGACGGTGTGGCTGGTCGGGACAGAGGCCGTTTCCACGGCGGTTGCACCGCGTGCGGCAGCAGCCGAAGCCCAGACCGACTCGGCGTCGCGGCCCCAGGACCGTCCCGCGTCGATCCGCGCTATCGCGGCGCGCGTGGGCATCGGCCCGGGGAGCGCCGTCGCCGATATCGGCGCCGGCAAAGGCGTGGACACATGGGTGTTCGCCGACATCGTCGGCCCCTCCGGCATGGTGTATGCCGAGGAGATCACCGAGGGCAATCTGAAAACGTTGCGGGCGGAAGTCGAGAAACGCAAACTGGCGCAAGTCCGCCCGGTGCTGGGAAGCGACGACAGTCCGAATTTGCCCCGAGACTCGGTTGACATGGCTTATATGCGCTACGTGTACCACCACGTGTCCAAGCCTCGCGAGATGTTGCGGGAAATCTGGCGGTCCTTGAAACCCGGCGGCCATTTCGTCGTGGTTGACCGGCTGCCCGGCACGCTTCGCGACTGGGTGCCACGCGAGCAGCGGGCGAGCAAGCACTTCTGGCTGGCCGAGACGACGGTCGTGCGCGAGGCCCGCGAAGAAGGATTTCGCTTCGTCGCCTGTGCCGACGAACTGTGCGAATCGAAAGACAACCCCTTTGTGCTGATCTTCCAGCGTCCCGAAGGCCAGGCGGAGCCCGGCCGCGATCCGGATACCTTCCTGCCGCTGGCGGTCAGCTCCGTTGCCGAAACGCTGCTGCCCGCGGACAAGCGACTTCAGCGCCCGGCGATCATCGCGCTGGGACAGTCGCGCGAGTTGATCCCGTCGATCTTGGAACGTTCGTCCGGCGCCGGAGTCGAGATCGTTCTCGAGGAATGGGCGACGCAGAAGGACGAGCGGCCGCCGCTGCCGGCAGGACTGTCGCTGCCCGCCGTGCTGACCGACCTGGGCGTGGCCGACTTGGGCTCGGAGCCGATCGACGCCGTGTTCTTCCTGGACACGTACCACCTGCTGTTTCACGGTCCGGCGTTGCTGAGCCGGCTGCACCAGCAGCTCGCTCCCGGCGGCTGCGTCTACGTGTTGGACCGCGAAGCGAAGCAGGCGGTATCGCGGCGCGATGCCAGTCACTGTCGCCAAATCGCTCCCGAGACCATCAAGCAGGAACTGGCCGCCGCGGGGTTCGTCCTGCTGTCCGAAGGCCCGCGTCCGGCCGAGGATCGCTTCCTGCTAATCTTTGGCAAGGCGAAACCCGAGTGAGCTGGATGATACCGTTTGCCCCGTAGACAAAACCATGACATCCAAGCGGTTTGTGCTGGTCGTAAATCCCCAGGGCGGGTTGCGGCGAGGGTTGGCGGTCTTGGAACAGGTGCAAGCTCGGTTTGCGGCGGCGGGCGCCATGTTGGACGTGCATGTGTCCCAGCATCGCGGGCACGCCGCGGAGCTTGCCCGGACGCTGGATCTGCGGGGCTACGACGGATTCTGCCTGATCGGCGGCGACGGGACGATTCACGAGGTGGCCAACGGGCTGTTGCAACGCGGGGAAAGCGTGGCGATCCCGCTGGGACTGATTCCCGGCGGAACCGGCAACTCGGTGCTGTTGCACCTGGGCTGTACCACGCAGCAGGACGCAACGGAGCGAATTCTGGCCGGCGCGACGCAGCGGGTAGACGTCGCCCGGCTGACTTGCGGTGGCCAGACCGTGTACTGCTTGAATATCGTCGGTTGGGGCGCCGTGGTGGATATCAACCGGACGGCGGAGCGGTGGCGATGGCTCGGCCAGCCCCGCTATAGCTTGGCCACGCTTTGGCACATCCTCTGGCCGCGGCGACGCCGGGCTTGTTTGGTCCTGGACGGCGAGGCCGTGGAGGATGAATTCTTGTTCGTGTTAGGCTGTAACACGAAATTCACGGGCAAAGCGATGCATGTCGCACCGCGTGCGGATCTGGCGGATGGCAAGATCGACGTGGTCTTCGTGCGGCGCGCGTCCCGAAGCCAAATGCTGCAGCTGTTCCGAGGCGTTTCCGACGGATCGTTCGTGACGCTGCCCAGCGTCGAATACCGGCAAGTCCGTTCGTTTCGCATCGAAACCGAGCTGCCCGAACTATTGAATCTGGACGGGGAACTCAAGTCGTGTTCGCCCGTGTCGGTGGACATGGTTCCCGGGGCGCTGACCGTGTTTGCCTGAACGCTGGTCCGCAACGCAAGGACTCGGACCCGCGTCGCATTCCCATCCCCGCGATCAGTTTTGCCCCTCCACAGGCGTTCGGTCGGCGCTACAATCTGCTATCGTGCCGTCTTTCCGCGGATCTTTCTTTGATGATTGAGCCAGCTATGTCCAATCGCCTCGCCCTTGAAACCAGTCCCTACCTGCTGCAACACAAGGACAACGCCGTCGATTGGTATCCGTGGGGCCCGGAGGCCTTGACGCGGGCCCAGGAGGAACAGAAACCAATCTTTTTATCGATTGGCTACTCCGCTTGCCACTGGTGCCACGTGATGGAGCGCGAGAGTTTCGAAAACCCAGAGATCGGGGCCTTTTTGAACGCTCGTTTTGTCTGCATCAAAGTCGATCGCGAGGAGCGGCCCGATCTCGATCAGATTTACATGAGCGCGGTCCAGATCATGACGCGGCACGGCGGCTGGCCGATGTCGGTGTTCTTGACGCCGGATTTGCAGCCGTTTTATGGCGGGACCTACTGGCCCGCATACCCCCGGATGGGCATGCCGGGGTTCCTCCAGGTGATCCAGGCGATCGACGAGTTGTGGCGAACGCGGCGGGAGCAAGCGGTCGAGCAGGCGGCTCAGCTGACCGAATACCTGCAGCAATCGGAGTTGACCGAATCGGCGCAGCCGCCCGTCGACGAGTCTCTGCTGCAAGCGGCGGCGGTTCGGTTGCAGCAGGATTTCGACACCGTCCACGGAGGCTTTGGCTTCAAGCCCAAGTTCCCGCACGCAATGGCCTTGCAGTTCATGCTGAGGATGTGGCGGAGGTCCGGACGGGACCGTCTGCTGGATCTCGTGCGGCTGAACCTCGACAAGATGGCTCACGGCGGAATCTACGATCATCTCGCGGGTGGATTCGCGCGTTATTCGGTGGACGAGCGTTGGCTGGTTCCGCACTTTGAGAAAATGCTGTACGACAACGCCCTGTTGTCCGGCGTGTACCTGGATGCGTACCAAACGACGGGCGATGCGTCGTACGGCCGTGTGGTTCGCGAGACGCTGGACTATGTGCTGCACGACATGACCGATGCGGCAGGCGGCTTTCACAGTAGCGAGGACGCGGACAGCGAAGGCGAGGAGGGAAAATTCTACCTCTGGACGTTCGCCGAGGTCCACCAGGTTCTGGGCCCCGAAGGCGGCGCACGGTTCTGCGACGTGTACGACGTGAGCGAGGCCGGGAATTTCGAGGGCCGCAACATCCTGAATCTGCCCCAGACGATTGAACAGTACGCACAACGCAAGGGCTGGAATCCGGACGAATTACGGGCGGAACTGGACGCCTCGCGACAGCAGTTGCGAGCCGTCCGCGATCGGCGGGTGCGGCCCGGCAAGGATGACAAGGTGCTGCTCAGTTGGAACGCTCTGATGATCGCTCCCCTGGCCCGGGCCGCCGGCGTGTTCGACGAACCTCGTTACTTGCAGGCCGCCACAAACGCGGCAGATTTTATCCTGCAACATATGACGCGACCGGATGGGCGGCTGTTGCACAGTTGGCGCGGCGGCCAGGCGAAACTGGACGCCTACCTGGACGATTATGCATTCTTCCTGCAAGCGCTGGTCACGCTGTACGAATCGAGTTTCGACGAGCGGTGGATCGACCAGGCGGTGCGATTGGCGGATCTCGTCCTGCAGCACTTTGCCGACCCGCATGCCGCCGGGTTGTTCTACACGGCTGACGATCACGAACGATTGATCGCCAGAAACAAAGACTTCCTCGAGAGCAGCGTGCCCAGCGGAAACGCGGTGGCCGCGACGGCGCTGTTGCGGCTGGGGAAATTGTGCGGACGCGGCGATTACCTGCAGGCGGCGCACGGCATCATCCAAGCGGCCGCCGGATTGATGGAACGCGCCGCGTCCGGCCTGGGGCAGATGCTGTCGGCGGCGGATATGCGGCGGGGGCCGATGCCGGAAATCGTGATCGTCGGAGATCCGACACAGCCGGAAACGGCCGCGACGCTGGCCGACTTGCGGCAGCGATACCTGCCCAATTGCGTGCTGGCCTGCCGTGTGCCGGGAAGCCAAGCCGGCACGCCGCACCTGGCGCCGTTGTTTCAAGGCAAGGAACTTGTCGGCGACCAGCCCATAGTCTATGTCTGCGAGAACTTCGCCTGTCAAACGCCGGTCTCGGGCCGCGCGGCGGCCCTCGAATTGTGGGAACGCTTGCAAACCGCATCGACGCCAACCCCCTGCTGAGTTCGGAAGACCCGCACGTGGTGGCACCCGCTGTTGACGCGGTTGCTGGACTACGAGTTGTGCTTGTCTTGATGCTCTGCCACTTCGTTGCCTTGAACCTTCCATGTTGTCTTGAAGGTGTTGTTATTGTAGCATAAACATCGCAATTCGTTCGCGCGTGAAGCCATGATGAACGTGTCGGTGACGAGTCCGACGGCGACGTGGTTCCGGTACGGACCGCCGTGGGCGGGTGATCGGCTTCGAGCGATTGAACTTGCTGACGGCGAAACAACGTGAATAGGGTGATGGTACCCTCCCATGCGAATCTGTTACGTTCAAGCACTTGTGGTCATCGTCATTCTTTCGCCCACGGTTGGGGCGGCCGACGGCGGTCAACCGCCGCTGCAGCCGTGGTTTCCTGTGGCTCCCCCGTGGCCTGAACCGGCTGGACCGGTGCTGCGTGTGGCCAGCGTGACCGAGCTGTACACGGCGGCGGCACAAGTTCCACCCGGCGGTACGATTTTGGTGGCGGACGGGCATTACCGGCTGCCGCGATATCTGGAACTGCGGACGGACGACGTGACGCTCCGCAGCGAATCCGGCCAACGCGACCAGGTGATCCTCGACGGCGAAGGCCGCTTGGGCGAACTGCTCGGCATCACCGCTTGCTCCGGGGTGACGATCGCCGATCTGACCGTGCAAAACGTCAAGTGGAACGGGATTAAACTGAACTGTGACCGCGGGGTCCGCCGCGTCACGATCTACAACTGTGTGATCCACAACGTTTGGCAGCGGGGCATCAAAGGGGTGATGGTGCCGGAACAGAACCGCGAGCAACTGCGGCCTGCAGACTGCCGCGTGCAATACTGCTTGTTCTACAACGATCGGCCCAAGCGGTACGAAGACGACGAAGCCGACCGGCCCGACAATTTCCGCGGCAATTACATCGGCGGGATGGACATTATGTACGCGCAGCGCTGGACGATCAGCGACAACGTATTCGTCGGCATTCGCGGCCGCTCGGGGGAAGGCCGCGGAGCGATCTTTCTGTGGGTCGATGCGCGGGATTGCCTGGTCGAGCGGAATGTCCTGATCGACTGTGACAGCGGGATTTGCCTGGGCAACTCGCACCGTGCTCCGGGGACCATCACGCACTGCACAGGCTGCGTCGTCCGCAACAATTTCGTCACCCGCTGTACGGAAAACGGCATCCTGGCCGACTATACGCGCGACTGCCGCATCCTGCACAACACGATCCACGATCCCAGCTCGCCGCTCAAACGGCTGATCCGGCTGGTGCATGACAACGACGGCCTGGTGGTCGCCCACAATCTGCTGAGCGGCCCGGCGATGCGGATCGAGACGGCCAGTCTCGTCCAGGTCGAGGGCAACATCACGCGAGACGCTGCCGATTGGTTCGTAAGTGCCGAATGGGGAAACCTGCATCTGAGACCGGAGGTCCGGCACGAGGTTCCGCTGGTAGCGCGCCGGGATGACGTCTCGGACGATGTCGATCGTCAGCCGCGCGCCGCACAGACGGCCGTCGGGGCGGATGAATCGATTGACGAGTAGCGTCGGGTTGCGAGCGTCAGCCGAACGCTCGTCGTGTCGGCTTTCGTGGGACGAGACCGGCTGAAGGCGGCACTACCAACGAGCACTGCTCACGGCATCGCGAAGATCAAGCCCGTGACGACCGCGGCTTCCGCGGCTGCGCCGCGGAGGCTGAGCGGCGGGCGATGGATGTGGTACGGCGCGCAGGATCCCGGCCGGTAATGGCCCAACGTGTACACGCACCGCCGGCTTGGTTCGGCGGCGATCAGGTACGGCAACGCGGGAACCGTTCCGAAAAAGTGGGCGGCGGAAACCAGCGGCTGGGCGACGCCGTGCGAATAGCCGTAACGCTCCAGGTTGACCTGTTCGAAATACAGCGGCCGATGGCACACGGCGGGCGCTTCCCAGTTGAAGCAGGATGAGCCCCAGGGCCGATTCGTGCCAAGCGGATGACGGACTTCGCCCAGGGCAGCGAATTTGACGGCGGCCGGGTCGTCCGGCAGCTCTCCGTCTGCGGGCCGGATGTCGACGGACAGTCCGCCGATCGAGCGCAGTCCGTCCGACTCGATTTCGGCTTCCTCGGACGAATCGGCCGCGGCGCACGCGGGCAGCGGCCCGCCGAACATCAGCAAGGCCAGGTACAATCCTGCGCCGAGGCGAAAACGAAATCTCGGCTCACGCGGGCGCAGGCATCCTGACGCGGTGGTGCGATCGAGTTGCAACGGATTCACGGATTGTGCGGATTGTATGGCGGAACACATCGGATTCGAGCCCCTGTCGCGGACCATGACGTATGGCTTGCTGTTGGTCTTGTCGTCTGGCTTCTGCGCGCCGCTTGACAATCGTCACCAGGGTTGAAAATCGTTCCGCGAGCACGAATCGCTCGACAAGTACAGTCGGCACAGCTTAACACCGTTCGAGAAATCACTGTCCGGTACTGAGTAAGCGGCAAGGCGCTAGTGCATTGTCCAATCTAAATATTGGGATCGCGCTGGGTGAGCGGCAAGGCGCTAGCCGCCGGTGACGTGCAGAACCGGCGGCTAGCGCCTTGCCGCTCACAACCCACGGCGATTGTTCAACGACCGCTACGCGGCCAAGACAATAAAGCGCGAGGAAGTTAGTTCCTCCCCCGCCGCTGCCACCACCGGGCCGCTTGGCGGAGCAGGCTGACCACGACGAGCAGCACAACCGGGGCAACCAGCGTGAACAGGATGAAGACGAGGCGACTGGCGCCCGTCGGCTGCTGCAGGCTCCGCACCAGATAGGATCCGGCCGCGGCCATGACGCTGCAGACCACCATCAGCATCAGCAGGCCGCCGATACTGAACTGGGTCCGCCGCCGTCGCGGGGACTCGTCGTGCGGGGGCGTTTGCTTCTCGATCATGGGATATTCGCGAGGAAGAACGGGGGGTGGATACCCATTTTGCTTATCGCGGGCGTTTCCGCTAGACTACAGGCAGTGAAAAGCAACCCGAGGCGAAACACGTGACCAATATCCTCGAAAGAATCGTCGACACGAAACGGCAGGAAATCGCGGCGGCTCGCCAAGCGAAACCGGAATCCGAATTGCGAGCGGCTTTGCTGGACGCTCCGCCGGTGCGCGACTTTCTGGCCGCTCTGACGGGCACCGGCAGCATCCGCTTGATCGCCGAAGTCAAGAAAGCCAGCCCCTCGAAGGGCATGATCCGCGAAGATTTTCAGCCGGTGGAGATCGCGACGATCTACCAGCAACACGGGGCCGCCGCGATCAGCGTGCTGACCGATCAGCCGTATTTCCAAGGCTGCTTGCAGTACTTGACCGAGATCCGGGCAGCGGTCGAGATTCCTCTGTTGCGCAAGGACTTTATTCTGGACTGCTACCAGTTGCTGGAGGCTCGGGCGGCGGGCGCCGATGCGGTACTGCTGATCGCCGAATGCTTGGACGACGAGTCGCTGCATCGTCTGCATGAGGAAACCCTGCAACTCGGCATGACCCCGCTGGTGGAATTATACGAGCCCGCCAATCTGCCTCGGGTACTGGCCTGCGGAGCGCGGCTGATCGGCGTGAACAATCGCGACCTGCGCACCTTTGAGGTCGATCTGCAGCACACCGTGCGGATGCGGCGTCAAGTGCCTCGCGATCGGCTGCTGGTCGGCGAGAGCGGCATCCACACGGCGGACGACGTCCGCATGCTGCAGGCCGCCGGGGTCGACGCGATCCTGGTCGGCGAATCGCTGATGGCCAGTCCCGATATCGGCGCGGCGGTGGACCGGTTGCTGGGACGTTGGTAAGGTTGTTTCTCGAACGATGCTTACCCTAATTCCGCTGTGTAGCCGTACTTGTCGATATATCCCGCCCAGCGGCGGCGGATCGCCTCGCGGATTTCCGGCTCGAGTTCCTCGTGCCGGTTCGGCTGGTAGTTTTTGCGTTCGCCGAGGAAGGCGACCAGCCGCTCGCGGACCGTCTCCAGCCCGCCGATTTCCAACTGGCGATAGATGCGATCGACCTGGCCGATCGGGTCGGCGACCAGATCTTCATAACGGACGTCGATGATCTGGTTGGGGGCGAGGCACGCACGCTGCGATTCGAAGCCGCGATACATCCGCTCGAACGCCTCGAAAATGTACTCGTCCAGATACTCGTTCTTGGGAATCTGCAGTCCTTGGGCCAAGTCGAGCGTAGGCCACAAGCGGCGCGTCGAGGCGAATAACGTTTCGGGATTCCGGGTGATGTGAATGAACCTCGCGTGGGGAAACAATTCCGCTAAGACCGCAACTCGGCCGGTGTGCGGAGGCGACTTGAGGATCAGCGGCTTCTGTTTGTAGTACGTCAACGCCCGCACAAACCAGTCCATGTCCCGCTTCCACCGTTCCAGCAGCGCGGGCGCAACGTCCTGCATGTCCAGCAGTTCCATGAAACACGGCGGTTCGTTGGGAAAGACCATCCGCCAGTACGGCGTCGGACAGCCGAGGTTGCCCAGCGCGAATTCGTCTTCCTGCGGGTAGTAGGCCCCGGCCAACATGTTGTCCATCGGTCGCTGTTTGGGCAGCAACAGGTGAATGAGCCAGGGCAGGATCCGCCGGCTGACCAAGAAGTGGTTGGGGGTAAAGCACTCGAAAGTCGTCGGATAGGCGTAACGCTGGTCCTGGACCAGCAACTCGTGCAGATACGTCGTGCCGCTCCGCCAATGTCCGATGATGAAGATCGGCGGCTGAGTGATCTCGGTCTGGGCGACTTTCTTGCCGTAAGCCACCGACTGGACCAAACGCATCACCGAATTGATGACCGTGGCGAACGAGACGGTGGCCACCAAGACCCAGCGGGTTGGATGAACGCGGAAACGATTTCGGGCCAGCAGACGCAGCCAATCGCCCATCAACATCCCGTGCCAGAACCGTGGAGACCAGGCAGGATAGGTGTTCATGGCGGCCTTTTTCCTGGCCGACGACGTTGCGGGAACTGTTTCAGACATTGTCAAATCGTGTTTGTGGAGGTAGCGGTCCGCAGGACGCGCAGCTTGCACGGCGAGCAGAACCGCTGGAGATTCTAACGTCTGAACGCTGTTTTGCCGAGAGCAGGTTTCAGTCGCGGTTCCTTACAAAGAGGGGGAACGGACGAGGGGCCAGAGGCCAAGCGAGCGAAAAGATCGAGGGCATCTTCTTGCCCGCCCCCGCTATTCTTCCGCCGAGTGGTCGATCCGATGCTGTCCGTGGCAGTCGGTGCAAATGGCCTCGGTCTGCAGGCTCAATTTCCGTTCGGCGAAGCGGGCCAGGACTTTCGTGGCCGGCGCGTCGTGCGTGGTGTGGCATTTCTGACAGCTAGCGTCCACCTGCTCGCGGCGAAAGGTGATGTCAGGCTTCGTGGCCCCGACATCTTCGTCGTTGGCATGCTTGTCGCTCAGCCCGTGGCACTTCGCACAACTGATGCCCTCGGCCAGATGCGTCTTGGCCAGTTCCTCCTTGACGAACGGGATGTGGCACACGTAGCAGGCGCCGTTCATGCCTAGCGGATCCAACTCCGGCGGCTCTTCGTCGGCCGGCGCGGCATCGGCCGGCGCCGTTGGATGTCCGGGGGCGACCGAGTTTTCGGCGGCCCACAGCATGGCGGCTGCGGCCAGAACCAGCAGGGCGGTCGTCGAGATCAAACGTAGTGCCATTTGTGCAACCAGCGATAGTCCGGGGTGAGATGGGCGTAGAAGTTCCGCAGGCATTGTTGGAAGGCCGCCTTTTCCTCGGGCGTGGCGGGTTGGTCCTTCTCGTAGGAACCTTTGACGTTCTCTTCCAATTGTTCGGGGATGTTCACACCGGGAATGACCGCCGACAGTCGCGGTTCCTGCAGCATTTCCTTGATCAGGACATGGGCTCGCGCGTCGATCCGGTCTTGAATCTCGCGCGGTTTGATGCCGAACGTCGTGCCGGCGCCGAAGGGCTTCAGTCCGACCACGCCGACGTTCTTCTCTTGAGCCAGTTTCAAGAGGCTGTCGCCGCCGAGTTCCTTGGTCAAGAACAGGTACGGGAAGATGATCACGTCGAACTGCGGATACTTCTGCAGCACCTTGCGAAATACGGCCGGATTGTGAGCCGAGACGCCCAGGAACCGCACCTTGCCCTGTTGCTTGGCCTTCTCAAAGACGCTCACCACCATGTCCAACGCCTTGTCGTTCACCGGCAGCAGCGTGCCAAGTTGGTTCTGGCCGGCGCCCCACGTGGCGCCGACCGGCCGCCACATGTCCAACATGTCCGTCCGGTACGACTTGAGCCGCGCTTCGATATTCTTCATCATCCCTTCGGGCGTCAGCTGGTCTTCGTAATCCGGCGTGATTTTTTCCGGCCAGGAAGCGAAGCCGATGAACCACTTGTCGCGTCCGGCCGTTTTCGTTTGGGCCATCGCCGCGCCATACAAATCGCACTCGCCGTCGATATTGTTGTCGACGTAATTCAACCCCAGTTCGACCGCCTTTTCCAACACCGGCACGCGGTCCTCGACGGATTTCCCGCCATGACCGCCCAACGCGATTTCGGAGATCATGAACCCGGTCTTCCCCAACGGACGGTACGTCATCTTGGCGTTGTGGTTGAGGATCTTGGACGTGTCCTCGGGCGCCGCCTGCGACGCGGCCAGCGGGACGAACGCCGCCCCCGCCGCTGCCGCCGAAGATGCCTTGAGAAAGTCGCGCCGACTGCTGCTTGCATCTGACATGGACAAATCTCCTTGAGGTTGAGACCGACCGGCGGCGGAAGCTCGCCGCCGGGAAGACGCGAACGTCGTTGCCGCCTGTCTTCCACTGGCGTATTAGTATAGCAGAAAACATGTAGGCATGTTTGCGCAGGGCAACTCCGTCAGGGATTTTTGTTCGGGGGCTTGTCCCGCTGGGAAAGCCTGCAGACGATGGCCCCCACGACGACCAGGGCTCCGGCCAGCCATTGCTGCGGCCGTATGGGCAGATCGAGATACAGGCTGCTGACCAGTACGGAGAGCAGGGGCGTCATGTAACTGAGCGACGCTACGAGCGGCAGGTTGCCGCGCCGCGCGGCGGAGTCCCAGCAGACGTAAGCTAGCAGCGTGGGGAAAATTGCCATGTAGGCCGCTTCCCCAACCACCCGCGCGGTCCACACCGAGTGCTCGACTCGGCACGCGCGCAGAGCCACAAGCATCACGCCGGCGGCCAACAGGAAGATCGGCATGGCGTTGGCGGCCTGCGCTCCGCCCCAACGGCGGCTGAGGTTCGAGTACAGCCCCCAGGCCACCGCGGCCAACAGCGCCGGCAGGGTCGAGACGGCGTGCGTTGGCCAGGACCAGCCGGACCGCGCGTGGAATCCGTCCGCGCCAACTGCCAGCGCGACACCCGTTATGGCGATCAGGGTTCCCATGCCCAGGACCCACGGTCGCGTGCGCCAGCCGAGGATCGGCACGGCGAACAGCAGCGTGAGGCTCGGCCAAAGATAATTGCAGACCGTGACGGTAATCACTTCCGTTCGCGTCCGGGCAAATCCTACGGCGACGAACAACAGCACGGTGTAAGCGACCATCAGCCCCCCGCAGCCGAACAGGTAGCGCCGGTCGGCGTGTCGCAGGGTGGACCGCCATCGACCGCTGGCCACCAGCAAGGTGCAGCCGATCGCTCCCGCAGCCAGATACACCACCGCCGCGCTGGTCAGCGCCCCGAGCTGTTCGGCCAGGCTTCGGGAACAGGCGATCGTCGTGCTCCACAAGCAGATGGCCAGCAGCCCCAGCAGCGTGGCCGCGGGCGACGAGTCGGAAGACGAGGTGGGGCGGCGAGGCATGACGCTCACGAGGAGGGCTCGATGACCTTTCGCCATCGCTCCCGGACGCCGCGCCAAGCGGCGTTATAGGTCGAATCGAGCGGCACGGGAACATACCAATTGGATGGCAGCCGTCCCGCATTGAGCGACTCGGTCAAAGGCGTGATCCAGCGGCCGTGGAAATCGTGAAACGTCCCCTGCGAGACGCGCGTCCCATCGTGTACCGTCATCAGCCTGTCTCCTGTTCCGCACATTATTGCCGCAACGGGGAAGAAAGTCACGCCAACGCGAGAGCACGCCGCCGGGCGATTTCCAAACGGATCAGCTGGACCAGGCCGTAGATCAGGGCCACCAAACCAAGGATTGGGAAGATCCCCAGCAGCAAGCTCAGCAAGCCGACCAGCAGCACGATGGCGACAACCGAACGGTTGCGGTGCAGGACGGGCAAGAGGCGGGCCAGCACGCGGAGCACGACGATCAGTACGACCGTGCCGACGGCCAAGGCCAGCAGACGCAACAGGCGGCCCACGAGCGGCTCGGACACCGCTCGTGCCGTGATCTCGATGTCGCCGCGGGGCGTGGTGAACAGGTACTCGCGGCCGCGCAGTGGCAAGTCGACATCCAAGCTGGCCAGATGCGTCTCGACGGCGAAGGGCTCACCCGCGGCGGGTTGCTGCCGCGCGAAGTCGTCGACCGATTGGCTGCCCAGTCCGGGTATCGCGTATCCGCTGTGGTCCGCCTGTCCCGAACCGGAATAGCCGCCCATCATGCCTCCGCCCATGCCTCCGCCCATGCCTCCGCCCATGCCTGCCGAACCATAGCCAGCGTCCATCTCGCCATAGCCACCCATCCCCGGCATTGGGGACGAAACGGGCGGGGGGATATCGGCTAGGCCGTTCAGCGATTTACGTTCCAGGCTCGAACGCGGTCCCTGCAAGTCGCCTCCACTTGGTTCGGACTCTCGTACCAGTCGTGCTTGCTCCGCCTGCTGTTCGTCCTGCAACTTCTGCTGGTACTGCTGGGCCAGCGCTTGTTGGCTTTGCCCAACCGCCTGCGAGGGAGAATCACCCGCCGCACCGCTGCGTCGGCTGCGGAGTTGCACCGTCGAATCGTCGCTGACGTCACCCAGCAGCGATTGGTTTTGGGCATAGATTTTCAGTTTGTCGACGCCTTGGGCTTGAGCCTGTCTGCCAAACCGCAGTTCGACACCATCCGACGAGATCTGCAAGCGATTCTTCAGCTGGTTGCTCTCCAGCCATCGGTAGTTGAACGTTTCCTTGGCCGAGGCCGCTTGGGCTTCCTCACTTTCTGCCAAGATCTGAAAGTTGCCGCCCAACTCGGTGACCACGTTGCGGGCCGAATCGTTCTTCTGGCCCAGGAAAAACGCGTTCAGCCGGCCGCGATTGTCGGTCACGATCGTCTGGCCCTCCTGAACCAGGTACTCCTGGGTCTGTTGCTCGGCCTGTCGGAGCAAGTCCGCATTCGCCTCAAAGTTGCGTTTGAACGCTTCGTTCCGCATCAGGTTGCCGTACACGCCCCGATCGCTCTGCAAACCCAATCCCAGCTGTTTCAGGTTGCTCATCGAACGCGCCCGAGCGTAGGGATTATCGGTATTCATGGCCTGCAATAACCGTTTGGCCTGTTTGGCGTTGTAGGAGAAGAAATCGGCCTCGAACGAGCCCTCATCGAACACCTGACGCAGGGTTCCGCCGAAATCGAACCAGGCGTGCGTCTCCGGCAGTCGCAGCCGCACACGGCTCAGCTCGACTTGGATATTCACCGTGCGGAGCAGCGGAAACGACAACCGATCGACGGTGGCTACCGGCTGCAGTCGGCCGCCGTACTTGAGCACCACCGCGTAGTCCCGATCACCCTCGGCCGTCTTGATCAGCGGGATGCGGACCTGATCCGGCGACGTGCCGCCGGGAACTTCCGTCGGCTTGACGGGCTGGCCGGCCACCGTGGCCGTCCACAATTGCGCGCCGGCCGGCAGGCGGATGACCAGGAATTGTTCGGTCGTGTTATGGACTTGATAGGTCTGCTGGCCGCGGTACGCGCCGCTGGCGTCGACGACCAACAGCGTTTCCCCCAAGCCGATGGACGCCCGCGCCGTCTCGACCGTGGTCCGCTGGTGGGTCTTGAAGGTCAGCTGGGGGTTCTGCGCCTCGGCCTGGACGATGTACGCGGACGTCAGATTATCGCCCAGGACGGCGGCCAGGCGGCGCCATTCGGCCTGCGGGCGGCCCAACGGCGCCAGTTCGAGCTGGTCGACGACCAGCACTTCGTCGCGGCCCGCGTTCTCCAGCGTCACGTAGCGCTGGTCGGTGCGGCCGGTCAGCAGTTCCGGAATCGGCGCGGCTTGCAGTTCGGATTCCTGCCGATTGGCGGCCAGCAAGACGCGATCGTTTTCGATCAGGATGCGGTATTGCCCCAGGATGTCGTCTTGCAGTTCCAGGCGGAATTGCTTGCGCCCCTCGGCGGCATCCTCGATCGTTTTCTGCCGCAGCATGGGTGCGCTGACTCGAGCCTGCTCCATCCCGGCCGGCAGCGTAAACCGCAGCTCGCGGATTCCGGCGTCGTGGATCGTGAGGTCGATGCTGACGGTTTCCTCGACGGCCACGTCGGTCACCTTGACGTTGGTGATGGTGTACCCGCTGACGCGCGGCGGCCGAGGCTGTACTTCGAAGCGGGCGGCATACGGCGGATTCTGATGGCGGAGGGCCAGGCGGGCCAAGGGCCGCTGTTCTGCTTGCAGCCAATCGAAGACGTGGCTCAGCAGGATGGTCTCACAGTTCTGCAGGCCGGCGGCGCGGACGTCGAAGGCGGGGTCCACCTGGACGACCAAGTCGCCTTGTTGGCGGACGACGTCCAGCACTTCCAGCTCCGGGGCGGATACCGAATCAGTGGACCCACGGCGGCCGAGCGACCCGCGGATCACGACGGAAAACGGTTGCGACTGGCCGGCACCCAGATAGACGCACAACCATCGGCGGCCGTCTGCGTCGGTCATCGCCCAAGTGAACTCGCCGGGCGCGGCGACCTGTTCGACGTCCAACGCGGCGGGAACGATCAACCGCACGCGGTACACCGGCTTGGTCCGCACGTCGATCTTGACTTGCGTCTCCAAGTGTATCTCGCGATCGGCGATCCGCACCAGGCTGTGCAGCGTCGCCGCCGCGTCGGCAGGCACGGGCGCTGCTTCCAGATCCAGTGCGAACGCGATCGTGCCGAACTCGAACGCTTGATAGGGTCGCAGGCCAAGCGGACTTTCCTCCGCCGCGCCGGCCGCCACCAGTGCGTTGGCCGCCTCGGCCGCAACGTCGGTCCGCGACAGGCCCACCACACGAGTCGCGCGCAGCTCCAACAGCGGGCTGCGGCGGATCGTCAGGCGGCCTTTGTGCAAGATCGCGCCGTCCACCGAAATTGCGGGCGCGGGGATTTGCGTCGGTCCGTCCGGGGTCACGGCGCCGCGACGGGACAGGGCTAGTGTCACCCGCTCCTGATCCACGGCTTCCTTGAGCAGCGTGACGCTTAACCGCTGGAGGTCATCCACGGCCTTCAAATCCCACGCCCGGACGTTGTCGCCCAGGACCCGTTCCACCAGGAACCCGGCCGGGACGAACACTTCGAAGCGATCGCGGCGACTGCGAGGGAACTGCAGGTTCAGCTGCCAGATCAACCGCAAACCGTCTTCCTGCACGTCCAACACGGCCTCCGAAGCAACGGTCAAGCTGCGATCGACTTGGCCCTCGGCAACCTTGGGCCGCCATTGCAGGTTGAACGTCCCGTCGGCGGCCAAGGCGGTGACCAGCGGTTCGTTGTCGGCGGTCGTTTCGTACTGGCTGCGGTCGGCCAAGCCCGCCAAGCGGACTTCGGTCCGCGCCCAGGGCACGGTCAGCGTCAGGCTCGTCGCAGGAGCCGCCGGCAGCCGTCCCGCGGCCACACGCCAGCCGCCGCGACGTTGGAGTGTCAAGCGGATTTGCAGCGTCAGTTGCCGCCGACCCGAGCCCGTCAACTGCAGCAGGGCAAAATCCGCATCCGGCGCTGGCGCCGGGGCAGCCTGGGCGACTTGCTGCTGTTGCGCAGCGGGCTCAGCCGCCGGCTGGATCAATTGCAGCCGCGCCGGTTTGCCGTCCATCGTGGCCGATGCCAGCACGCCGCCGGCGAGCCGCAACGGCACTTGAACCGGTTGTTCGGCGAACACGTCGATTTCCAGGCGGCCGGTGACCAGCAGGAAATCATCGCCCGCCAGCGTCGCTTCGTAGGCCGCACCGGCCAGCGACCAGGCGGCGATCGGCGGCTTGGCTTGCAGCCTCTTGTCCGGAAACGCCCGGTTCCACAATTCGACGTACGTTCGGTACGGCACCAGCACCCGGTCGGCGTTCTTCAAGCCGTCGTTGCCCTGATCGGCATCGTAGGGGATGATCACGGCATCCGCCGGCAAGCGGATCGGTTTGGACGGCGCCAGCAACTCGATCAACGCGCTGGGGTCGAACGCGGGCGGTTTGGGGGCTTGGGCCACGGCGGAGGCCGCGGTTGCGGCTGCCAACGCGAGGGCGAGCCATAGGGACGGCAGCTTGGCGGACACGTGGTGCGGCCTGTCCGAGACCGGGTGCGAGTCTCGGAGAGACGCGCCCACGTGGGGGAACAACCAGTGCAGGGCGGCGGCCAGAACGTACCACACGGCCAGACACCCGGCCGCGCAGAACGCGGCCTCGAACGTGCTGCCCAGTTCGTGCGTCAAGCCCGTCGCTAGCGGCAACGCCAGCGCCACGACGGCGACGAGGACCACGTACTTGGTCTGCGTGCGGGCACCATGTCGCGACAGCATCAGGCCGCCGGCGAAAACGGCCAATCCGACCGCCCAAGCCAGTAGATCGAGACGGCGTCCGTTGGCGATCGTGACGGACATTTGCGGGCGCTCGCCCAGGCTCCGGAACGTGATCTCGTCGCCCTGCTGCTGCAAAGCGATCGGCAGGCTGCGAACGCCTTCCAAGGCCCAGTACTTGGCGTCTCGGCGACGTGAAACAGGTTGCGGCTGGCCGGAATCGGCGGGCAGAGGCGTCTGGGGCTTGGGGTCGGCGGGGCTCGGGCGTCGCAGGGCCTCGTGATCCGCCGCGGCAGTGATCCCCGGTGGTTCCGCGGGCGCAGCTTGTGGCTCCTCCATCGGTGCCCCCATCATGCCGTATGCCTCGGAACGTGACTCGTCGAGTGCCTCGACTTCCTCGACCTCGGATTCCATCCGATCCCAGCCCGCGGGCGAAGGCATCGTCTCCGATGTCGGGGCGCTCTTGGGGAACGTCCGGTACGAGTCATGACGGTCCTGGAGTGCCAGTCCGACATCTGCCAGCGAAGCGTTGGTCTGTGCCCGCATCGCACTCTCCCTGGCCGCCAGGATGCCGGGGATGCCTCCTGTGGCAAAGTACATTCCAACCATCGCGTGTCCAAGGGGCGAGCGTCGGGGCGTTAGTTCCTGGGTGTAGACCGTTCCGCCAGACCGCACCAGGCGATGCCCTTCGGGCAGTAGCAATTTCCAAGTCACGTCGGCCGTGGGCACTTCGCCCGCTTGCCCGTCGCGATCCGTGCGCAGCCACAATGTCGGCGCATCGGCGGCCACCTGATTCAGCATGACCACGGAGGTGACCGGCGTTTCGTAGATGACTTGCAGGTCGCGCAGGGCACGTTGGCCGCTGGCCGGCAGATCCAACAACAGCCGGTTGCCGTCGCGCTGCGGGGCGATGGGTTGGCCATCCAGCTGGGCGGACCACAACACCGACCGAGCCGGCAGCCGCACTTCCAAGAACGCGGCTTGGGTTCGCAACAGATATCGAGCCGCCGTCTGGCTGACTCCGCTGGCCGACAGCACCGTGACCAATTCGGCCCGCTGGACGATGGCCGGCGGCAGTCCATAACCAGGCCGGCGGGTCACGTCCACGCGGAACGGCCGTAACGGACCAACGAACTCGAACGCGCCCAACAGCCGCGTGCCGACCCGATAGTGCGCGGCGACCAACTCGCCCACGTCCACCGCCCGGGCGTCCGTGTTGACGTCGATGTCCAAATCCGCACTGCCTTCGACCGCCACGACGGCCGACTGATACGCCACCTCGTCGGCGCGGGCCAAGGGCAAGGGAAAATCCTGCAAATCGCTGTCGGGCAGGGGCTGTTGAAAATCGACGGCCAGCCGCACGCCCCCCATGACGGGATCGGCCAGCAGCGCGGTCCAACGCCGTCCGTCGTCCGTTTCTTCGCTGGAAAACTCTTTCACGACAGCCCCTTCCGCGCCGCGGATCGCCAGCGACGACGGGGTATCCTTCGGCAGCCGCAGCGACAACTGGCGGACACGAGCCTGCCGGATGTCGTACAGGATTTCATAGTGTGCCGTCAGGCCTTCGGGCGCGATTCGCAGGAAGGAAAAGCTGCGGGCTGCGATCATTGGCTGTGCCCGCGTGACGGTCATCTGCAAAGCGTACGGCGGAGTCTCGTAACGATAGGCCAGATTGGATTCGACGCCGGCCAGGCCGTATTTCTCTTTCTCGTTTTCGTCCAGCGGATCGAGGCCCGTCAACTCGCCGGGCCGGACCAGCAGGTCGTCGTCCGCGCGGACGGCCACCGCGCCGGTATCGCGGGTCGCATTTTCGACGGCGAACACCGGCAAGGCAACGCTGCGCTGCGGCCACGGGCCCAGCCAATCCGTCGGAACGCTTTCTGCCTGGAACGTGATACTGGTGACTTCGCCGGGCGGGACGCCTTGCGGCAGCCGCACGTGGATCACCGCGCCGCCCTGCGGCCGGCGGTAACGCTCGACGGCCAACGCTTGACCGTCGGCAGCGGTAACCTGGGTGACGTTCCAGCCGGCCGGAGCGGCGAAGCGAACCGCAAACAGCTTTTCGATCTGGGGCAGCAAGGCAAACCCGCCGCGGACGTGGTGGCCTTGATCGTCCAGCACCAGCAGCACGTTGCTGGTGACCTGTAATCGCGGCGGCGGCTGGCGAAAAGTGGCTTGCAGACCAAACGAGGCTTGCGGAGCGTAGTAGGTCGCCACCGCCCGTACCCGAGGTGCGCCGGGCTCGGCGCGAAACACGGTTTCCGGCAACGCCGCCGTCAACACGCCGTTATCCACCGGGATCAGCCCCTGGAACTCGATCCCTTCCGGCGCCAGTTGGTCCTCGACGATCAAACCCACCACGGCCACTTGCCCGGCCATGTCCAGCGGAACCAGTTGCGGCATGGTCCAGTCCTGCAGCCGGGCGGGCGTCCGGGTCGCGGAAACGTTCAGCACCACCGTCTCGGTGGCCGGCTCGCGAAGAAAGACCTCCAGCACCCGCTGGTCGTCCTCGGTGACGACAGCCCAGCGCGACAGCAAGGGGCTGATGACTTCTGTGGGCTCGAAGCCTGGGGGCAAGGCCAGCCGGAACTGTTCGGCCGCGCCGTGCAGCACATCAAAGGAAACCGTGGTATGCAGCCGCTCGTAGGCGGACGTGATCTCGTCCACCAGAACGCTGCGGGCCACGACCACCCGCTGCTGGCGCAACATGCGGTTGTTCAGCGACATGACCAGCGACATCTGGTCCTTGGGCAACACCAGCTCGAATCGCGTCACGCCGGCCGCTTCGTCCAACGCCCGACGGATGACGTTGGCTCCGCTCTTGACTTCAACGTTGCCCGGCACCGTCAAGTGCAAGCGGGTCGCAGCCGGCGTCGGCAGGCGCACGCTGAGCGATTGCTGGGCGGCCGATGTCTGCAACGGCGCGACCATCTCCAGCAGCAGCCGATGGCGGCCGCGGCCTTCGACGAACAGCACCGTCTGGCCTTGGGCGTCGCGTCCGACGGCGGCGGACGTATCCCCGATGGCCGCGCGGCGGAGGCCGACGCCGGCCAAATCCAGCCTCAGCGCGTGCAGGCCCTCTTCCAGAACTTCCAAATCGATCGTGCCCGACAGCCGGATGCGGCCTTCTTCGACCGTGCCGTCATACTCGGCGGCTAACAGCAAGGCGCCCGCCGGAGCGGGGATTTCGGGCGGCTTCTGCCGGGCCTTGGCCAGCAGGTCATCGTATTCCTGCCGCGACAGGAACACCTGCTGCGAGTTGCCTTCGATCAGCGTTTGGAGATCTTCGTAGGGGACGAAGATTTCGCGGATCTTCTTGGGCTCGGCAGCCGGTTGGGCGGCGGAAACGGCAGCGGCGAGGAAGACGAGCAGCAGGCAAGCCAGTCTTGGAGTATGGCGACTTGTCGCCGCGGTGGCCAGATGCCGAATCCCGGTCACCAAGGACGGGCGTGCTGGGCGGCAAGTTTGGAATGGCTTACGCATCGCTGGAGCCTCCTTCCCGGACATCGCCCGCATCCGCAATGGTGCGATTCGGGTCGGCAGGGGGCTGGCTGCCGAAGGGCGAGTCGGCGGGCGGCGGTGGCGCGGCAGGCGGCGGTGGCGCGGCGGGCGGCCTCGGCGGCTTTCGCGCCTCGCACCGCCGCGTCCACGCAGCGGCCATCAACGTCCAGGTCTGCGACACCTGCCACGCCAGCCAGGCGGCGGCCACGATCAACATCGCCGTCAGCAAGGCGCCATTCAGAACTTGACGAGCAAAGGTCGGAGCGAACACGCCGCATCCCAACAGGACCATCACGAACAGGACGAGGATCGCCAGCTTCTGCGGCAGCGGTCGGCGGAGGACCAGCAGGCCGATCGCCAGGACGAGCACAAACACCACGGCGTGCAGCACGTGCTTGTGGACCGCGACCAATCGCAGCGAACCGGCGGGCGGCGCTGCCGGCTGTAAGGTCGAAAACGTATGCAAGCGTCCGTCGGTGGCGAAATCCTGGAACGGATTATTGACGTTCAAGCCCTCGATCACCCAGGCCACCAGCTGATCGTCTCGCTGGATCGGCCGCGGAAACCCGCTCAGCGTCTCGTACCAACTCCACGACATCTCGTCGGTCCAAGGTCCGCGCGAGCCGAGTACTTTGAGTTCCTGCGGTACGTAGGCGCACAGGTAGACTTTTTGCACCGCCGGATCGCTGGGGAACACCGGCAAGTCCAGTCGGCGATGCGTGCCGGGCACGGTGTACCGCAGCTCGATTACCAGCGGCTCGTCGGCGCTGTGGCCGGCCAGCGGGATATAGTACTCGCGCCAGCCCCCTGCCGCACCGGCAGAACCCGCCGCGGCTTCACCGTCCGCGCCGCCACTGGGCTGTTCGCTTTCCAACGCGACGGATCGCCCGTTGATCCGCAGCGGATCGGTGTCGAAACGGACCTCCGCGGGCAGCGAGACCGGCAGCCGCTGCAACACGCTCCGCATGCGATACAGGGCCTGGACCGACAACACGCCGCTGCGCGTGCTTTCCAGGCGGATGACCGCCCGCTCGATGCTGCCTCGCTTGACCTCGACCAATTCGTAGCGGGTGATCGCCAGCGTCAGGGTCCAATCGCCGAAGAATTCCCAAGCTCGTGCCGCATCGGCCACCGCGACGCCCGGCATCAGATCGTGTTGGGGATCGATCGGCCGCAGCCCCTGGGGATCGCCGGCAGGCCGCACGTCCAGCGTCTCCGCCTTGGCCACCACAATCTGCCCCGAGGCCCGGTCGACGTTCTTGGGCTGCAGGACCGGCAGCGTTTCGTCCACGGCCTGGCCGACCGGCAACTCGCCGATCTTCTTTTCCCAAGCGAACTTGATGGCCAACTCGCCCAAGAATTCGGTCTGGCCGGTCAGACTCCAAGCGATGGTCTCGCCATCGTGCCCCTTCGCGACGTCGTCGGGCTGCGGGTCCAAGGGCGCTTCTCGAGCCACTGTCGGCGTCTGGTTGCGGAGTTCGCCGGCCAGCGCGGCAGGCACGTCCAGCCGCAACGATTTGACGCTGCTGTAACGAATGTCGTAGAACAGCGTCGCTTCGTACTTGATCACGCCCGCTTCGACGCGGGCCTGTAGCAGCTGGCCAACGGTGATGTACGGCTTGCGGCGTTCGACCGTCAGATTCAAGTCCACGGGAGCTTGCGTATAGGCGTAGGCCAACACTTCGCGGGCCGCGCCGAATCGTCCGTCGCGAGTCGAGGCCGTGTCGCGCAGCGCCTCGGCAAACGAGAGCGTCTGCACCCCGTCTTGCTTGACCGGATTGACCCGCAGGCTCTCCGGCGCGTAGATCAACAGCCGGCCGACCGAGCGTTCGACGCCCGCCGCGGCGACGCGCGGCAGGGGCAGCGGAATCGACGACGCCTGGCCCGTCGGGCTGAGTAAATTGGCATCTTCCAGGGGCCGCTGCAGTTCGACGAACAAGCCCACCTTGCCCAACGCTTTGCGCGCCAGGTTCACCACCACACGTTGGCCCTTGTCGTCCGCCGTCACATGGTGCGTGTCGACCACGGCAGCTTCGGCGTCGGCGGCGGCGTGCCCGCGCACGGTTCGCACCTCGAATCCCAACGGGACGTCCAGTTCCAACTGGAACACGCCGGCGCGTTCGATCTGGTACAGGGCCAGCAGGTCGAGCGTCAAACGTTCCGGCTCCAAGTACGCTTCGACCAACTCGTGGGTGTGAATCAGCGGCTGGACCTTTTCGGCCCGCAACGCCAGCTCGAAGGGCACGCTGGGGAAGCGGTAGGCAAAGTTCCACGGCGTGCCCGCCAGCGACGGCGGCAATTCGGCGGCATCCAGTTGCAGCAAACCGACGCGCGCGGCCGGTTCGGCCCGCAGCGTCGCCGCCACTTGCACCACGACCACGCCCTGCTGGCGGCCCACATCCACCGCTCGGACGACGGGAACGGCGATCGGCTCCTGCAACAGGGTTTCGCTGAACCGTTCCATTTCGACCAGCAACCGCTGAGTGTCCCGCGCCGGCTGGTACAACTGGACGGCGATCCTGCTCGAACCTTCGGCCTGTTCCGCCTTCCATTCCTTGACGTTCGCGTCGAAGACGTTCAGCACCTTGTGATCCGCGGGAACCTCGATCACCAATTCGGCCAGTTCCGCTCGGCTGATCGTGTACACCAGTTGCGTCCGCGTGCGGATCACGCCTTCGTCGAGACTGACCTGCTGTTCCGTTTGCACCGTGGCCAGCGCGGCCAAACCGGTGGCCCCTTCGGCTTTGGGTGTCCAGTCGATTTGCACGCTGGGGGCGGCGCCCACAAACGCCATGACCACGGTTTCCGGTTTCGGCGGCGGTGCGCCCTCGGCAACGGCCGCAGGCGGCTCTTCGGTCGCTGCGACCAGCGGTTGGACGTTCACCTTGACGCCCGCTTGCGGAACGCGGATTCGCCACTGGTTGACCGCCGCCTGGGGAGCTTGGAACGAAACCACGTTCTGACCCGGCGACTTGGTGAAAGCCTTGGAGTACTCGAGCGTCACGGCGACCTGTTCAGGTTCCGAGGTTTTTTTCTGCAACAGCAGGACATAGCCGAGATCGGGCCGAACGGTCAGGCGGGCGGGCTGGTCGCCTTGCCGCGCGGACAGGATCGCCGCATCGCCCAGCCGCAATGGCACCTCGTGCCAACCCTCGGTCAGCAACTCGATTTTCAGGTTCGCCGTGACGTTGACCACCTCGTCGCCAACGGTCGCTTCGCTGTTCACCTCCGTGATCAGCGCCGCCACCGGCGGTTTGACCTCGGGCGGCTTGGCCAGCGCCGCGCGAGCCTGGGCCCACAGCTTCTGGAACTCGTCGTAGGGCAGAAACACGCCCCGCCCCGGCTGCTCGAAGACCTTGGGCAGCTTGGAATACGGAACGTAAATCGTCTGCTCGCGCACAAGCCGTTCGTCCGGCTCGACAGACGGCGCTGCGGGCGTTTCCGGTGTCTCCGTCGGTGGCGGCTGATCGGCCGCAGTGGCAATCGCGCCAATCAGTAGATAAAGACAAAACGACCAAGAACGCAGTACAGGCATTGTCGTTTCCTTCGTCAAAGCCCGAAAATGCGACAGGCGCCGGTCGTCCTGATCGGAGCCAGTCCCATTTTCGGAACAGGGCCTTAGGCCGAGACTAGCATTTTCGCGAACGAGTGCGGGCGATCACCGTCCACACCGCCGCGTCTAAGTATAGAAGACGAAACGCTATCGAAGAACGTTTTCCAACTGCCGCTCTCCTTGCCTGGCCCATCGCGATTTCAGCCACGGCGTTTCTTCCGTGGACAATGCTAACCCATGCGCGGATTGCGATACAGCACTTCGGCTAGGAATTCGGGCGAAGCTTGCTCGCCGCGTGGGCGTTCGCGGTGCCAGTCCCGATGCGTCGGGACGTGCTCGTCGTACAGCGGCCAGGGATCGAACGGATTGTAGCCCAGGGCGCGAATCAGGCGGCTGGAATCCATCGTCACGTCGCCGGCGCGAGGCGGCATCGGTCCGGCTTCGAAACGGGAACAGGTCCGCACGTGCTGCGGATCGTAACCGCCCACGCGGTTGACGATCTGGGCGATCTCGAACAGGCTCAATCGCCGCGGGCCGCCGGCGTGGTACAGGCCTGACAGACGACTGGACAACAGCGTCCGGAACAGCCGGTTCATACAATCCGTGTACGTCGGCGTCCGAATCTCGTCGTAATACAATGTCGCCGGCTTCGATTTTCGGAACCGTGACTGGATCCAATCGATCGCGCCGGCGTGCCCGTTGGAACTGATACCCATCGGCAGCGAGATGCGCAACACGGCCGCGTCCGGACGGCGGGACAAGATCAATTGCTCGGCGTGTGACATGGTCTTTCCGTAGATCGTGACCGGATCGGGCGGGTCGTGCTCCAGGTAGCCGCCGCGACCGATGCCGGAGTACACCAGGTCGACGGACAAGTGAATCAGCCGAACATCGGCCGACCCGATGACCTCCAACAAGTTGTCCACGCCGGACACATTCACGCGCCAGGCCAGCCAGGGATCCAACTCGCACGACTTCAGCTTGCACGTGCCTTCGCAACTGAGTACCGATGCAAACTGATAGCGATCGAACAGCTGTTGCATCGTGTCGGCGTCGTAGATGTCGCAAGCCGCGATCGCCGGACCAGACAGCAGCACGTTGTCCGCTCGGCGCGTGCCGATCACCTGACCGGGATACCGGCGGTGAAAGTAATCGAACGCGTTGTACCCCGCCACGCCGGCAATGCCCGTGATCAACAGCGGCAACGGGGGATCGGGCAAATCGGGCCAATGGTTCATGAGAATCGAGGAAGAGACGGGATATAAATGGAGAGCGGCAAATGGGTCGATTCGAGAATTTACCCGGTTTTTGCCGGGGGCTCAAGTGGATCGGAGGCAAGAGCCGGCAAACGCAAGCGTTGCGATCATTTCGCAGGGCCTAATCCGCTGGCCAGGTTTCCGGCCAATCGTCCGTAAATCTGCCCGTTTTTCGCGGCGAGCGGCTTGTTGTCTGCGTCTGCTAGCGATAGAGTCTTTCATAGATTCAATGCGCGCAAACAGCGTCCATGGGGGATTCAGACTTTCGGCTGCTGGGACAGGCGAAAGCGTGGACTCCGACGCTGGTTACCGCTTGCGGCCGCGTTCGGCTGCCGGCTCGTGTGAAACATTTTCTCGCTTGGAGAGTTCGCTATGTTCAGATCGAGTTACTGGCCTTTGGCGGGGGCGCTCGTGGTTCTGGTTTGCATCTGCACGCTGGTCGGCTTTGCCGGCGATGACGACGGCTTGTGGCAGACGAATTTCGAGGAAGCCAAGGCAAAAGCCCAGGCCGGCAACAAGCTGCTGCTGGTCGACTTTACCGGTTCGGACTGGTGTGGATGGTGCATCAGACTGAAGCAGGAGGTCTTCGATCAGGAGGCGTTCAAAAAGGAAGCTCCGCAGCGGTTTGTCTTGGTCGAGTTGGATTTTCCACGGCAGAAGCAGCTGCCCGCAGAACTCAAGACGCAAAACGAGCAGCTTCGCGATCGGTTCAAGATTTCCGGCTTTCCGACCATTCTCGTACTGGACGCCGAAGGCCAGTTGATCGCTCGCACGGGTTACCGGCCGGGCGGCCCGGACGCGTACCTCAAACACCTGGACGATTTCGCCACCGCGCACGAAGCGATCGTGCGAATGCGTGGAGAAGTGGCTGGCGTCCAGGGACTTGAGCGGGCCAAACTGCTGGACCAACTGATCGAAGCCTATGCCAAACTGGGTGTCGAGCCCGATGACGTCAAGACTTGGACCGCAGAGATCATCTCGCTGGATGCGGAGAACAAGGCCGGTCTGAAGCTGAAGTATGAATTCCGGCAACTTATGTCCGAGGCGGACGCGCTGAAGAAGAATCGAAAGTTGGACGAAGCCAACGCGGTGTACGAGAAAGCTCTGGAGCTGTCCGGAATCAGCGGCGAACTGCGGCAGGACGCCTATTTTGCTCAAGGCGAGTGCCTCTTTTACGCCAAGGACTTTGTCGGCGTCGTTGCGCGGTTGAAACTGGCCGCGGAAGCGGCTCCGACCAGCTCCAAGTCGGCGACCATCCAAGCGATGCTTGAGCGGTTCGGTCCGACGGCCGAGGCGCAAGAGACCGTTGCCAAGTTAAAGGGGCAACTGGACGCCGCCCAGGGACTGGACCGAGCCCGCATCTTGGACCAGCTGCTGGATGCCCGGACCACGCTGTCGCAGTCTGACCCGGATCCCGAACTGGTGCGGGACGCCGACACATGGGCTCGGGAAATCGTCGAGCTGGACGCAGCGAACGAAGCCGGATTGAAGGGCAAGTACGGGGTTCGCGTCCTGTTGGCGGATGCCCAGCAGTTGTTGCGAGACAAGAAGCTGGACGAGGCGCACGCGGCGTTAGACAAAGCCTTGGCGATCCCCGAGGTTGCCGGCGAGTCGCTGCTGGAACTGCATCTGGCCAAAGCCAAGTGCTATGCCGCCCAGGAGGAATTCGAAAAGAGCGTGGACGCCTGTCAGAAAGCGCTCGAAGCGGCTCCGGCAAGCGCCCGGGCGCGGAGTGTCCGCAGCCAGATGCAGGCGGCTCAAGCGGAGTTGGACAAACGGAAGGCGAAAGAGCAGCCGCAAATCGAAGCACCAGTGCCGAACTGATATCAAACGGTATTCGGGCTCCTGGGCTGCGCTCCGCCGGGTTGCGCTCAGCCGGGTTGCGCTCAGCCGGGCGTACGCCTGATCTTGACCTACGCCAGCGGGGATCTTATTCTATCCTCACCCTGGATTCCTCCGGGGCTGTTTCTGCTTTTCGTTGCCTGATTCCCCCCGAAAGGCTTTTATGGCCTGCGAAATGAAGCGTATTCTCTTCGAATGCACGCAAATCTACGAAAGCAGGGGGACTTCGGGAATTCCACGCGTCGTCAGAAACTTAGCCGAGTCAGGGCCGGCGGCTGCCAGCGAGTACGGAATTGAATGGGTGCCCATTATCATCCGGGGCCGTCGAATCTACCCCGTGCAAGTGCGGCCAGCCAGCTACGACAACCAGCCCACGGCGATCGTGTCCGTCCAGCGACAGCTCGAACAGTGGCTGGGTGCTGGCATTGGCGGGCGATTTTCCGAGACCCTCCGGCGCGTCCATCGCCGACTGAGCAAAAGCCTTTATCCGCGGACGTTCGTGCGATTTGTCAACGGCCTCTGGCGACGCTGCCTGGTTCCGGAGCTGCAGGTTACGTCCCAAGATGTGTTGATCCTCGGAGGTTCGGCTTGGCGGAAGCCCGCTCGTACCGCCGTCGAATTGGCCAAGCAGCACGGCATGCCAATCGGCGTCATTATCCACGACCTGATCCCCATCGACCATCCGGAGTTCTTCTCGCCTCGGGCAGCGGCCGTCTTCGGCGAGTGGATCGACGGCCTGATGCGGGTCACGGATTTTTCGTTGGCGATCTCGCGAACGACCCGCGAACGCTTGTGGCAGTACGCCGTCCAGCAGCATCCCGAGCGGGCCTGGACTCCAGCTCAGTTCGCCCAATTCGAATTGGGCTCCAAGCTCGACACGCGACCCATCGGCGGGCGTTTTCGGCATGACTTGGCGCAGGCTTTTGAGGGCGGAAACGGTGCTCCCACCTACCTGACGGTGGCGACCATTGAACCGCGGAAGAATCACGCGTTCCTGCTGGATGCCTTCGAGCAGGTGTGGGCCGATCAGCCCCACGTAAGATTATGCATCGTCGGGCGAATCGGCTGGCTGTGCGACGGGATTCTGCGACGCATTCGCAGCCACCCCCGGTACGGACGCAGCCTGTTCATGTACAACGACCTTTCCGACGGCGAGTTGGACTACTGCTACCGGTATGCCAAGGCGTTTCTGTTCCCGTCGAAGGCCGAAGGATTTGGCCTGCCGATCGTCGAGGCATTGTCGTACGGGTTGCCGACACTGGTCAGCGATATTCCGATCCATCGCGAAGTCGGAACAGAATTCTGTACCTTTTTTGATCTCTCAGATGCCGCGTCACTGGCTCGACACATTGTCGATTTCGAGCGTTCTGGAGCCTTGCCTCCCGTAGCGTCCGCGAGGGACTACCATCCGGTCACCTGGGCCGATAGCGCTCGTGCTTTCGTCCAGCAGACCCTACATGCGGTGGCCAGCCTGCAGGACGGAACGACGCGGCAGCGGACGGCGGCTTGAGTGTTTTCGAGGGTCTTCACGGTGATTCCCGCATTGCTGATCGCGAACGTCGTGCTGGTGATACTCTTGGTCCTCGCGGCGGCAAGAATGGCGGCATCCCAGTAGCTCAATTGAAACCGCTGGTGGAACGCGATTGCGCGTCGAACGAGGTCCGGCGTTAGCGGCAGCGTCAGGTAAAACAGCCAAGTCTCGACGAGCGCCGCGGCATCGCCAGGTGCCAGCCGAAACGGGCGTCTGGGCGAAACGGCGTTCGCGAAGAACTCGGCCGCGACCTGAACCGACCAGCCCCAGCGTTCTGTCAAGAGAAGCCGCTGTGCCCGTTCCCGTTTCTCGTTCGACGCGGGTTCTTCGTCGATCGTGTACAGCAGCACGTTGGTGTCAACGAAGACTTCCGCGTTCATACAGTTCCTCTCGGCTAATCTTCGGTGTCATCCGAAATCCTTTTACGGTCTGGAAGAGTTCTTGCATGCGCGTGCGTGCGGCGGTCAGGGCTTGTTCGTCAGCGGCACTACTGTAGCGTGCCAACCATTCCACCGCTTCCTGCCGCAGGGATGTACCACGGTCGCTGGCGCGACGTTCCGCACGGTCGTACACATCGTCGGGCAACTCAAGTGTTAGGGTCTTCATGCTCGTGACACTCCTGGCAACTGGCACTCGCCTCGACCCGCCAGGGCATGGATCATGCACAAGGCCATCCCGTCGTCGACGTCGTTGCCGAGATCGGTCTCGAAGACCAGCCGCACCGGCTTGCGAAGCGGTTCGGCCGCAGCCAACGGGCTTGCCAACGGACCTGCCAGGAAGGCGATCCCGACGGCGGCGGTGTAAACAACAAGTCGCAATCCACGGTCGTTTCTCATCGCTTGCTCCTGCTCATGGAACCTGACGGCAGATTGAAGCCTATCGCGTCGAGCGTTACATTTCAACCTCTCGTCCACCCCGCGGGAACGGGTTCTGTGCAGGAAGTTCGAACGAAACACAAGCCGCTGCGGTACACATCGCCAGGTGTCAGCCCCAGGCAGACTCGTCGCGCCACGGGGGGTGGCATAGACGCCGCATTCCAGACGGTTTAGACTATGGTTCTTGCGGCAAACCGCCTGCCGGGAAAGAAACCGTTTGCCCAGTCAGCAGACGGCGTGGCGGAGCGTGCCTGCTACCTTGGCGAAGGAGTGAGAACGATGAGCCGTTGGAACCCTGGGGCGAAGTGCGCGGTGGCCTATTCTCTGACGCTGTGTGCCCTCTGGTCGCTGGCCGCGAACGGGGCGGAATTGCGGAACCTGGCTCCGGAGGCGGAGATTACCGAAAGCGGCCGGCACAGCGATCAATATCTGGGGAGATTCACCGCCAACGGCCGGATTCCCGAACCCGGGTCGCGGGCCGATCTGGGCAGCGCTTGGTGCCTGCCTCAGACCCAGGCGGCCGGGGCCACGCTGGCCTACACCTGGCCGGAACCCGTGACCGTCGGCGAGATCGTCTACTACGGCCGCACGGCGTGGCTGTGGGATGAGAACTTCCTGGAAGTCGAAGTCTACGCGAGCACGGAGCAGGCGCCGGTGGCAAAAGCCGGATTGCGGCCCGGCCATGGACCCCAGCGCATCCCCTTGGCCCAGCCGGTGCAGACCCGGACGCTGACCCTGAAGTTCCCGCGAGCCGATACGGGGCCGAACCCCGGCGCCTCGGAGATTCGCATCTTTGCCGCCCCGCCGGAGCAGGCCGCCCTGGGCCGATTCATGACGCCGGAAGGGGAAACGGGCATTGAAGAATCGGAACAACTCGCCGCCAGAATTCGGGCGGGCGAGTTGGGCTTCGACAGCCTGTTGCTGATCGAACGCCAGGCGTTGCGGCCCTCGCACGTGTACACCTATCACAACGAGGACTTCCGTCCCGGCGGCGCCCTGTACCGCTGGCACGCCGGCGGAGAACTGGAGAAACTGTTCGACGCCCAGAGCGGTCAGTTGCTCGATCTGGCCGTCTCGTACGACGGCACGGAAGTACTCTTCAGTTGGCGGCGGAGCGGTGCGGAAGCCTATCAGATCTACCGGATGAACGTCGACGGGACCGGGGTGGTGCCGTTGACCGAGGGCAGCTACTACAACTTTAACCCCTGCTGGCTGCCCGATGGGGGAATCGCCTTTCTTTCGACCCGGAACAGCGCCTACGCCTACTGCTGGAACTCGCCGGTGGGCGTCTTGTACCGGATGGACCGCGACGGCTCGAACCAGGTTCGCCTATCGGCGAATTACCTGAACGATTTCACGCCGACCGTGCTCCGCGACGGCCGCATTATCTTCGCCCGCTGGGAATATGTGGATCGGCCGGCCATCCCGATTCAAAGTCTGTGGACCATCCGTCCCGACGGAACGGGGCTGCAAGTGTACTATGGCAACCGCGTGCTGAGCCCGGCCACGTTCATGGAGGCGCGCTCCTTGCCCGGCACCGAGAAAGTGCTGTGCCTGCTGACCGCGCACAACGGTCCGGCGCGCGGCGCGGTGGCCACCATCGACCGGCGACTGGGGGTCAACGCCCAGCAGGCGATCCTGAATCTCACGCCCGAGGTGAACATCGGCCGCGTCGACCAAGGCGATGGCAACCACGTGCGGGGACCGTACGAGAACCCGTTCCCGCTGGACGAGCAGCACTTTCTTGTCTCCCACAACGGCTCGATTCTCGTGCGGGACTATGCGGGCAGCGAGCAGGCCATCCTGGTTGCGGCGCGGGGCGGCATGGGCTTCTTCAATCCGCAGCCGATCCGGTCCACGCCGGTTCCGCCGGTGCTGTCGTTGCCGGGAGGCGTTGCCAGGGCGTCGGAATCGCCGCCCACAGCCGCCGTGGTGTATTTGCAGGACGTGTACCAGGGGCTCGAACCGTACGTGGCTCGCGGCGAGATTGTCGCCATCCGCGTGGTGGAAGAAATCGCCAAGCCGGTGGAGATTCATCCGAACCTGCGGGCGTTCGGTTTCCAGTTTCCCGTCGTCTCGTGCGGCGCCACGTACGCGCCGAAGCGGGTGTGGGGCGAGGTGCCGGTCGAGCCGGACGGCTCGGCCGCCTTCGAGGCGCCCGTCGGGCGGCCCATCTATTTCATGGCGCTCGACCGGCACGGCCGAGCGGTGCAGCGGATGCGCAGCTTTACGCAGTTCATGGCCGGCGAGTCGCAGAGCTGTGTCGGCTGCCACGAGCACCGGTCGCAGACGCCGGCGGGGGCCGCTCTGCCGGCGGCGTTTGGCCAATTGCCGCGGCCGCTGACGCCGCCCGAATGGGGCCCGGAGGGATTCAGTTATCGCCGCATTGTCCAGCCGGTGCTGGATCGGCATTGCGCCGAGTGTCATAACGCGCAGACCTCCGACGGCGGCGTGGACCTGTCCGGCGACATGACCGACTTTTTCAACGTCTCGTACGAGACGCTCGCCCGCCAGGGGACCCCGGCGGAAAACGCCGGCGTCGGCGGCGCGCGGCAAGCGGATTTCCGCAACCCATACACCTCCTGGATTTCTACTTATAACGGTTCCGAATCGAACATCCTGGAGATCACACCGGGAGCGTGGGGATCGCCCGCCAGCCGCTTGGCCGACCTGGTGCTGGACGGCCATCGCGATGCGGAGGGCAACCCGCGCGTGAACCTGAACGAGGCCGAAAAACGCCGTATCTTCGCCTGGATCGATCTGAACGTCCCGTACTACGGCACGAGCGATTCGAGCCACCGGGATCGCCGAGGCTGCCGCCAGATGTGGCCGAGCGATTTCGACCAGGTATTCCAGGACGTGGCCGCGCGGCGATGCGCCGAGTGCCACCAGCCGGATGACAAGGGTCTGCCCACCGTCCCACGCAAATGGTATCTGCGCGTCGAGCGGCCGGAGAACAACCGCTTCATGCTCGCACCGCTGGCCAAGGAAGCGGGCGGTATCGAGTCCTGCGGCCGGGCGGTGTTCGAGTCGACCGGCGACGCCGACTACCAGGCGCTGTTGACCGTGTTCAAGCCCATCGAGGAGTTGCTCGCTCGGCAACCCCGGCTCGATCTGTACGGCGAACCCGTCTCGGGATGTCGAACCGGGTGTGCCGATTCGGCCTGTGGCTCCAACACGGATTGACAGGCGCCTCGTCGCCGGCGAGCGAGAAGGGTCCCCGACACACAGGAAATCGCAAGTGGCTCGTCGATCCCAAGCATCACGCGTGCCGTGCCGTCAACCACCCCCCAATGGGCCGTGAGGCAAGAATGCCTGAAGGCGAACGCCAACCATCTTGTGGACGGTATCGCGGCACCGTAAAATGACAGCCGATGAACGTGTGCGGCGCGGACGCTCGGTGGCCGAGTTCAGAGTCGAATCGAGGGCTTCCGCGGCCAGGCAAACCGTAGCGAATTCCGGTCGGTTGCCGGGTTGGCTCGTGACCGTGCGCGTCAGGTCGGTAACTCTCTATCCAGGCGACTGCGATGACGCATCCGACGCCATCCCTGATGAAGCATCCGGTTTTGATCGTCGACGATCATCCGATCGTTCGCCGCGGTCTGATGGACGTGATCAACGAGACGGTCGACTTGATGGTCTGCGGCGAGGCCGCCGATGTTCCGGAGGCGCTGCGGCAGATCGAAGCGACCCACCCGCATGTCGTGATCGTCGACATCACCTTGGGCGACGAGGATGGGATCGAGTTGATCGACTACATCAAATCGCGTTGGCCGTCGATGAAGATCCTGGTCTCCTCGGCCCATGACGAGAATACCTTCGCCGGCCGCGTGTTGCGGGCGGGGGCCTTGGGGTTCATCTCCAAGCGCGAGCCGCTACCCCAGGTCGTCGCGGCGGTACGTCAAGTGCTTCGCGGGGACGTCTACCTCAGCCCGCACATGGCGACGAGCCTGCTGCAACGGGCCGCCGCAAGGCAGGCTTTGGACCACGATCCGGTACAAACGCTGTCCAACCGGGAACTCCAGGTGTTCCAGTTGATCGGGGAAGGGTTGAACACGCGGGAAATTGCCGGCCGGCTGGGGATCAGCCCGAAGACGGTAGAATCGCACCGCATGGTGCTCAAGCAAAAGCTGAACTCGCCAAACAGTTCGCAACTGAGCCGCCAGGCCTTCCAGTGGGTCCAGCAGAACCATTAGCGCTGTGGGCGTCCGAACCTTCGCCCGCCAGCAACTGGGCGATGGTCTCCAAGGCTTCGCCTGCTGCCGGTCCTTTTGCCCAGAGGGTGAGTTCAGTCCCCGACATGGCTGCCAGGGACATCAGCCCCAGGATGCTCGCGGCATCCACGACTTGACCGTTGCCATGGATCGTCACGTGGGCTTGATGCTGTTGGACCGCTTTGACGACGGCCAGGCAATTCCGCAGATGCAGGCCGTCCGGGTCCGCAACAACGACGACGCGGGTGAGAGACGTCGGCTCTGCGTAAGATGGCGGGGCCGTGGTCGGGAAGGATTGCATAAAGTGTTCTCCTCATGGGTTCGGGGACAATCGCGATTGCCGGTCATCGATGGTATGGCCGCCCTGCTGTACCGCGTTTCCCTCGGACAGCATTACCCGCGGTTCCTGTGCTCGGCGTACTCATCACACTTTACTGCGGCCATCCAGTTGGCAAACCGGGAAGAATCTTAAACCGGACTCAGGAAATGCCTGATGTCGGCGAACGCTTCGCTACCAGTTGGGCGGATCGTTTTGTTTTGAGTAGGGGATTCCCTGAGTTGGTACCCGGTCTTTTTCCGATCGTCGTGTCCCCCGTCGAGATCTATAATAGGGTGGAAGCGGGCCTTGAGGCTGCCGTTCGCTTCCAGGCCTGTTCCTGCGAGTCAGGCAGGGAGGCGAGAATCCCAAAGTTGGCCGACGGTTGAATCGAGAGTAACGGAGGCTTCTGATGGTCAAGGCGAGAACGAGCACGACACGAGACGTAACGCGGGACGAAGCCATTTGGCTCGACGGTCGGGTTCCCAACGGATACTGGGACCGGCCTGCACACCGTCAACGGTATGTGCGCTGGCTGGGGCAAAGGCTCGGTTTTCGCCGCCGCGAGGATTGGTATCATATCACCACAGCCGATTTCAAACAAAATGGCGGCGGCGGCTTGCTGCATCACTGGCATGACTCGGCCATCTTCGCGGTGGAGGACACGTACCGGGACTACGACTGGAAGGCCTGGCTGTTCAAGGCGACGCCCCGTCATTTCTGGAAAGATCCGAAAAACCACCGGCTCTACATGCTGTGGCTCGGCGATCAACTGGGCATCCGTGAACCGTCGGATTGGTATCACGTCACCAATCAGGATTTCCAGAACCACGGCGGAGGTGCCTTCCTGCTTTACTACGACAGCACGGTATCAGCCGCCGTCAAGAGCTATCTGCCGGACTACGACTGGAAGGAGTGGATGTTCGACAAGACCCCCAAGGGGTTCTGGAGCCAGCGGAAGAACCGTCGGCGGTACATGCTGTGGCTGGGCGCTGCGCTCGGCTTTCAAACTCGGGATGACTGGTATGCCGTGACGACGGACGACTTCAATGCCAACTACGGCTGCCAGTTTCTAAAACGCTACGGTGGCTCACCCGTCGCGGCGCTGCAGGACGTTTTTCCTAGGCACACCTGGGATGAATGGAAATTCGCCAGGGTTCCGGCGGGGTTCTGGGACGAACTGAAGAACTGCCGGCGATATCTTCGCTGGCTGGGCCGGCAACTGAAGGTGAAACGCTTGTCCGACTGGAAGAAGGTGCGGCGACGCCACCTGCTGGGTAACTTTGGCGGTGGTTTGCTCGCCTTGCACCGTTCCCACCGGGAGTTGCTGGCGAAGTGCATCCCAGAGCTGAATGAGAGCTCTGGCACCAAGAAGAGCACGCCCCCGGACTAGTCAGCGAGTTCACGGTCTCCGAAATCCCAGCCGATCTTCAACTGCTGCAACCGTTGACGGATGGCGGTCAAGTCCCAAATCTGAATGTTCTCAGCTTCGGACGTCGCCAGATAACGACCATCGGGGCTGAAGGCATGGTCGGATAAGCTTTTCGACGTGGTGGGCTCCAGGACCCCCAGCGTGCGGCCGCTCTGCGGGTCGATCAGTTGAGCAACGTAGCGCGTGTGCGGGACGGCCAAGAGGCGGCTGTCGTGGGAAAAGGCAACCGGGCCTGGCCAGCCGTCCGGATGCTCGCGCAAGATCTTGTGCACCAGCTTCCAGCGATCCACTTCCCATAGCAAGTAGAAGCTTCCGTCGCTCACCGCCAGCCAGCGCCCGTCCGGACTGAAGGCCGGTGTTGCGCTGCCGACCTCCGGGGCCAGGTCGCACACGTATTTGCGATGCTGGACGTCCCACAGCCGGATTCCCAGGCCCTTCCACGTGGACGTGACCAGCCAGCGGCCATCCGGACTGATGGCCACGCGGTCCAGGTGCTGATGTTCGGCCAGCGGGATGGGCTTGTCCGCGCGAGCCAGAGCCAGCAGCGACGCGCGCTCAGGCCCAGTGTCGATGGCCAGCCAACGGCCGCCGGCGTCCAAGTCGATCCGTTCGCAGTTCGAGGCCAGCAGCGTCTCGGGCTCGCCGACGCGAAGCGGCCGACCGGCCTCGGCGGGAACTTGGATAGGCCAGCGCTGAAGTCCATGCGAACTGCTGGTCAACAGCGTTTGCCCCTCGGGCTGAAACACGGCGGACATGGCTGCGGGGGCAGCCATTGTATGCACCCGCGTCCCGGCCTGCGCGTCCCAGAGTTCGACGCCTCGTCCCGTGGCGGAGGCCAACAGCTGGGGCTGCGTCGGGTGGAATCGAACGCTCCAACGACCACGGACATCGGTATCCTCGGCCAGGACCTGCAAGGGGCCCCCCGTGGCCACGTCCCAGATCCCAAAGCCGACTTCACCGAGGACAAAGACCAGTTGCTGGTCGTCCGCTCGGAATCCACCGAGAACCGGCAACGACGCCTCCACCTGTAAAGCCTGCAGCCCCGTGGCGACTTGCCAGAACCGGGTGGTTCCGTCCCAGGATCGGGAGACCAACAAGTTTCCGCGGTGATTGAAGATCAGCTGGACTACCTTGGTTTGGTGCCCTTCGAGCGATTGGAGACGCCGTGGCGTCGATTCCAGGCGGTACAGCAGGAGATTGCCATTGGCGATTCCCAAGGCCAGGATCTGACCATCAGGACTCCAGGCCAACGAGCTGACGCCGCCGACTTGGACCACGGTCTCCAAACGGTCGGAAATGCCGTCCCACAGTTCGACCCGACTCGAATCAAGAAAGGAAATGGCCAGCCGGCGTCCGGAGGGCTCGTAGCACAGATCCGAAGGCTCCCTGGAGATTTCGAGACGCTGCTTCAAAGTTCCGCCGGGCAGATCGTACAGAGAAATCTGACGTCCGGGTCCCGCCAACGCCAGCTGGCCACTGTCGGGGCGAAAGGTCATGGTTGCCGACAAGAGGACATTGTCCAGGGCCAGCACCGGCCGTCGCGTCGAGCAATCCCAGACGCGGATCATCGGTGGGGTTGGCTGCGGTGTCCCGCGATGAAACTTGCCCGCCAAGTAACGCCCGTCAGGGCTGAACATCAAGACCCAGGCCCGCTGACCGGGGCTGGAGAAGCGGCCGATGGGCGAATCATCGTGTACCTGGCGAATGACGACGTTTCCTTTGGCATCGCTCTGAGCGTAGCGGGCGTAGTCGGGCGTAAACGCGACGGCACAAGTCCAGCCGCTGGCCAGCCCCCACCACCTGGCCTGGCGGACATCGATCAGCGGCATGGCGGCAATGGCTTCGTTGCGCAGCACCAGCCTTCTGCGCCACGTTTCGTCCTTCGTCAGTTCCAGCGTGGGAAGAATCTCGGCCGCCTGTGCCAGACTAGCAATCGTCTGATAGTGCTGCCCGGGGCGGGCGCTCCAGCGTTCTGCCCGCGCTTGGCCCAAACACGATTCATACAGCCGCCGGATGGCCTGCTCTTTCGCCAGGATCGCTTCCTGTTCCGCCGCCTCGGCCCGCCGTTTTTCGACGGTGAGCTTCCTCGCCTGCTGGCCCGAGGAGATGGCAAACAGCAGCGAGCCGATCGCGAGCGCGATCAGCAACGCCGCCACGCACATCGTCAGGACCGCAGGCACCGGGTTGCGGCGGCACCATCGCCAGACGCGTTCGCTCCAGGAACTTCGCCGCGCGAGGATGGGACGATCAGCCAGGAACAGCCGCAGGTCTTTCGCCAACTCCGCCGCCGACCGGTAGCGGTGTTCCGGCAGTTTATCGATCGACTTGAGAATGATCGTTTCCAGATCGAGGGGGATCTCGGGAACGACCTCGCTGGGAGCAGGCGGCTGAGACTGCTCGATGTGCCGTACGAGGCTGACGCGATCGTGGCCTGCCACGGCGGGCTGCAGCGTGCATAGCTCGTACAAGGTCAGCCCCAGGCTGTAGACATCGCTCCGGGCGTCGCCACGGCCGCACAAACGTTCCGGCGCCATGTAACGCAACGTGCCCACGATATCTCCGGTGTGCGTAAAGTCATCTCCCTCGTGCTTGGCCAGTCCAAAATCGGTAATCCAGACGGTGCCGGCGGAGTCCAGGATCAGATTTGCCGGTTTGATGTCGCGATGCAACACGCCTTGTCGGTGTGCGTAATCCAACGCCTCGGCAACTTGCAGCCCTACCCGGGCGATTTGCTGGAAATCGTGGGCAGCGATGCTCGCCGCGTCCGCTGTGAGATCCGCCTGTGGGGAGGTTGGTGGGAGCGGAGACAGCCGGTCGAGTGCCGGTTCCGAGACGGTTCCTGCCAGGTGTTCGTGTGCCAGCGTGCGACTCAGGTCCTGCTCCACAATCGCCTGGTCCGCTCCGAGCGGTCCCGTCGTGTCCAAGGTCTCGGCGGCGCCTACCGCGTTCCGGCAACGCAGCTGGTCGATCACGGTGTCCAGATTCTGGCCACGGATATATTGCATCGCGTAGTAATGCAGCCCGGCGTGAACGCCGACCTCGAAAACCGGCACGATATTGCTGTGATGCAGGCGCCCGGCGGCTTGGGCCTCGCGGAGGAATCGCTGCAAGCTGGAAGGGTTGCGAGCCTGCTCGTGCGTCAGCAGTTTTAGGGCGACATGCCGTTGCAATGTCTGGTGTTCGGCCTCGTAGACGACACCCATGCCGCCGCGGCCGATCTCCCGCAGAACCCGATACTCGCCGAGCTGTTCCGAAATCGCCGCCGACGTTCCCAGGATTCCCTGGCCAGGCGTTCGATCGTCGCTCATTCGTCCGCCTCCGATTGCCCGCGGCCGCCCTTGTTAGCCGACGCCAAACACCCCTAAGGCAGCAAGGCTCTCACGATCGAGCTCCTTCATGTCGTGCCGCCTTCGGCCGAGACCCCTGACGTGTCGTGTCCCACAGCCCGCTTGCGACGTTCGGGAAATAAGGGAATGAGCATTGTTCGACGCATGACAGTCTCCCCCCATTCTCTTTTTGTGAAAGTGCTCATTCTGCCCTCGTGGCCTCAAGGTTCATCGGGTACTGGTCCAGTTGGCGCGAATCAGCCGAGAAGCAAGCCTGACGTCGTGTGGTCGAGGTAAAGTGGGGCTGTTGCTCATTTTCGGACCTCCTGTTCTGGGGATACCGCCAAACGTCCTTTCGCGCTCCGTTTTCACGCCGACGGTATTGTAGCGCCACCACGCCCGGAGCAGATCAGGAACCCCCTGGTTAAGACATCAGGAAAAGCCGTAGGCGATTCGGGCCGGTCCGGCAGCCGTGTGGACTTCGAGTTCTACAGGGCGCGGATGGCTATTTGACGAGAGGTCGCGACGCCGCGGCAAGGCCTTCCAGAACTGCTGACACGGCGATCCGCCCAATCCCCAGGAAACCTCGCGCCATGTCAGGAGATCTGGCCTTCGCACCACGACCGCAGCGCTGCGTCCAACCTTGCGATCTGGCCGGTCAGGATTTGGATCGCCGAGGCGGCTTGCGTCAGATCGCCGGCGCTGCCGGCTTGCTCGACGCGGTGGGCGGCCTGCCAGGCGGGTTTGGCGCCCAGGTACACCAGGGTCCCATTCAGCCGGTGAGCCGCCCGGGCGATCGCGGATGGCGATTGGTCCCGCAGACCCGCCTGGATTTCCGCGAGGCGACGGGGGGCATCCTCGAAAAAGAACGCGGTCATCTCCTGCAAGAGATTGTCGCGGCCGCCCAGACTGACCCGCGCCGCCTCGCGATCGAAAACCTCGATCGCCAATTCGGGCGGCTCGGGCGAGACGGGTGGCGGAGTGTCTGGTGGCGGAGCGGCTTGCGGCGGCTCGGCTTGCGGCGGAGCGGCTTGCGGCGGCTTGGCCCGGCCCGCCAAACGTTCCACCGCCTCGATCAACTTCCGGCCGGTGATGGGTTTGGTGAGGTAGGCGTCCATTCCGGCTGCCAGACACCGCTGCCGATCCCCGGCCATGGCGTGGGCGGTCATCGCCACGATCGGCAAACGCGCCTTGACCGGATCGCACAGCGCGCGGATGGCGACCGTGGTTTGAAAGCCGTCCATGACCGGCATCTGAACGTCCATCAGCGCCAGATCAAAATCCTGCTGCTGGATCATCGCCATCGCCTCGCGGCCGTTGGAAGCGATTTGGACCGTATGGCCGCGATCGCCCAGGATCGCCAGGACCAGTTTCTGGTTCGCGATCGTGTCCTCCGCCAGCAGTACCCGGAGGTGGCGAGAGGCGGGCTGGCCGGCGTCGCGAGTGGCTGCATCGGCAGCCGGCAGCTGGTCCCGGGCGGCGGGCTCCAGAGTGCAGGGGACGGTCTGGAACCGCACCGTGAAATGGAACGTACTGCCGCGTCCTAATTCGCTTTCGACCCCCGTCTGTCCGCCCATCAGTTGCACCAGGTTGGATGCAATGGCCAGGCCCAGTCCGGTGCCGCCGAACTGGCGGGTCATGGATGGATCAACCTGGGTGAAAGGGGCAAAGATCCGCTCCTGATCGGCGGGCAAGATACCCATTCCTGTATCGCTCACCTCGAATCGCAGATGCACCTCGGCCGCGTCGCCTCGGCATTCCTCCTCCGGCAGCGGAAGCTTCGTCACATACACCACGACTTCACCGCAAGCCGTGAACTTGATCGCGTTGCCAATCAGATTGGTCAGAATCTGCCGGAGTCGCAGGGAATCGCCCAACAGCCGGTCCGGTAACTGCTCCGGCAGCTCGCAGATCAGCTTCAGACCCTTTTCGGCAGCCCGGATGCCCAGCGTCTTGAGCGTCTGCTTCAGGACGGTGCGCAAGTGGAACGGGGCGACTTCTAATTGGAACCCGCCGGCCTCGATGCGGGAGAAATCCAGGATCTCGTTGAGTAACTGCATCAGGCCTTGGGCCGACTCACGGGCCGTTTCCAGATAGTCCCGGACGGTAGCGGGGAGATTCGCGGCGAGAGCCAAGTCGGTCATGCCGAGGATTGCCGACATCGGCGTCCGCAACTCGTGGCTAACGTTGGCCAGGAACTGGTCTTTGGCGGCGTTGGCCGCTTCGGCCGACCGGACGTGCTGCTGCAACGTTTCCAACAGGCGTAGCCGCTGCATGGCGATCGCCACCTGGTCCGCCACGGTTCTCATCAACTCCAGTTCGTCCCGGCTAAACGTGAGCTTGGTCCGTGAGCCGAACGAGAGCGTGCCGATCACCTGGCCCTGGTTCAACAACGGGTGGCAGGCGTAGGCCTGGATGCCGAAGGACCGGACCAGTTTCGTGCGAGGGTCCGGCGTCGTTTGGATATGCTCCGCCACGATCCGGCATCCGTCCTGGGCCACGCAACCGCACACACTGCCCCCGTAGTCGAGCCATGCGATCCGTCGAGCCGTCTCGTCCGGAATCCCCGCACAGGCGTTCAAACGCAGCCGGCCTGAAGCCTCGTCGACCAGATAATTGAAGAACACTTGACAGCCAAGATGGTCCGTGACCTTGCGGCACAGCGACTCGACGACCTGTTGCGGCTGGTCGCTCGCCAGCAACTGCGATGTCACTTCGGCCAGCAGCCGCCCGCGATCCTCGGCGAGTTTTCGCTCGGTGATGTCGCGGGCCACGTGGACGGAGCCGACCTGCCTGCCCTGCGCGTCCCGCAACGGCGTCGTGCTGACGAGAAAGTCGCCGCCCAAATGGCTGTCATGGATTTCGGCCGTGTGCTCCTGGCCGTCGGCCATCGTCAGGACGTGCGGGCATCCTTCCCATGGCCGGTCTGTTCCGTGGACGCATTGATGGCAGACCTGGCCCAGGCATTCTTCGGCTGGCGCGCCCAGCCGTTGCGTCATGGCCCGGTTGGATCGTACGATCCGATGCTCGCGGTCCAGAATGGCGATCAGGTCGGGGACGGTGTCGAACGTCCGTTCCCATTCCTCCTTGGCCCGGCGCAACGCCTCCTCGGCCTCGGACCGTTCCACCAAATCCGCCAACTGTCGCGCCAGCAGATCCAGCAGCCGCAGGTCGCGTTCCGGCGGCCGCCGCTGCGTGCGAGAATGCGTGGAGAGCATTCCCAGCAGCCGCCCCGACCGGGCACACAGCGGCGTGGACTGAACCGCCCGCACCCCGGCGCCCAGCAAGACGTCCAGCGCGGGTTTCCCGACGAACTCGGGATGCTGGGTCACGTCTTCCACGACGACGCGTTCGGCCCACATCCTTACGGTGCCGCAGGACTCCGGATCCGCTTCGATTTGATTGAAAAAGTCCAGAAACGGCGGTTCGAAACCGCGGTGGGCCACGATTCGGAGTCGGCCCGACGCCGAGTCCCGGAATTGGATGTGCCCCATGTCGGCGCTGGTGAATTCGATGGCGGCGGCCAAGGTCTGCTGCAGCAGCGACGGCACGTCACTCTCCTGGGCAAACCGCGTGCTGATCTCATGCAGCCGGGTCATGGCGGCCAGGTCGGTCGCAAGGCGATCCTTGAGGGCGGTCAGTTCGCCGGTCCGCTCGGCGACACGTTGCTCCAGCGTCTTGTTGATTTCCTGCAGCGCCGTTTCCGCCCGCTTCCGTTCCGTAATGTCAATCCCCATCTCCATGACAAGCGGAGAGCCATCGGCGTTGGGGAAAGGAAAGTCGTAGATGTCGTAGCAGCGTCCGTCCGGGCCGGTCCACTCCCAGCGATGGGGCGCGTGAGTCTCCAGGGCCTGAAAACTCTCGCAGTCCTCGCACGGCTCGGTGCGTTGGAACAGATACTCGTAGCAGCGTTGGCCGTGAGACTTGCCGAAGCGTTCTTCGAAGAAGCGATTGGCAAAGGGCACGTGATGATCCGGCGACAAGAGCAACACGTAAGCCGGCAGCATGTTCAGCACGTCATGCAGTCGCTGCCGTTCCGCCTGGACGGTGGCATGAGCTTGGGCCAGTTCGGCGGTCCGCTCGGAGACTTTCCTCTCCAAGCTCTCATGCGCCTCGTGCAAAGCTGACTCGACCCGTTTCCGCTCGGTGATGTCCAATCCGTAGATGCGGATGCGATGGGTATCCTGCGAGTAGAACAAGGTCTGATGGTACCAGCGGTCTGTGACGTTCACCTCCCGGGCGGACAGATCGAGGCTCTGGTTGACGCATGCAGCGGCCAGTTCGCTCCAATTCGCCAGATAGGGATGCGACGCCCCCAGGTCCTCGATGTCGGGGAACGTCCTGCTGGCGGCGGGGTTGACGAACGACACCTTCCCTTCCAGGTCTGCCTCGACGATGGGGTTAGGATTCATCAGGGGAAATGAGGCGAACTCGGCGAGCCTTTCCGCGGCCCGCTTGGCATCGTCCATGTCGGTGCAGGTGCCTACCCAGCGGATGATTCGTCCGCAACCGTCGCACACCGGACTGCCCTGGATGCGGAACCAGCGGTCCGACAGTGCGACCGCCGCCAACTGCGCTCGCAAGTTCTCGTTCTCGTCCTGCAACTGCTGCCTGGTCTTCGCTCGCGTTTTACTCATGGATTGTCCCCGCTTCTAAGCCGCGAATTCGATTATATCGCCGGACACCGCCGGCGTCAGCCAGAACGTGAACCTGCCACCAACCACGACCGCGTGCTGTAACGCAAACATCGCCAGCAACGGATTCGATGGCAATCGCCGGGACGATTGCTTCGGCGGTACGGGAATCCACGCTCTTTGGGGCAACAAGAATCCGCTCCGCAGCCGAAGTATATCAACGGGCGACGCCGGTTCCCTCGAAACCCCGCAGAAGCCATCGCGAACCGCAGAAATGTTGCCCTGGGCGAACCCAGCGGCGTAAGCCCCGGGGTGCCCTGGGCGAGCCCGGCGGCGTAAGCCCCGGGGTGCCCTGGGCGAGCCCGGCGGCGTAAGCCCCGGGGTGCCCTGGGCGAGCCCGGCGGCGTAAGCCCCGGGGTGGATCCGGCGAAGCCATCGCGAACCGCAAAAATGGTGGCGTATGGGTTGAATTCGCACGGGGCAAAGCATATTCTTCTTGGTGACAGGTGAAAATATTCCGAAAACCAGAAGGTTTGGGGCGCTTTTCTGTCACGAGGCCGTCTTGGCAACAGATAGGGTTGCGTTTATTTCTTTTCTTCCGTGGATCGTTGGCAAGGAGAACACCGATGTCTGTCCGTGCTGCTCGAAGACGAGCGTTCACGCTTGTCGAACTGTTGGTCGTGATCGCCATTATCGGGATCTTGGTCGCATTGCTGCTGCCCGCCATTCAAGCGGCGCGGGAAGCCGCACGGCGTGCGGAGTGCAGCAACAAAATGAAGCAACTGGGCGTCGCGTTTCACAATTACCACGACACCTACAAAGCGCTCCCCTGGATGCGTGGGGCCGCCTACTGGGGCACCAGAAACACGGTTCCGGTCGGCAACGAGGGGACCATCAACGGGTTGGTCGATCTGCTGCCGTTCCTGGAGGTGACCGCGCTGTGGGAGCAAATCACCAGCCCCTATGCCGGCCCTCCGTTGACGAATCCTTACGGTCCGCCACGAGACTTTTTCTGGTATCCGCCCTGGTGTGCGGAGGTTCCGGCCTTGACCTGTCCATCCTGTCCGCCCGGCATTGCGTACAATGCCGCGGCGCTCGGCCGGCGCAACTATGCCCTGTGCCTGGGCGATATGATTGCGAACAACCACAATGCCACGAACAATCGCGGGATTTTTGGTTACATCTCCGCAACCAACTTTCGCGACATTACCGACGGCACCAGCAATACGCTCCTGATGGCCGAAAAGGCCAATGCGGTGAACGCCCTTGATGTCCGCGGCCTGGGGGCCAACAACGTCGGCGGGACCAATACGAATCCCAGCGTCTGCCTGACGAGGGCTGCGGGCGGCACGTATCTTCCCGGCGTCTCGGTACAGTCCGCTCGAACCTTGGGAGCGCTGTGGCACAATGGCTTAGCCCCCTTTGTGGGCTTCAATACCGTCTTGCCGCCCAACGGTCCAACGTGTCTGGTGGACAACTGGGGCGACAGCTGGGGCGTCTACAGCGCCAGCGGGTATCATCCGGGCGGCGTGATGACGTTACTGGCGGACGCCTCGGTACGGTTCGTGGCCGAAACGATCGATACGGGCAACCTGACCGCGCCCGAGGTCGGCAGCGGACCCAGTCCGTATGGCGTGTGGGGCGCCTTGGGAACTCGGTCGGGCGGCGAGACAATTTCCAGCTACTAACGAATCAGGTTCCGAACGTTCCGAGAAATTCGAGGCGGGGCGCGCAAACAGGGTCAGACTTATGACAAGACGACGATTTTCTTTGAGTGCATCAGGCGTGGTTTTCGGCAGCTTGTTCCTTGCGGCCCTGGGCGGATGCCGCAACTCCGGCTTGCCCGAGGTGATTCCCGTGACGGGGAGCGTGACTTTCCAGGGAAAACCGCTGGAAGGCGCTGCCGTGACCTTCTTCACCAACGAAGGCAATTTGGCCACCGGCGAACTCGCCTTCGGCACCACCGATGCCCAAGGGCGTTTTCGCTTGCGTTCACAAGCCGGCCGCGCGGAAGCACTGGACGGGGCCGCGGCCGGCGAGCATCGCGTGACGATCTCGAAGCTCATTCCGCCGCAAGGCATGACGGAGGCGGCCTATCAGCAGAAACTCGACGCCGAAAAAGAGGCCGGGGAGAGCGGCGTCTACGGTGCCCCTCGGGAAATCGTGCCTCCGCGAGTCGAATTGCTCGCCGAGCAGTATTCCAACGCTCAACAGACAACCCTGACGGCAAGCGTCAAGAAGGGGGACAAGAACGACTTTACGTTCGAGCTGCAGTAGCGCGGGCCTGCGCCAAGAGGGGCCTCCGGAACGTCATGCCGGCCATCCGCCGGCGTGCCGGCGGAGCCTTGCTGGCAGCCCGGCGGCGGCGAGTCAGTTCTTTCCCGTCCCGTCGTCGGTCGAGCCGCCCCGGAGATGCAGTTGCAGATAGTTCGCTCGTTCGATGTTGCGGTCCGCGGTGTCCAATTCCATGCCGCGCAGCTTCTGAAGATGCGCGGGCTGCGTATGGATGAACAGCTGGTTGACCGTGGGGATCGCGACGTCGCGGATCAGACCCAAGTTGACGCCCATCCGCACGCTGGACAGCAGCTGCATGGTCTCTTCGCTGCTGATCGTTTGCGCGGTGCATAACAGGCCATAGGCGCGGCTCACCCGATCGTGCAATTCCCGGCGGCTCTCGTCGATCAAGTACTGGCGCGCCTTCCGCTCGTACTCGATCAGCGCGGGAGTCACATCCCCGACCCGCTGAATCAATTCGGCTTCCGACTTGCCCAGCGTAATCTGGTTGCTGACCTGGTAGAAATCCCCCATGGCCTGGGAGCCCTCGCCGTACAAACCGCGTACCGCCAGGCTGATCTTGTTCAAACTGCGGAAGACCTTGTCGATCTGACGGGTCAGCACCAGCGCCGGCAGGTGCAGCATAACGCTGACTCGCATCCCCGTGCCGACGTTGGTGGGGCACGCGGTCAGATAGCCCAAACGCTCGTGGAAGGCATAGTTGACCTGAGCTTCCAGCAGATCGTCGATGCGATTGATCTGGTCCCAGGCGGCCTGCAGGTCCAACCCGCTGTGCATCACTTGGATCCGCAGGTGGTCTTCTTCGTTGACCATCACGCTGAACTGCTCGGTCGGGTCGATGGCCACGCCCCGGGCGCCGTCCGATTCTGCATGCTCGCGGCTGATCAGTTGCCGTTCGACCAGGAATTGACGGTCGACGTCCGGCAGACCGTTGACATCCAAATACGTAACGTCGCGAAACAGGGCGATCTGTGCGAACCGGTCCCGCAACGTCTTCTCGACGGCGGCGCGATCCAGCCCCGTACACTTGCGAATAAACGGATAGTCCGCCAAGTTTCGTGCCAGCCGGATGCGGCTGCTGACGACAATGTCCGACTCCGGACCGGACCCGCGCAACCACTCGCCACACTTCCCCGCGAATTCTTCAAGTTTCACGACCAGGATCCAATCTCACAGTGCGTTAAGGTTTCCAAGCGGAATTGCTCCGTTCGCCAAACCAGCTAGGAATCGTCGTCTTCGAGTTCGCGAATTCGGTCCCGCAGCACCGATGCCCGCTCGTAGTCCTCGGCATGGACGGCGTCCCGCAGATCGCGTCGCAAACGGATCAGTTGCGTCTGCTTGTCAAGATTGCCTGCCGATTTCTGTGGACGCTTGCCGGTGTGGGCCGTCGCCCCGTGGATGTTCGCCACCAACTGCTCCAACTGCTCCTCGAAGCAGATGTAGTCATTGGGACAACCAAGCCGGCCCTGATGGCGGAACTCGTAAAACGTGATCCCGCACACGGGGCACGTCTGTTTGTCCAGTTTGGCCAATTGGTCCGCAGTCTGCCCAAGCTGCAAATGCTGCAGCAGGGCATTGGCCAGCATTTCCGGCTCTTGCGTCTCGTCGGGACGACTGAGGTACTCGCGAGCGCATTCCTCGCACAGGTGCAGTTCTTCCCACTGCTCCTTGTCACCGACGCGCTCGGTGATGTGGAAGGTCGCGGATTTCTCGCACTTGTTACATTTCATATTGGAGCAAGTTCTTACGCGACAAGGACTAATAAGAATGCTAGGATTCTAGCACCCGCGGGGATTGTGTCAAGGTTGGCGAGCACAAGGCCAACGGCTGCGAAACGGCGACGATGTCGCGGGACGGTTCTGGCCATGTATCCTGCTTGCTGCGATTCGAATGCTGCGAAATGCTAGCAACGATCGGCCTCTGGAATCCGCCGCTTCGGTCGGGTACAAAGAAGACTCGCCTTCGATCTTCATTCTCCCCTCCGCGAGGATCCCATGAAAGCTGCTTATTTGGAACGTATCGGGCCTCCCGAGACCATCGTTTACGGCGAACTGCCCACGCCGGCGCTGAAGGGCGCGGAAGTCTTGGTCAAAGTGACGGCAGTTTCGGTCAATCCCATCGACACTTACATCCGTAGCGGCGCGGTTGCGGGCTGGCCGCTGCCCCAGCCATTCATTGTCGGCTGCGACCTGGCTGGCGTGATCGAGGAACTCGGTCCGGGGGCGACCCGCTTTCAAGTCGGCGACCGCGTGTGGGGCAGCAATCAAGGGCTGTTGGGCCGCCAAGGCACGTTTGCCGAGTACTGTGCTGTCGACCAGTGTTGGCTGTATCCGACGCCGGAGGGCGTCAGCGACGAGACCGTTGCCGCTTCGGCCTTGGTGGGGATGACCGCGCATCTGGGCTTGTTTCGCGAGGCGAAGATCCAACCGGGCGAGACGCTGTTCGTACCCGGCGGGACGGGCGGTGTCGGGGCGATGGTCGTACAGATGGCCAAAGCGGCCGGCGCGCGGGTGTTCGCCACGGGCGGTTCCGACCAGAAAGTGACACGGTGCTTGGAATTGGGGGCGGATGCGGCCGTCAACTACCATACGCAAGATGTAGACGCCGCGGTCCGTCAGTTCGCTCCGGCGGGCGTCAACGTGTTCTGGGAAACCCGCCGCGAACCCGACTTTGACAAAATCATGTCGTCTCTGGCGGAGCGAGGTCGAATCGTCCTGATGGCCGGCCGAGACGCCCGACCGCAGTTTCCCGTCGGCCCGTTCTACGTGAAAGAATGCTCGCTGCACGGTTTCGTCATGTTCAAAGCCAGCCCTGACGACCTGGATCGCTGCGCCAGCGACATGAACCGCTGGTTGGCCGAAGGCCGGTTGCAGGCGCAGATCGGCTGCGTGCTGCCCCTGTCGCAAACCGTCGAAGCGCATCGCTTGCAGGAGCAGAACACGCTGTACCAAGCGGGTACCCTGGCGGGAAAGATCGTGCTCAAGCCCGACGGGATCTAGCGCCATGACCACGATTCACGACCTGCCGGAGATCTCGAATCTGGACGCCCGGCGTCACCTGGTGCGGATTCCCGACCAGCTGGATGTGCCGCTGACGAAACGCGTCCAGCAGATCATCGATACGGCCGAGTTTCGGCGGCTGGCGAGGATCTCGCAATTGGGATTGGTCTCGCTGGTCTATCCGGCCGCTCATCACACGCGGTTCGAGCACTCGCTGGGCGTGTATCGGATGGCCCTGTTGTACCTGAAACAACTGGCGCACGATCCCCGCTTCGCGGTGGCCGTGCAGGTTCACGACGCCGAGTTGATGATTGTGGCGGCCCTGTTGCACGACTTGGGCCACTGGCCGTTCTGTCACGCGATCGAAGATATGGAATTGCCGGGAGTCCCGGAGCATGAACTGTTCGCCAACAGCTTTCTGTTGGAGGGCGACTTGGCGGACGCGCTGCGCGAGAGTTGGGGGCTGTTGCCTCGCGAGGTCGTCGCCGTGTTGTCCGAGCCGCCGCGGGATGCGGTGGCGAGGATCGCGCACAGCCTGCTGTCGGGACCGATCGACGTCGACAAAATGGACTACCTGGTGCGGGACAGCTTGCACGCCGGGGTCCCCTACGGCCGTAACTTTGACCAGCAGCGGCTGATCGGCAGCCTGTGCCTGAACCGCGCCGGCGACGGCCTGGCGATCTCGGACAAAGGTCGCACGGCGGCCGAGATGATGGTCTTCGCGCGGTACGTGATGTTCAGCGAAGTCTATTGGCACCACGCGGTGCGGTCCGCGACGGCGATGTTTCAGCGCGCGTTCTATTTGCTGTACCATCGGCTGGATTTGGACGCGCTGTTTCGCCAGTCCGAAGGGGACTTGATCCGCACGCTGATGCGAGTGGCGGACGAGGGGCCGGCCCAGGAACTGCTGGACGGGCTGTTCGGCCCGGTTCGCCGGTTGTACAAACGAATGGCCCAGTTCAGTTTTTTCGAGCAACGGGAACTGTACCAACAACTGGCCCGACGCCCGTATCCCTGGCTGGCGACGTGCGCGGAAGAGTTCGCAGCCGTCCTCAGCCGGCACGTCGGCCGCCGCGTCGCTCCCACCGAAATCCTGTTCGATGCTCCGCCCGCCAAGCTGGAAATCGAGTTTCAGATCGACATTCACTTTCGGAAAGAAGGCGTCTATCGTCCGCTGGGCGACGTATCCCCCGTCGTCCAATCTCTGGCACGAGAGCAGTTCGACGATTACGTCAAGCGGGTCCGGATCTTTGGCCACGGGCGCGTCGCCGCCGAACTGAAGGACTTTCGCGACTGGAAAGAAGTCCTGTCCGAGACGCTGCAACGAATGGCTTAGCGGCTAAATAACTCCAGAACTCGGCGGGATTCGGAAAACAAACCTGGTTCGCCGCTCAATTTGCGATTGTGAACGGCGGAGAAGTTTCTAAGATATGCGTGTTGATTTGCTACCCGGTGGTGTAATTGGCAACACTAGGGATTTTGGCTCCCTCATTCCAGGTTCAAGTCCTGGCCGGGTAGCCTGTTTATCAGGCTTTTGCAGTGTTTTACGGGGTTTTCGCGGCTTTCGTGCTGCGCCTCCCCGCTGCCCGATCGCAGAAAATTGGCCACGTCTGTTGCGCTTTCTGCTGCGGGTTTTCCGGTTGGCGTGGATACGGCTTTCGAAAAATCCGAATCTGTCACCTGCCAATAGTGCTTCTGGGCAACCAAGGTGCTGTGCCCCAGCCATGCCGCTGCCACGTGGGCGGGGAATTCGCCTGCCAGTTCCATGGCCCGTGACGCCCGGAGGTTCTGCCAGAGCTTCGGCCACGCTTCCAGACCTGCCCGCTTGATGATCCGCTCCAGCTGCGTCCGCAGATTCATGCCCCTTACGCGATACCGCTTGACGATGTGATCGGCGGCCGATGGTGGCCTGCCAAGTTCCTTCTCCCGCTCGTTGAATAACGCTTCCAGGATCGGCCGCAGTTCCGGGAACATGGGGATAACCCGCGTGTCCTTCCCCTCGTATCGCTTCGTCTTGGGGCTGTGTACGGTGATCCTGCCCCGCTCGAAATCCCTGTCATCCCAGGTGGCCAACAGCGTTTCGCTGGGATTCCGCAGACCGCCGTGGCGGGCGAGGGCGAACAGCGCCTGCCATTCCAGATTCGGGCACGCGATCCGCTTGTCACCAGACAAGTCTCTTTCCTTGCCATTCACACTTTGTCGTCCGCCTCATCGCCCCGCACGTGGAATCCGATTCGGCGTCTCGGGGGTTCCGGGGGCTCCATGAGTCGGTTGAGGACTTCCTCAATGGCCCGGATGTGACGATCATGCAGTTGGACGGTTTCGGCCAGCCGGCGAAGTTGCTCGACCAGTTCGCCCGGCGTGCCCATCAAGCGGCGGAGTTGGACGAAAGCCCGCATGATCTCGATGTTCACCCGCACCGCCGTGGGAGAGTTGAGGACGCTGGAGATCATGGCCACGCCATGTTCGGTGAACACCCACGGGAGCTTCCGGCGACCGCCCCGGCCGGGCTTTGATATCACATTTTGCAACATCAAAGCTGTAAACTCTTGCTGGGTAAGCTGATACGCAAAATCTTCAGGGAACCGACTGCGATTGCGCGCGACCTGTTGGTTCAATCGCGTCGTCGTTACGCCGTATCTGGGACTACTCCAGGAGCTGCGCTACTACATCGACGTCCTGACCGACTGGCGTTGAACGGGGCCCGGGGGCGAAGGGCGAACGGAGGCGGAGCCTCGGGTCAGGGCGTTCCCAGGCAGAGCCTGGGAACGAGGACAAAAGCCGTCCGTTCCCGTGGCAGGAGCGCCTTTTCACCTGCGTCTACGCTTGCGGCTTTCTGGCCCGCGCCGCTCTGCCGGCGGGGCCGTCATGACCGCCGAGCAGATCAGAATCGGCCTGGCCCTAGCCGTCGCAAAAAAACCGGCGTGGCCACCTACCCAACGCCCCTGCCGTGTGCGAAGCTGATCCGTGCCCACTTCGAACAGTACCCCCGTCCCTCCCGAAGGACGAAGGATGAGCATCAGCGACTTTGCGACTTGGTTTCGCCAGATCTCGGGGCACGCCGCGCCCGGGGACTGGCAGACCTGCCTAGCCGAGCAGCCTGTCGATTTACCCGGTGACGGCACGTGGGGTAAGCTTCCAGCTTGCCGACGCTGCCCATGTTCAATTTGCTATTTTGCTTCCGTGGCCCATTTCGCAAGCTGGAAGCGTACGCCACGATCAAATCAACCGCGCTCCCGGACCTGCGACTGATCCGCCGGCGTTTGGAACAGTTCGTGATCCCGCAGGAGACGCCCTGATGCCCCCATCCCCCAGAACTGGTCGGACAACAGTATGTCCCACCTGGGCTTCTCACCCGCGGTTTTGGGCCGTATACCAGGTCAAGATCGTGCCATTGGCCGTCGTGCGGGCGCCGGTTCAGAAAAAAATTTTCCCGTGAGTGACCAAACGTGTCACGGGCCTGACGATATTCTCGGCCGGGAAGGAGCGACATCCGATGCGGAACCCGTTGATCGCTGTCGGCCCGGGTCGCGGACTGCGGCCAAGATCGGCGTCGCCATGTCGGCGTCGCCAACTAACAAACCGCCCTGCCGGATGCGTCACTGATCCATGCCCACTTCGACTGGTACCCAAAGGAATCAAAGAGACGATTGAGGAAGGAACACCGCCCCCGCGTTGATGCATCGCGCGGGCGACGATTGCGCGAAAACAGGCAGGCAATGTTCTTCACGTTTGATGAAACGGTCCGAGGCCATCACCAATGAACGTGTTTCACGAGTTCTTCCAAAGAGCGATGGGCGGCGAGCAAAGCTGGACGGCCAACGTCTTGAAGTTGCTCGCGGAACTCGGCCCGTTTCGCTTGGCCTATTTGGAATCGCTACGGCGAGCTGCGGACGTGCGGGCGAGCAAAAAGGAGGCGAGTCATGCCTGAGCCCCGACCAAGACGCGTGTCGGACATCCCGGAAATTCTCGGGACACTGTCCCGAGAACTGGCGTCGGCGGCCTTGATCCAATTGGTGCCGTCGCAGTCCTGGTCGCACCACACGGAAATCATGTCCATCCGCGATCGACCGGACGAACGCTACTTCTATTTGGCCATGTCCGCGCGCGAGCGTTGGTCGGTCCGCGAACTTCGCCGGCAAATCGATTCCGGCCTGTACCTGCGGTACATGTCGGTCCGGCGCGACCCAGAAAAGTGCCTGTCCGATGACGCCGAGCAAGGCGACCTGCTGCCGTTCAAGGACCACTACGTCCTGGAGTTCCTCGGGCTGAGCGACGAGCACACCGAGCAGCAACTCCGCCAGGCGATCCTCGCCAACCCCGCGATTTCTTCCTCGAATTCGGCCGCGACCTGACGTTCGTCGGCGAGCAGTTTGCGATCACCGTCGGCAACGACACGTTCTACATCCACCCTGCTGTTCTTCAACCGGCGGCTGCAAGGATATCAGCTCACTCCGTGCGAGTGCATCGCAATAGCTTCAATGGGGCCGCGGCTGGATTCGCCGCGGAAAGTTGTTCGGCCTGTGCGGCCACTCTCAGAGACAACACGCTTCAATGGGGCCGCGACGATCCGTCGCGGAAATCGCTCTCGAGTTTTGTTACGGCGGAAACGCAATATTGCTCGGCGATACGTCGACCAGAAAGATCCCGTATCGTTCCAGGGACGCGAGGATGGCCTCCACTTCCGGCCATCGGTCGCCGAATTGTTCCTGTTTGTCGGCTCGCCATTCGGCAATCACTTCGTCGGAATAGTCGGGAGGTGTGTCGAGATACGCGCCGGCAAAATCCAGCACGAAGGGGCGCTTCACGACTTCCATTTCAATCACCCAAAGCTCATCGTCGGATCGAAGCAATTGCGGGACGTGACAGCCTCGGATTTCCAGCACACCCCGATCCAACAATCGGAGATACACATCCCGTTCCCGGCAAAACGATGTCTCGCGTTCGTGAACTTTTATGGCCGAGGCCCCCGGTCTGGTCTGGCTTTCCGCTACGAAAACGATACCATGAATACCGCATCCAAGTTGCTCGCACAGCGTCAGGCCATTGCGTTGGGCGTACTGGCCGGCTCGATGAATCAGATCTGCGTTTGTTTCCATCATGGGCACCGTAAACCGCAAAAAACAGGCTCATTCGGCCGACGTGCAAATGCATCTGTCGGTCAATGGGCACATCGTGAGCATCGGCCACCTCGGTCCGGACTACTTGATCCTCGACGATCCGATCGATCATCCTCCGGCCGACGCGCAAGTGTTCCTCGCCATCGACGGGGAGGAACGTCGCTGGCAGGTAAGACTGGTGGACGGCTTGTCGGCATCCCAGGATCGAGCCCGAATTTCCGTGAGAGGGTGATTGACACGTACGATGTAAGCTAAGTATAGTCATTGGCGTCAAAGAATGCAAGTTAGTGTTATCTCTAAGAGTTTCACCATTTGCAACTCGCCTGGCAACCACGAACGGCGAATGAGCATGGATTAATTTGGAAGCTCGCTGCCGGAACTGGGCCTGATCCGGCGGCGTTTGGCGCAGTTCGTGATCCCGCAGGAGACGCCCTGATGCCCCCATCCCCCAGAACTGGTCGGACAACAGTATGTCCCACCTGGGTTTCTCACCCGCGGTTTTGGGCCGTATACCAGGTCAAGATCGTGCCATTGGCCGTCGTGCGGGCGCCGGTTCAGAAGAAAATTTCCCCGTGAGTGACCAAACGTGTCACGGGCCTGACGATATTCTCGGCCGGGAAGGAGCAACATCCGATGCGGAACCCGTTGATCGCTGTCGGCCCGGGTCGCGGACTGCGGCCAAGATCGGCGTCGCCATGTCGGCGTCGCCAACTAACAAACCGCCCTGCCGGATGCGTCACTGATCCATGCCCACTTCGACTGGTACCCAAAGGAATCAAAGAGACGATTGAGGAAGGAACACCGCCCCCGCGTTGATGCATCGCGCGGGCGACGATTGCGCGAAAACAGGCAGGCAATGTTCTTCACGTTTGATGAAACGGTCCGAGGCCATCACCAATGAACGTGTTTCACGAGTTTTTCCAAAGAGCGATGGGCGGCGAGCAAAGCTGGACGGCCAACGCCTTGAAGTTGCTCGCGGAACTCGGCCCGTTTCGCTTGGCCTATTTGGAATCGCTGCGGCGAGCTGCGGACGTGCGGGCGAGCAAAAAGGAGGCGAGTCATGCCTGAGCCCCGACCAATACGCGTCTCGGACATCTCGGAGTCACAGCCATGACGAAGGACGCGAGCAAGACAAAAACCAAGACGCTGGTGGCCAAATCACCGCGAACCAAGCGTGGCAACGCGCCGGCGGATTATGTCGACGTACTGGCGGATATGAAACGGCTGATCGCCGACTCGCGGCATCGCGCTTTGGCGACCGTGAATCGCGAGCTGGTCTGCCTCTACTGGCACATCGGCCGCATTATCGTCCAGCAGCAGGAGCACGCGAAATGGGGCGACGCGGTGGTCGAGCAGCTCGCCCAGGACTTGCGACTGGCGTTCCCGGACATGAAGGGACTGAGCCGCGACAACGTCTTCCGCATGCGGCAGTTTTTCGTGAGCTGCCGCGATCTCGACCGCTGGTTCGCCACTGCTTTTGCCAGCGACCAAAAAGTCGGGCCAGCGCCCCGACGAATTCCCAAAGGTGGGGATCGGCCGCAAACGGCCACGGCCTCTCCGCGAAACGCAACGTATTCCGATGGCGATGAAAAAGTCGGGGCGCTGACCCGACAAAGTCCCTCCATGCTCGCTCAGGACCTGAATGCAAACATCGCCGAGTTGGTCACGCGCCTTTCTTGGACGCATCATTACGTTCTGATCGGGGCCGTCTCCGATCCCGCCGAACGCTACTTCTATCTGCAAATGTCGGCCCGCGAACGCTGGTCGGTCCGCGAACTCCGCCGGCAAATCGATTCCGGCCTGTACCTGCGGTACATGTCGGTGCGGCGCGATCCCGAAAAGTGCCTGTCCGATGACGCCGAGCAAGGCGACCTGCTGCCGTTCAAGGACCACTACATCCTGGAGTTCCTCGGGCTCAGCGACGAGTATTCGGAACGCGAACTCCGCCAGGCGATCCTCGCCAACCTACGCGATTTCTTTCTCGAATTCGGCCGCGACCTCACGTTCGTCGGCGAGGAATTTGCGATCACCGTCGGCAACGACACGTTCTACATCGACCTGTTATTCTTTCAGCAAACGCACTCCCCTCGCCCCGGTACTCCGGGGAGAGGGGCCGGGGGTGAGGGGCATCCGCAGTGCCCGTTGGCCATCGGTTTGAAGATCGGCAAGTTCAAGCCCGAGTACGTCGGCAAATCGCAGTTCTACTGCGCGCCGATGAGTAACCCGACAACCGCTGCTCGACCAGGCAACACTCGCGTCTCGGCGGTCTCCCAACGGACAGAACCGGCTGTAGGAGCGATCAGACAACCAACTCCTCAACCAGGCTCTGGTCCCCCACCGGCTGCAACTCCGACGGTTCAAGATACAGTTCGATTGCCTCGCGGATATTCGCCAGGGCCGCTTCCCGCGAGTCCCCTTCAGAAATGCAACCGGGCAGGGACGGCACGTACACGGTGTACCCGCCTTCGTCCGACGGTTCCAAAACCACTCGCAATCGCATCTTGCCGCTCCTTGGGGTGGAGAGATCATGCCGAAGCCAGCCGTTCGCTGGGCCTAAGATCGAGCACACAAACCGTAACAACGCCGGGGCGCTGCGTTGCCTGCAAAGCCATTTTACAGCGCATTGAGGAAGTCATCGAGTGCGACTTCTGCTTGTTTCAGCCGACGACTCAACGTCGATCGCTTGACCGACCGGTGCGCCGGCACGGTAATCTTCACCGTCCGGCCTGCAATCGTTCGTTCCAGGCGGATATGGCTGCCGCGCTGGCGGACGACCACAAAGCCAAGCCTGACCAAGGCGGCGACGATGCGGATGTAATTCTCCGAGGGAACTGTCGACATTGGCCCACTCCATTCTGGCTCCAGAAAGAAACGCGGGCTTCGGACACATGGCTGATCGCGATTTGGCAATGGGGCCTGCGGCGGGAACCGCAGGAAATGTTTGGACTGATGCGCAGCCGCAAGTCCACGTCACGCTTCAATGAGGTCCGGGCTGTTGACAGCAGACAAGAGAAGAGTATGTTGTTTGGGTGTTTCCCGCAAGGCCCCTTTTAATCCCCAAGTACAGGTAACAAAGTGCAACGTTTTCCAATCTCGCGCAATTAGAGAATCGGACGACCAGGATGGTGAAGGGCTTTGGCGATGGACGCAAGAACTGATCTTGGCTCACTACTAATGAGAATGAAGCCCGCGATAGAAAACCGCGGCCATCGTGCGGGCCACGAAGACCTGTTCGGCGAAGTCGGCCTAGCGTGGGCGGAGCGTCTCCAAAATGGCCTCGTTGAGTTAGCGAACGCCGAACAGGTTACTTGGGGAATTGTACGCAACCTGCTGAGTGCATTTCATCGTAGGGAAGGCTACCGGCGTCACTTGCCGCTGCGTGATGAAGCGTTCCCGTCGCGTGACCCAGACGGGCTCACCGTTCTATTGGAGAACGAGCGCGGCCAAGCCGTGGCCGATGCGATTAACGGCCTGCCGAACACGGATCGGGAAATCCTGATCCACCGACATAATCGCGGGATCACTTCAGCGCTTCTGGCTCGCTCCAATGGAACCTGCTCCAGCACTGAGCGGAGCCGATACCGTCGTGCGGTTCAGCGCGTGCGACAAGATCCGCGCATAGCGGCGTTGCTTGCAGATTGACTGTTATGAAGGCTTAGAACTTGACCTGGAGGACGAATGACATGAGTGACAAGACTGGTTCGACATTGACACTGGCTCAACTGCGTTCTGCGGTCGCTGGGACTGCAGCGGCGTTTCGGTCGCGAGTGAAGTTACAGCCGGCAGGCGGCGAAGGAGACAAGGTTTTTCCGCCGACGTACTCGGGGGCGGTTTATGCGACCGAGAAACGGCGGCTGCCTGGACGGGCGGAGGCGGTCGACTGCGTGCTGCTGGACTCGGTGCAAAGTCAGGCCAATCGGATCGAGGAAGCCCTGCAGGACGCCTTCGACGAAGGGCGGATTTCAATCCCGGTGATCGAAGTCGACTTCTCAGAGATTCCCGTCGTCGAACCGGGACAAGGTGCGGAAGGATTGTTCGAACCGATCGGGCGCGTAACGAGCCTTGAGGCCCCGCATCGAGTAGCAGATGCAATTCTGCGTGACAGCGAGGACCAGAGTGGCGTTGCGTTTCGCGAGACACCCGCCGGGAAGAAGATCGGCTTCGCGAATCTTCGCAACGCCACGCCCCTGTTCGAAATCTGCCCGACGGCCTTGCTTCTGGGACTATGGGACTCTACCGGTCCGAAAGGCGGGCTGGGGACGAAGTTTCAGCGGGCTCTTGTGTCGGAGATCATCGGTGTCGACGCGAGCTACGGAACTAAGACCAGTAGTCGGATCGATCCGTTGGCAATACGGAAAGATGCAGCGTTGATTTATGAGACGCCGGATCGCGGCTGGACGCTGTCAGCGGCGGAGGCGGCTCAAGACAAGAAGAAACCAATCCTCAAAGGCAAAGATGGCAAGCCATCCGAGGCCAATCATGGAAATATCGTTCCGTCCTTGTCGAATGTATCGAGAGACGGTGTACCACTCGCCGGTGGCGTCACGATCGCGTATGCCGAGCAGATGATCGTGATCTCGCTGCCCGCGCTACGGCGATTGCAGTTTCCGATCGACGGCAAGGTCACGGCGGAAGTGAACGACGCGGGGCGAACCGTGCTGGCCGCGTTGGGCCTCTGCGGAGCGGTGCTTGCTGCGGATCGTGGGTTGGACTTGCGGTCGCGATGCTTGCTCTGGCCGACTGCTCCGCTGAAGTGGGAATTGCTTGATCGACCGGGTAACCGATCGGAGCCGTTCGAACTTGACGCGGACACCGCGATCAAACTGCTTGCGGACGCGGTCGCTGAGGCGAAAGCGGTGGGCCTGCCGTGGATGGAACGGCCATTGAAGCTCAAACCCGCGAAGAAGCTGGTCGAACTGGTTCGGAAGAGCCAGGAACTGGCAATTGTCAGCGGCGGCGAGGGAGGTGAATCATGACGCACGAAGGTGCTTTCGATGGCAAGGTCGCTCAGCAACTCAGCCTCAAGATTCACCTCCGTTTCCTGACCAGTCGTTGCGTGGCCACTCGCGTGGACGCTCGCGAACAGCCCGAATGGCCGCCGCATCCCGGACGGCTATACATGGCTTTGGCTGCGGCGTATTTCGAAACGGACGGGACCGAGGAAGAGAAAGCGGCCGAGCGTCGAATGCTCGATTGGCTGGCCTCGCTGGCAGCCCCGCGGATTCATTCGCGCGAGGCGGCCGAGCGCAGTCCGATTACGTGCTATGTACCGGTCAACGACGCCCCACAGCCGAATAAGGCGATGCTCCAGTCTGCTCCAGGGATGCCGCGGTCGCGCCAGGCGCGGTCGTTTCCGACTGTCATTCCCGATCGGCCGGACGGACTCGACGGCGCCGATGCCGATGTGTCGTTCGAGTGGCCCAATGCCCCGGATCTGACCGAGCACTTGCCGACGCTCGAGCGGCTCTGTCGACAGGTTATTCGTGTCGGCCATTCGTCTTCGTTCGTCATGGCTTGCTGCGAAGCTTCGGAGTTGACACCAACTGGCGACTTTTGGGAGCCGGCTGCGTCGGATGCTGAACTGACCTGCCGGATCGCAGTCGCGGGCGAATTGGACCGGCTGGCGGCCGCTTGCCGAGCAGATCGAATCAACCTATTTGGTGATCTGAAAACGGAGATCGAATCGTCCAGCGGCAAGGCTCAGACGGCCGCGAAGAAGCGGTTCGAAGCGGCCTTCGGCATGCCGTTCAAATCGAGCCTGCGGCCCCCTGAGCCGACACCGGCGTCACTGGGAGTCTGGCAGGGCTACCGTCGCAGTTCGGCCGATCATGCCGACCTGGCGGTCCACGAGAACTCGTACTTTGAACGCGACCTGCTGATTCTCGCCAGGCTCGATGGCCCGTCGCTCAACGTAGAACGAACGCTGGGATTGACGCAGGCGTTGCGGGCGGCATTGATCGCAACTCACGGCAATGCATCGCTTCCGGCGTGGTTGTGCGGTCACGATGCTGACGGGAGCGCGACATCGTTGCCGCACGCAGCGTTTCTGGCGCTGCCGTTCGCAGGGTATCTGCACGCCGACGGGCATTTGATGGGACTGGCGATTGCGCTACCGAAAGGGATTCCGGCCGCCGAGCGCGGCCGGTGGCTCGGGCCGTTGCTGGTCGATCAGCAGACCGGAGAAGCGGCCACATCACCGCTTAAGCTCTGGGGGCAGAATTTGCCGGACTGGACGCTGCAACTCGAAGAGCGCCCTTCGCCGCCGTTAATCCTGCAAAACGAAACTTGGACCAAGCCGTCGACAACGTGGGCTTCGGTGACGCCCGTCGTTCTCGACCGATTCCCCAAGTCGTCGCGGGGAGACGATCGGCGTGCCTGGCACGCCGAGGTCGTAGACATTATCCGAGTGTCCTGCACGCGAGCCGGATTGCCTGAGCCAATCGAAGTCGATATCGATTCGACGGCGTGGCACGTGGGTGTGCCACGGGCCTGGGCCAAGACGCGACGCATTTCCGGTCGGGGTGGTGAACCGGCACCGGCACCGCTTGGCGACGGCTTTCCCGCGCTGCCGTCGAAGAAGACGCGGCCGGCCAAGCCGCAGGTTCACGTTTGGCTGCGGTTCGATCGGCGTGTCTCCGGCCCGGTGTTGATCGGAGCCGGTCGCTTTCAGGGATACGGACTGTGCAAGCCGATCATCAAGAAGGGAGCTCCAACGTGACCGATTGTCCTACACTTCAACACGAATCGTTCCTCGCGTTCTTTGAGGCGATCCACGGCCGCGCCCCGTTTCGCTGGCAAGCTCGCTTGGCCGAACAGGCGTGTCACGGCGATTGGCCGCGATACATCAAGCTGCCGACGGCAAGCGGAAAGACGAGTTGCCTCGACATCGCTGTGTTCGCGCTGGCTCACCAGGCCTGGCGTCGATACGCAAGTGGAGCCGCGATCGACGCGCCACGCCGCATCTACTTCGTCGTCGATCGTCGCATCATCGTGAACGAGGCGTTCCATCGGGCTAGGGCATTGAAGAGGCAACTGAAGGAAGCCGCCGACAATCCCAACAGTCCGCTCTTTCCCGTCGCGTACTGGCTGCGATCCCTGGCGGACAACGACCACGCACCGCCACTCGACTGCTTCGAACTCCGCGGTGGGATTTATCGCGACGACGCCTGGGTGCGATCGCTCTTGCAGCCGACGATCGTGACCAGCACCGTCGATCAGATCGGCTCGCGACTGTTGTTTCGCGGCTACGGGGTCTCCGACCGCAACCTGCCGATTCACGCGGCGCTCACCGCGAACGATTCCCTGATTCTGCTCGACGAAGCCCACTGCTCGAAGCCGTTCAGCCAGACGATGGAAGCGATCGCTCGGTATCGCGATGCGTACATGGGACCGAACGAGGCGCCGCGTTGGGCCGCGCAGCCAATTCGCACGCCGTTTCGCTTCATCGAGATGACCGCCACGCCGCGCGATGCGTCGGGCAATGCGGTGTTTCAGTTGGAAGAAGCCGACTACGAAGTCGACAAGGCGCTCGACGAACGTCACGGCTGCGCCAAGCCGATCCGGCTCGAACGGTCGAATGCGAAGGGTGGAAAGCAGAACGCCCAGCTCGCCAAAGACCTGGTCGCTCAGGCCGAGTCGCTCGCCGAAGGGAGCGACGCGCAGGCTCCGTGCCTGCGAATCGCGATCGTGGTGAATCGCGTCGAGTGTGCTCGTCGGGCTTTCGAATTGTTGAAGAACAAGTACGGTGACCGGGTCGAACTCATGATCGGACGCATGCGGCCGTTCGATCGCGACCGGCTCACGGAGACGCTGCAAGCTCGCTTCCAATGCGAGAGTCAGGAGCAGCTCACCGAACCGCACTTCGTCGTCGCGACCCAGTGTCTCGAAGTCGGGGCCGACTTTGATTTCGACGGCATGGTCTGTCAGTGTGCCAGCCTCGACGCCCTGCGGCAGCGGTTCGGACGGCTCAATCGACTCGGCAAGTTGCCCCATGCCCGCGGCGTGATCGTGATGGCCGAGGGCGATCTCGCTCCGCGAAAGCCCGATCCGATCTACGGCGAATCGCTGCCCGCCACTTGGCAGTGGCTCGAGCGGCATGCGACTGACAAGGTGATCGACGTCGGCATCCGTTCGCTCGATGCCCGCCTCGCGGAAACGCGAAGCAACGACGCGGATGCAGTCGCGAAGCTGATCGCTCCATCGCTGGATGCGCCGGTACTCATGCCGGCTCATCTGGACCTGCTGTGCCAGACGGCGCCAAGGCCGGCTGTGGAACCGGAGGTCGCGCCGTATCTTCACGGCCCAAATCGCGGCGTGCCCGAAGTTCGCATCTGCTGGCGAGCCGATTTGCCGGAGGACTGCGACGGGGAGGACTGGTTGGACGAGTGTCGTCAGACGCTGGCCATCTGCCCGCCGTGCTCCGCTGAATGTCTCAGCGTACCACTGCCGCAATTCAAAGCCTGGATTCAGGGAAAGGACGGCGAAGCGTCCGATGACTCCGGCGATGTTGTCGGCGAAGCCACAACCGACGACAGCGACTTCGAAGCAGGTTCGTCGAAGTCGAAGGCCAAACCCGTGACGCACCGTCGCGGCGTGATTTGGGAGGGCCGCGAGTGCCGCGCTGTGTCAGGGGCTGACGACGAACTTGAATCCTTATACCCGAACACCGTGGTCATCCTCCCGGCGACCGCCGGTGGCTGGACGCAGCTCGGCTACGTGCCCAACGCACCGAAGGAACCCGCCGTTCGACCAAACGGCGACAAGTACGCGCCGCCGACGGCCGAAGAGCGGCACAACCTCGCCCGTATCGACGTAGCGTCTGAAGCCTTCACGCAAACTCGCGATCGGCTCATCCTGCGAGTTCACGAAAACCTCATGACCGCCCCGGCCGATCGACAATCGCTCGCGGGCCTGTGGGACTTCGTCAGCAATTTGAACCTCGCGTGGCACTATCGTGAACTGTTGACGCCGGAGGAGGACAACCCGGCGAGCGCCGAGCCCACGGAAGATGTGACCACCCCGGATCTATCGCCGAGCCGGTCCGAGGAGCTACGGCGAGTCCGCGAGACGCTGGCGAAGAAGCGTGCGAAGCAAGTCACGATGGTACGTTATCCCGGCGGGTTCGTGGTGATCGGTCCGCGCATTTCGTCGCGCCCCGAATTGCCGCGCCCCAGCTTCGACGACGACTTCGACGAACACAACCTCGACGCGGACGAACGGCTGTCCCTCGCCGAGCACTTGGCCGACGTCACGGCGGAAACGAAGCGGGTGGTCGAAAATGTCGGCCTCGAATCGACCCTTGCAGACGCTCTCATCGCCGCCGCCGGGCGTCACGATCTCGGCAAGGCCGACCCGCGTTTTCAGGCGATGCTCCTTGGTTCATCGCTCGACATGGCCTACATGCAGCCCAAACTCTGGGCAAAGTCGGCACGGGGAGCGACCTCAGCAGCCACCGGTTTTTTGGGCCGCCCCGCGACGGATAGTCTTCCGACCGGCTTTCGCCACGAAATGCTTTCGCTCGACTTCGCCGGTCACTTGCGGCACGACTTCGACGACGTGGTAGCCGACGTGATGCTTCATGTGGTCGCAGCCCATCACGGACACGCTCGACCGTTTGCTCCGGTCGTGATCGACGAAGATCCTCCACCCGTCAGCCTCGAAAAACTGTTTCCGCCATCCTCCACGAATGTGTCACTCACGCTGTCACCCGAACAGCGTCTTCGGCTTCCGGCCTATCGACTCGATTCTGGCATTTCAGACCGTTTTTGGAAACTCACTCGCCGCTACGGGTGGTGGGGCCTCGCCTGGCTGGAATCCTCGTTGCGTCTGGCCGATTGGGTCGCCAGTGCGCAGCCACGGAAACGCGCAGAGACGATCGTCTTGTGTGCTGCCCCTCAGATTGCGACGCAAGCCGCGGAGCATTCGCTTCCACTGCCGGGTTTGAACGGAGCTAATCCGCTGGCGTTTCTGGCGGCACTTGGCGTGTTGCGGACGGTGACTGTCGCCACTCCGAACACGTCTGTTCGCATGAGGTGGGAGACAGACGGAACGTGGCACCCGGTGCTCGTCACGGACCATGTCTTGTCTCCGGAACAACTTCTGTCCGGCCTTCAAGCCGCGCTCGCGAACCGACAGGGCGAGGCCCATTTCGTCAAGCTCGGAAAGAACATCAACGTACCTCGTGTCGCTTTCCGGCAGTGCCTTCTCGACGCAGTCGGCTCGTCCGCCCAGCATCAGCGAACGAGTGCGGACTATTTCGCGGCCTTTGGGTCAGACGCCCTGGTCTCCGTGAATGACGGCGTGACGATCCAGGACACGGCTTTGCGGACTATGGCCGGAGCCGGACATCAGCATTTTCTGGAAACCATGCGGAACTTGATCGAGCAATGCCATCTCGAGCATCTCCAGAAGGCTATTTTTTGTACCTGGGATTACAGTGATCCCACGCAAACGCTTTCGCTTCGGTTCGATCCGCTCGACGACAATCGATACGCGTTGCGTTGGCGGAACCCAAGCGGCGATCCAGACCGTAGGTTGTCTGGTTCCATGCTTGGAGCAAATCGGCTGGCCATCGAAGCCATCCCCCTTCTACCCACTGCGGCAGGCGCAAAGCGTCTGCGGACGACGGCGTTTTCCGGGTTCCGCAGCGACGATACGTTTTTTCACTGGCCGCTGTGGGAGGTTCCTCTTGCTTTGCCGGTCATTCAGTCGCTTTTAACGACGCGAGAACTTGTCTCGCCGTCCGCCATCGGTGCGACGCTACTGCCGCGCGGCGTGACAGCTGCGATGAAGAGTCAGCGGATCACCGTCGGAAAGGTCCGCAACTTTGCGCCGGCGACTGCACTGTGGGGAATAGCAAACCAATCTCGGTCCCGAGCGAGTACCGGGTGATGTTCAGCTCCTCGGTTCTGGAAAACACCCTGACTTCTGATCGCTCGGCTGGCAACGAAGCCGGTGCAACCCGTGAACCACGCACTGGTCTCGACAAACAGCATCACGCCGCTCCGTACAGCACCTTGTCGTGGTCCGCTCTGCTGAACGGCTTCTGCGGACGCCACAGGTTCTTCCACATAACCGACGTGCGGGTCGCCGAAGAGTGGGCCGTAGGTTTGCCAGGCTTGCAGCAGGGGGACCGCGTCACATCCGATCGCTTGCGGATTCGAGGCGAGCCGCAGAAACCCCATTTGCGTCACCCGGCCAGAATAACACCGGCCTTGTCCAACGGAACGAAACCAAGCGACCGCCGAGGCGTGGTGCTTGTGTCGCTTGAAAGCCAGACCAAGCCAGACGTTGATAAGAAGATGTATCGTCCCGGTCCAGGATGTCCGCAATGCGGTCGTTGGTTAGATCGATCGTACCTGGTTCGCCCCAGTCAAAAATCGGCAGCATCACTGGAACCGGATTCCGGGCGACCCGGAGCACCGGAGCCTGCTGATACGTCACGACGACGAACGCTCCCTCGGGCAACGAAATCGCGTCGTCGACCGCAACCACGCCCTGTTGAACAACCCCTTGGATTTCCATTGGCACGTTAGCCCCCTCCGAGCTTGCTCGGTGGAGCCCATGATTTTGCACTACCTACGCCCTGACAAGCTCTCTTCCCCTTCCGTCCTGGCCGCCGCCCCTGCCGCGAAGCGGCAGGGGCGGCGGCCAGGACGGAGACGGTTCTTTGGGCTCGTCTTTTAGTGCATAATCACCGCTCCACCGACGCAAGGTCGGCGGTGGCGCAGTCGGGCGAAATGCGCAACTTCGAAGACTCGAGTGGCCGCTCTCAGGGAGAAAAAAGCTCGGTACGTTCTCCGGGTGAGGCAGGGAACCAGCAAAGGTTCCGGAGATAGGGCGATGGCCCGCAGGAAATGCAGAACCGAAGGACTTGGAACCCAAAAGGACAACGATCATGCGTTCGGGACGCTGGACAGACGACGAGCCGCGGCCGAAGCGGCCGGCGGTGACCAAACTGAACAAGGATCAGCTTGCCATGCAATCGAGCTGCCGACCGATGATCCGCAGACACCCGACCTGCTGACTTGGGCGGCGTACACCATCCGACCCAATGCCGGCGACTCGATCGCCAGCGCGGAACAGTGGCTGATCAAACGCAAATGGCAGCCGTGGACGTAAGGCCCCGGCTGCCACTCGTTCTTTGACAATTCGGTGTTCGCTTCTTTCCGCCGTGAGCCGGCGAGGGGGGCAGGCGCGCGCGAACGTCGCCGGGGTGCCGCAGAACCCGATAGGACCGATGACTGCTCTGCCCTGTGCGTTCTGTGCCTTGTGTGGCTCTTTCCTCGCATCCGTGTGCTTCGATCCGTGTGCGCCCGGAGCCTCGACCGCCTGGCGGCGATCCCCCGTTTGCGGAAAAAAACGGGTTGACTTTCAAGGACGGCCAACTACCGTCAAGGGGTATCGGAGCCTGCGGCAGGGAGGTTCGTTCCTTTACCCGACCCGGATGCGAGGAACTGCCGCGATGCGAAATACCTATCTGGTCTGCTACGACATCTGCGACGACAAACGCTTGCGTCAAGTCTTCAAGACGATGCGCAACTATGGCGATCATCTCCAGTACTCGGTGTTCGAATGCCAGTTGACGCCGATCGACCTGGCCAAATGCCGCCACGAACTGGGCGAGATCATCAAATATAACGAAGACCAGGTGCTGTTCGTCGACCTCGGCCCCACCGCAGGTCGCGGCGAACGCGTCATCACGGCCCTGGGCGTCGCCTACACGCCACTGAACTCGCCCTGCATCGTGGTCTAGGGCGCGGACTGGGCTGAACAGGGGCAACCCATCAAGGCTCGAGGCATGGCTGGATTCTCGTGCCCAAGATTCCCTGACCCGTCGAATTCGGTTGAGAGGGGGACAAGCATGATTGCGACCGCCAAAACAGAGGTTATGCCGGACAGCGTGGAAGGCACCGATGAATTCTCGCGATCTTCTCGAACCGGCAGCTCGGCCGCTCCCGATTATCTGCCGGCGCGGATGCTGAACGAGTTTACTTACTGTCCGCGATTGTACTATTACGAGCACGTCGAGGGCCTGTTCGCTCACAACCAGGAGACGGTCGAAGGTTCGTTGCGGCACAGCGGCTTGGATCGCCGCGAAGACGCGCTGCCGCCGCCGGAGCAGCTGGCGGAGGAAACCGGCCGGCCGGTTCGCTCGCGCAGCGTGACGCTGTCCAGCGACGCCTACGGCGTGATCGCTAAAATGGACTTGATCGAGGTCCAAGCCGCCTCGGCGCGCTCTGCCGACTCGACGGCGGCGTCGGGAGACAGCTCCGACGAACTGCCCGCGCCCGGTGTGAGCGTCACGCCGGTCGATTACAAACGAGGCCGGCCGCGGGAAGCCGCCGCCGGCTCGATCGAAGCCTGGGAGCCGGACCAGATTCAATTGGCCGTGCAAGCGCTGGTGTTGCGGGACAACGGCTATCGGTGCGACGAGGCGATCGTGTATTACGTGGCCACCAAACAGCGCGTGCGGATCGCGATCGACGGGCCGCTGGTCGCGCGGACGCTGGCCGCCATCCGGCAGGCCCGCGAGTTGGCCGCCGCCGGCCGCATCCCGCCGCCGCTGGAGGACAGTCCCAAGTGTCCCCGCTGTTCGCTGGTCGGGATCTGCTTGCCCAACGAAACCCGTTTGTGCGCCGCGGAATCCGACGTATCGTCACGCTGGGTGCAGCGGACGCTGTTCGCGATCGACGCGCCGCGGACGGCGGTGGCCGATCCCGAATCCGCATTCGCTCATCCGGCTGCCTCCGAGCTTCGCCGCCTGGTGCCGGCTCGCGACGATCTCCGGCCGCTGTACTTGAACACCCAGGGACTGTCGGTGGGCAAATCGGGCGAAGTGCTGAAGGTCAAGGAGCGGGACAAAGTCATCCAGGAAGTGCGGCTGAACGAGATCTGCCAATTATCACTGATGGGCAACATTCAATTGACCACGCAGGCCATTCAAGCGTTGTGCGAGGCCGAGGTACCGATCGCCTACTTTTCGATGGGCGGCTGGTTTTACGGGATCACTCAGGGCTTGGGCGTCAAGAACATCTTCCTGCGGCGAGAGCAATTCCGGCTGGCCGATGTCCCGGGGTTCTGCCTGCGGCTGGCCCGGGCCCTGGTAGCCGGCAAGATCCGCAACCAGCGAACGCTGTTGCAGCGGAACCACGTCGAGCCGCCGACGGAGGCGCTGGCCTTGATGAAATGCCTGCAGGAGGATGCCGAGCGGGCGGGGGCGATGGAGTCGCTGTTGGGAATCGAGGGCAGTGCGGCGCGGGTCTATTTCCAGCATTTCGCGGGCATGTTGAAAGCGGGAAAGGACGAGCGAGCGGAGATCCCCGGCGAGAGCGGACCAGGGATCGAGGATGGAAATCCTTCTGCCGCGTCACCGGTGGCGTTCCCGTTTGATTTTGCAGGCCGCAATCGTCGTCCGCCGCGTGATCCGGTCAACGCGTTGTTATCGTTGGCGTACAGCCTGTTGGCCAAGGATCTGACGATTGTGACGCAGGCCGTCGGCTTCGATCCGTACCTGGGATTCTACCATCAGCCGCGGTTTGGCCGCGCGTCCTTGGGGTTGGATTTGATGGAACCCTTTCGCCCGCTGATCGCCGACTCGGCGGTCCTGTCGGCGATCAACACCCGCATGGTAACTCCCGCCGACTTTTTGCGGACGGGCAACGCCGTGGTCCTCACGACGGATGGACGAAAGAAATTCTTCCGGGCCTACGAGCAGCGGATGGACACCCTGGTCACGCATCCGCTGTTCGGATATCGTGTCAACTATCGCCGGATGCTGGAGATCCAGGCTCGCCTGTTGGCCCGCGTCCTGACCGGCGAGATGAGTACGTACCCCGTTTTCACGACCCGCTGACGGCTGCGAGCGGCCACGTGGCGTCAAAAAACCGGACCCCGCTCGCAATCCGTAAGTCTTTAATCGGCAAACACTAACAAAGACGGAGTCCCCTTCGATTGGCTGTACTTGTTGACAAACGTGCCACCACTCGCAAAATACTACCTGAGCCCTGCTGGCGAAACGAGTTAGGAAGACAGTCTTTCCGCAGCCAACGAGCTGCGGCCCCATTGAAGCAATCTCGAAAACAGCATTGTGCCCAGGAACCAGAATCTTTCCGCAGCCAACGAGCTGCGGCCCCATTGAAGCTACTCTTTGGAAAACTGACCGGAGTGATAGTGTCCGCCTTTCCGCAGCCAACGAGCTGCGGCCCCATTGAAGCCGCTTCGGCGCCGTGGGTGACGAGGTGGACAAAATCCTTTCCGCAGCCAACGAGCTGCGGCCCCATTGAAGCGCTACTGGCATCGCCAACTAAACACGACGGTAGAGACTTTCCGCAGCCAACGAGCTGCGGCCCCATTGAAGCGTTCGCGTTTGCCATAGCTGCCGTCCGCCGTATAATTCTTTCCGCAGCCAACGAGCTGCGGCCCCATTGAAGCACCTCCAACTTATCTACAAGCTCCCGAAACTCTGCTCTTTCCGCAGCCAACGAGCTGCGGCCCCATTGAAGCTCCACGCACCCGGTAAGCCGATCCAGACGTTGCACCTCTTTCCGCAGCCAACGAGCTGCGGCCCCATTGAAGCTTGTAGGTGCCGGTCAACGCCTCCAGGCCGATCAACCTTTCCGCAGCCAACGAGCTGCGGCCCCATTGAAGCCGGAGTAGCGATCCGACAGCACCGCCCGCAGGAACGCTTTCCGCAGCCAACGAGCTGCGGCCCCATTGAAGCCCGTAGGGGTCACCCTGGCAAAAGTCCACAAAAGAACTTTCCGCAGCCAACGAGCTGCGGCCCCATTGAAGCGTTTCAGGACGCCACCGGGAAGGCCACCGGCTGCGGACCTTTCCGCAGCCAACGAGCTGCGGCCCCATTGAAGCCGTGCGGTCCATCACGTAGCCAGCTAGGTCACCGTCGCTTTCCGCAGCCAACGAGCTGCGGCCCCATTGAAGCGAAGCGATGGACGCCGCGGGGCAACTCGAGCGCAGTACTTTCCGCAGCCAACGAGCTGCGGCCCCATTGAAGCTGGTTCTCCGCAATCAGGTCGGAGAAGTCGCCGGTCTTTCCGCAGCCAACGAGCTGCGGCCCCATTGAAGCCCGGCAGCAGGCTCAAAGCCTGCCAGCAGTGTTCTCTTTCCGCAGCCAACGAGCTGCGGCCCCATTGAAGCTCTATGTCTTTGTCACAGCCTGCTGGTCGCGCTGGCTTTCCGCAGCCAACGAGCTGCGGCCCCATTGAAGCTCTTTCGAGTCGATGCCGCCGCCCTATGTGCTGGGCTTTCCGCAGCCAACGAGCTGCGGCCCCATTGAAGCGGAAGTTGCTCAGAGAATGCGGCAACCGTCGGCAAGCTTTCCGCAGCCAACGAGCTGCGGCCCCATTGAAGCTCATGGTAAAATTCCCGTTCATACACTCGAACTAAGCTTTCCGCAGCCAACGAGCTGCGGCCCCATTGAAGCGTGTCGATTCGGACGTCAATCGGCCTCGTGCTGGTACTTTCCGCAGCCAACGAGCTGCGGCCCCATTGAAGCCCAATACGGTGGGCAGCATCCCCCGTACCACGGTCGCTTTCCGCAGCCAACGAGCTGCGGCCCCATTGAAGCCGTCCTACCGTGGTGGCTGTGGCTACTTGTCCGCGGCTTTCCGCAGCCAACGAGCTGCGGCCCCATTGAAGCTATCTTCAGTTTGTGCCGGACGATCCCGACGATCCCTTTCCGCAGCCAACGAGCTGCGGCCCCATTGAAGCCGATCTTTACTATCCGGGAATACCTATAAGGGAGCAACTTTCCGCAGCCAACGAGCTGCGGCCCCATTGAAGCCCTCAGCATCACGGTGCGCTCCGGCCCCGGTTCGATCTTTCCGCAGCCAACGAGCTGCGGCCCCATTGAAGCCGCAACCTGAAAGAGAAGAATTTTGCGGCCGTTGGCCTTTCCGCAGCCAACGAGCTGCGGCCCCATTGAAGCTACCAATCCTTGGGAGATGTCACGGCAACAGCGGTCCTTTCCGCAGCCAACGAGCTGCGGCCCCATTGAAGCCCGATGGCACCGGCCGCTTTTTTACGGTCTCGTTGCTTTCCGCAGCCAACGAGCTGCGGCCCCATTGAAGCCCGCTTCGATCTCCGCGCCCTGCTCGGCCGCCCCCACTTTCCGCAGCCAACGAGCTGCGGCCCCATTGAAGCCTGGACGCCGACAACGTCGTCTGCCGGGATCCGGACTTTCCGCAGCCAACGAGCTGCGGCCCCATTGAAGCGAGCGCTGGGCGGAAGAGTGGGCAGACGTGGAACGGCACTTTCCGCAGCCAACGAGCTGCGGCCCCATTGAAGCTGCGAGGTCGCCACCGCGGCCGCCACCGCGGCCAACTTTCCGCAGCCAACGAGCTGCGGCCCCATTGAAGCTCCCCAGCAGGATGCGTATGAGGTCCATCAGGCATGGCCTTTCCGCAGCCAACGAGCTGCGGCCCCATTGAAGCGACCAAGGGCAATCGCCGGATCCGTGCGCTTGACCCGCCTTTCCGCAGCCAACGAGCTGCGGCCCCATTGAAGCCGCTTGACCTTGTAGACGTGGCCGGTCCCAATGACATCTTTCCGCAGCCAACGAGCTGCGGCCCCATTGAAGCAATGGCGCAAAGAAGCAAGTGCTTTTTGGGGGGGCTACTTTCCGCAGCCAACGAGCTGCGGCCCCATTGAAGCGGAACTGTTCCGCGTCTCCGAGTTGGCGGAGTTGGCCTTTCCGCAGCCAACGAGCTGCGGCCCCATTGAAGCTTTGGTCAGTCCCATCGGCCTAGTGACGGCGGCCGTCTTTCCGCAGCCAACGAGCTGCGGCCCCATTGAAGCGTCGACCGGCTCGGAGAGGGGAACGATTTTCATTTTCTTTCCGCAGCCAACGAGCTGCGGCCCCATTGAAGCATCGCGGACGGTTGACGTTTTCGGGTCGAGTCCCTTGCTTTCCGCAGCCAACGAGCTGCGGCCCCATTGAAGCCCAACTGCCGGGAGAAACTGCCATGACGACGGAAACTTTCCGCAGCCAACGAGCTGCGGCCCCATTGAAGCCGCTCTTCCAGAGTATCCCACTGCAGGATTGGAGGACTTTCCGCAGCCAACGAGCTGCGGCCCCATTGAAGCTAGTCGCGGTACGTGGCGTTGCCTGCGATAAAGGTTCTTTCCGCAGCCAACGAGCTGCGGCCCCATTGAAGCGCTTCTGTCTTGTGTATGCCACACCCTAGACAATGCTTTCCGCAGCCAACGAGCTGCGGCCCCATTGAAGCGGTGCAAACAAGCGGCACATGGGAAAGCCATAGCACCTTTCCGCAGCCAACGAGCTGCGGCCCCATTGAAGCGGAACTTAGTGATGTACGTGATTTTGGAAGTTTCGTCTTTCCGCAGCCAACGAGCTGCGGCCCCATTGAAGCACGGCGGCGGTGGCGTACAGCATCGGCAAGGAATGCTTTCCGCAGCCAACGAGCTGCGGCCCCATTGAAGCCCTCTGAAGCCTCTCATACCGTTCCAGGGTCAACGCTTTCCGCAGCCAACGAGCTGCGGCCCCATTGAAGCTTTCTGAATAGCCTTGGTCCGCCCCATGCTTGGCGTCTTTCCGCAGCCAACGAGCTGCGGCCCCATTGAAGCCGGGGGCAAAGATTTCCCCCTTTCACCTTGCTTGACCTTTCCGCAGCCAACGAGCTGCGGCCCCATTGAAGCCACGAAACTATCCTTCTCCGATGTGATGACCGGCAGCTTTCCGCAGCCAACGAGCTGCGGCCCCATTGAAGCATTTGACCCGAGTGCAACGGGTGCGGGGAGGAGTGCTTTCCGCAGCCAACGAGCTGCGGCCCCATTGAAGCCACCACGACGGGCTGGGGCATCTTTGCCGATCCCGCCCTTTCCGCAGCCAACGAGCTGCGGCCCCATTGAAGCAATATCGACCCATGCACCCAGCCGACATGAGGCAGCCTTTCCGCAGCCAACGAGCTGCGGCCCCATTGAAGCTGGTATGCCCAGAAATTGAGTCCGATAGCTTGCGAACTTTCCGCAGCCAACGAGCTGCGGCCCCATTGAAGCGACGCAAGCGGCATACTCTCGGTCAATTTCTGTGAGCTTTCCGCAGCCAACGAGCTGCGGCCCCATTGAAGCACCAGGTCCGCCCGGTGGCCGTGCGGGACGATCTGACTTTCCGCAGCCAACGAGCTGCGGCCCCATTGAAGCTTTGTTTGAGTTGGGGAAAAGATGCGCAAAGATTTCTTTCCGCAGCCAACGAGCTGCGGCCCCATTGAAGCGCCCCCGTCACCGTCAAGACTTACACGTCCGCTCGGCCGCTTTCCGCAGCCAACGAGCTGCGGCCCCATTGAAGCGATTTCAGCCTCGATGTACCGCTCGATCGCGGCGTGCTTTCCGCAGCCAACGAGCTGCGGCCCCATTGAAGCGCCACGGCCCGCACGTCGATGCCCTCATTCTCCAGCTTTCCGCAGCCAACGAGCTGCGGCCCCATTGAAGCATCTCCACACTCGCCCGGCGAGCTACAGTCCAGGGCCTTTCCGCAGCCAACGAGCTGCGGCCCCATTGAAGCTTCAAAAGGGAGAACGGGGAGGGACGCGATTGCGCCTTTCCGCAGCCAACGAGCTGCGGCCCCATTGAAGCTACCCGCTCTCCCCGCAGCAACTCCAGATGGTCGCCCTTTCCGCAGCCAACGAGCTGCGGCCCCATTGAAGCCGAACCGTCTTTGTAGCGCCCATTCCGCTTCCCGTCTTTCCGCAGCCAACGAGCTGCGGCCCCATTGAAGCAAGGCGCTGTGCGACGGCTTTGACGCGCGCAAGGTGCTTTCCGCAGCCAACGAGCTGCGGCCCCATTGAAGCGAGTCCAGGTAGCTGATAAAATTCGTCAGCGGAATCTTTCCGCAGCCAACGAGCTGCGGCCCCATTGAAGCAGGGCCTCCGAGACATAGTTCCCGTCGTCGGCGAACTTTCCGCAGCCAACGAGCTGCGGCCCCATTGAAGCGACGGCCAAGACGACTGTGAAACGACCTTGACGCCGCTTTCCGCAGCCAACGAGCTGCGGCCCCATTGAAGCGCTGGGTTCTCGAAGTTGGTGGTGACGTGACGATTGGCTTTCCGCAGCCAACGAGCTGCGGCCCCATTGAAGCAGCCCCGGCGTGATCGGCGTATTGATCCAGACAGGACTTTCCGCAGCCAACGAGCTGCGGCCCCATTGAAGCTTCACAGCAACTAGAACCTGAGTCTCCCAAACGGCATCTTTCCGCAGCCAACGAGCTGCGGCCCCATTGAAGCCGTCTATGAGCTGACGGATATAATGACGTCCTACAATGCTTTCCGCAGCCAACGAGCTGCGGCCCCATTGAAGCACCGTCGTAGAACAGGACGCATAACTCGGCGGGGACGCTTTCCGCAGCCAACGAGCTGCGGCCCCATTGAAGCAGCGAGACGGGGGCGTGCGCCCCAGTCTATTACCTTCGGCTTTCCGCAGCCAACGAGCTGCGGCCCCATTGAAGCATCATTGGCCGTTTCATCGCCCCACCCCCACACATCCTTTCCGCAGCCAACGAGCTGCGGCCCCATTGAAGCCCGCTCGGCCATCGCTCGATCGTACCGCTCGTCCATCTTTCCGCAGCCAACGAGCTGCGGCCCCATTGAAGCATGAGCTGTTCGACGTGACGGAGGGCCGTGCGATACTTTCCGCAGCCAACGAGCTGCGGCCCCATTGAAGCCCGGCCGCCAACCGTCTCGATTGAGGTACGGTCCGGCACTTTCCGCAGCCAACGAGCTGCGGCCCCATTGAAGCCGGACAGGCAGAGTTGCCGGCCGCCCACCGTCTCGATCTTTCCGCAGCCAACGAGCTGCGGCCCCATTGAAGCCGTGTCCAGCCGGAGAAACTACCTCGGCATGGTCGGCCTTTCCGCAGCCAACGAGCTGCGGCCCCATTGAAGCTAGATGTCCACCCAGTACCAGCTGTTGGGAACCGCCTTTCCGCAGCCAACGAGCTGCGGCCCCATTGAAGCGATCGTGCTGCGATTTGTCGGAAGGATCGAACCCATGCTTTCCGCAGCCAACGAGCTGCGGCCCCATTGAAGCGGCATCCATCGTGAACATCGGGCGGTACAAGTACCACTTTCCGCAGCCAACGAGCTGCGGCCCCATTGAAGCAGTCCAACGCGCCGGATCCTCCGCCAGCCAGGTCTTCTTTCCGCAGCCAACGAGCTGCGGCCCCATTGAAGCGATTCATCAAGGAAGTCTTCGTCAAAATCCTCTTCCTTTCCGCAGCCAACGAGCTGCGGCCCCATTGAAGCTTCTGTTGCTCCGTCAATGTTTCAAGTAGCTTGGTCTCTTTCCGCAGCCAACGAGCTGCGGCCCCATTGAAGCATCGTGTTTTTCATGCGATTGACCACGCGGTGAACCTTTCCGCAGCCAACGAGCTGCGGCCCCATTGAAGCCCGGAGATGATGATGTTGTCCACCATGTGCGAGATGCTTTCCGCAGCCAACGAGCTGCGGCCCCATTGAAGCACGTCTCTGAAGGCGGCGATCAACGGCGAGGCGGACGCTTTCCGCAGCCAACGAGCTGCGGCCCCATTGAAGCGACCCCTAAATGTAACCGAGGACAATGTACCGAACTTTCCGCAGCCAACGAGCTGCGGCCCCATTGAAGCAGCATCTGGCCTGACGCGGTTGCGGCGGTGGCACTGCTTTCCGCAGCCAACGAGCTGCGGCCCCATTGAAGCCCCGATCGAACGCTCCGCGCCCCGTGCGCTACCTCCTTTCCGCAGCCAACGAGCTGCGGCCCCATTGAAGCGCGGATAGCCAGATGCCAACTTGACTGCCTTGGAGACTTTCCGCAGCCAACGAGCTGCGGCCCCATTGAAGCTGCCCGTCGTGTGCGATTGACGAGATCGAGCGGCTGCCTTTCCGCAGCCAACGAGCTGCGGCCCCATTGAAGCTCCGCACGGTTCGCCTGTCACGTATCGCGTCCCGCCTTTCCGCAGCCAACGAGCTGCGGCCCCATTGAAGCTTGTCCCTTTCATTGCTGTTTGTTGTCCCTTATTCTCTTTCCGCAGCCAACGAGCTGCGGCCCCATTGAAGCCTGATCCCCCGACCCCGCGGTTGGCGTTGCCCGTATCTTTCCGCAGCCAACGAGCTGCGGCCCCATTGAAGCCGGACAGGATGAACTCATTCGTCCGTCCGTCTCCGCGCCTTTCCGCAGCCAACGAGCTGCGGCCCCATTGAAGCATGCCACAGGACGACTTGGCGTAAAGCGTGTCCACGCCTTTCCGCAGCCAACGAGCTGCGGCCCCATTGAAGCATTGCAATACTCCCTATACCTATACAGTTGGAACGCTTTCCGCAGCCAACGAGCTGCGGCCCCATTGAAGCGGTTTCTCTGTCACCCTGTAACCTTGGACAACGGTAACTTTCCGCAGCCAACGAGCTGCGGCCCCATTGAAGCGTCGAACTCGTCACCTTCTTTCAAGTGACTGTAGTCCTTTCCGCAGCCAACGAGCTGCGGCCCCATTGAAGCAATCCCCGGCAATGTGTACTCCAAAACAGCACCAGCGGCTTTCCGCAGCCAACGAGCTGCGGCCCCATTGAAGCGATCTCGCCAACGACGCTAATGGCGGCTATTGCTGCTTTCCGCAGCCAACGAGCTGCGGCCCCATTGAAGCAATTATAGCTACGTCCATTATTACCTCATGCAAGTCCTTTCCGCAGCCAACGAGCTGCGGCCCCATTGAAGCGTCTAAGATCGTCATTTGCCCACCGCAAGGAAAAATCCTTTCCGCAGCCAACGAGCTGCGGCCCCATTGAAGCTTCAGCGTCATCCGGCAGAGCGTCGCGTCCAAATCGCCTTTCCGCAGCCAACGAGCTGCGGCCCCATTGAAGCGTGGCAGAAAAAGGAGGTGTCCGGTGTTTCGAGCGTCTTTCCGCAGCCAACGAGCTGCGGCCCCATTGAAGCGGTTTTGCCGGCGTCTGCTTGGTGCTGATCGGCGTGACTTTCCGCAGCCAACGAGCTGCGGCCCCATTGAAGCGGTGACGAATCCGATTCCCAATTTGAGCGCTGGGCGCTTTCCGCAGCCAACGAGCTGCGGCCCCATTGAAGCCATCGCTTCGGTTGTCACTTCCTCTGGGCAGGTTTCCTTTCCGCAGCCAACGAGCTGCGGCCCCATTGAAGCGCTGTGGCTGAAGGTGATCCGCCCGGCCCCAGATGGCCTTTCCGCAGCCAACGAGCTGCGGCCCCATTGAAGCCGCTGGCGATGGATGCCATGCGGCCGGATGCGGCGCCCTTTCCGCAGCCAACGAGCTGCGGCCCCATTGAAGCGTCGCCAAAAATGGTACAGTACGGGCTGGTGTTGCCCTTTCCGCAGCCAACGAGCTGCGGCCCCATTGAAGCTCGTCTTGGACGTTGATGGCACCATGCCGGTCGGCTGCTTTCCGCAGCCAACGAGCTGCGGCCCCATTGAAGCGGGAGCGCCCTCGCCCAACTGACCGCGTTCGACCTGCTTTCCGCAGCCAACGAGCTGCGGCCCCATTGAAGCCGGGCGACATGAGCGAAGCAGGGACAATTGCGATTGCCTTTCCGCAGCCAACGAGCTGCGGCCCCATTGAAGCTGCGAAATGAGGTAGTTACGTGACCAAGCAAAATTTCAACTTTCCGCAGCCAACGAGCTGCGGCCCCATTGAAGCCTCGTCGCTGTGGCCCGTGCTGACCAGTCGCGAGCGACTTTCCGCAGCCAACGAGCTGCGGCCCCATTGAAGCTAAATCTCCGATCGAACGCTAGGCCAGTTCGTCCCGCTTTCCGCAGCCAACGAGCTGCGGCCCCATTGAAGCGAAACCGGAATCGACAACGACTAGCCCCCCACCGGGCGCCTTTCCGCAGCCAACGAGCTGCGGCCCCATTGAAGCTTTGCGCAAGACCCGAACCTGCAAGCGTTGGCCGCCTCTTTCCGCAGCCAACGAGCTGCGGCCCCATTGAAGCGTCCGCTCCCGCACCACATCACGCATCTGTCGTGATCTTTCCGCAGCCAACGAGCTGCGGCCCCATTGAAGCAACACGGCACCCGGAAACCACACCACCCGCCGCGTGTCTTTCCGCAGCCAACGAGCTGCGGCCCCATTGAAGCAATGCGAGTTCAGGAGATTTTGTTTGTGGATGCGGAACTTTCCGCAGCCAACGAGCTGCGGCCCCATTGAAGCCGGCTGCGCTCTGTTTCGAGACGGCGTATGCGTTAGCTTTCCGCAGCCAACGAGCTGCGGCCCCATTGAAGCCATCTTGCCATCTCCTGCCGGGCAACCCGGCGTCAAACTTTCCGCAGCCAACGAGCTGCGGCCCCATTGAAGCCACCTTGAGTATCAGGCGGTCTCGCACGGCAGTCAGTACTTTCCGCAGCCAACGAGCTGCGGCCCCATTGAAGCAGTTCGCATTGGCTTGGTAGGTGGTTCCATCGTCAGCCTTTCCGCAGCCAACGAGCTGCGGCCCCATTGAAGCGCTCTGACCTGATTGTCCGTCCCCTCATCAATCAGCCTTTCCGCAGCCAACGAGCTGCGGCCCCATTGAAGCTTTCACCAAGATCGTGAAATCGTCGACCTTCCGCTCTTTCCGCAGCCAACGAGCTGCGGCCCCATTGAAGCTTTTCGGGGAAACTCGCCACCACGGCGGCCAACAGCTTTCCGCAGCCAACGAGCTGCGGCCCCATTGAAGCGAGCTGGCGAATTTTAGGAATTTCGCTTCGGTCGTCTTTCCGCAGCCAACGAGCTGCGGCCCCATTGAAGCCCGCATCAGCTCTTGCTCGCGCTGCAGCGTCCGCAGGTCTTTCCGCAGCCAACGAGCTGCGGCCCCATTGAAGCAACTTGTCAACGGACCCGAGCGAATCGGAAGCCACGCTTTCCGCAGCCAACGAGCTGCGGCCCCATTGAAGCGATCCCGGCCACTACAACCGCGTGGTCCGTGTCTCTGCTTTCCGCAGCCAACGAGCTGCGGCCCCATTGAAGCCGTGCCGAGCCTTTCGCGATCGCCGCAGAAAATGGGTCTTTCCGCAGCCAACGAGCTGCGGCCCCATTGAAGCAAACGTGCCCTAGAGGCTGCTAGGGGCCTCAAAACCTTTCCGCAGCCAACGAGCTGCGGCCCCATTGAAGCTGACTACGACAACTTCAAAGGAGCATAACCAATGGACTTTCCGCAGCCAACGAGCTGCGGCCCCATTGAAGCGGGGGAGAGTTCCCCCGTACTTCACTAGGCTTACAGTCTTTCCGCAGCCAACGAGCTGCGGCCCCATTGAAGCGTGGGGTGCCGGGGCCGCTGTAAATCCGGCTTTTCAGCTTTCCGCAGCCAACGAGCTGCGGCCCCATTGAAGCGCCGCTGGTTTTCTGCGGTGACACGCCGAAGTACCCTTTCCGCAGCCAACGAGCTGCGGCCCCATTGAAGCCCGGCTGGGAGCCGCGGAAGCCAGACTGAGCACGTCCTTTCCGCAGCCAACGAGCTGCGGCCCCATTGAAGCAACCAAGCATACCGAAATCGGAAGAGGTTCCAGATGCTTTCCGCAGCCAACGAGCTGCGGCCCCATTGAAGCCGATCATCACGCCGCCAGCCAGGTCACCCAGGTAGGCACTTTCCGCAGCCAACGAGCTGCGGCCCCATTGAAGCGCTTTCCAGGGCGTCGGTTTCGTCCCATGTCGCGTTCTTTCCGCAGCCAACGAGCTGCGGCCCCATTGAAGCCGTGCATTCTCCGCAGAGGTTGATGAACATGGGGTCCTTTCCGCAGCCAACGAGCTGCGGCCCCATTGAAGCGACGCGCCCGAGCTTGCCGAACAATGGCTGACGGCCTTTCCGCAGCCAACGAGCTGCGGCCCCATTGAAGCCGCTCGGCTGGCAAAGTGCGCATCGGCATCGAAGCGCCTTTCCGCAGCCAACGAGCTGCGGCCCCATTGAAGCGCGCAGGATCTCCGTGGTCCGGTCGGGCAATTGCACTTTCCGCAGCCAACGAGCTGCGGCCCCATTGAAGCCGTTCTGGCGAATTCCCTGCCGACCCGGTCGTGTTGCTTTCCGCAGCCAACGAGCTGCGGCCCCATTGAAGCTTGAGACGTGGGCCACCGTACATGGCTACCCGGTGCTTTCCGCAGCCAACGAGCTGCGGCCCCATTGAAGCACACATCGACAATACCACCAAGCCAGCGTTGGTCTACTTTCCGCAGCCAACGAGCTGCGGCCCCATTGAAGCGCAGCTGCTTCGACGTGGCTGATGACGCACGCCTTCCTTTCCGCAGCCAACGAGCTGCGGCCCCATTGAAGCCATTAGAAAGCAAGAAGGTTCGGTGTCGCGTCAACGGGCTTTCCGCAGCCAACGAGCTGCGGCCCCATTGAAGCCCTATCCGCCGAGCACTACGAGCAGGAGATGCGGCGCTTTCCGCAGCCAACGAGCTGCGGCCCCATTGAAGCTCAAACCGCTTGAGAAATGCCCGCTGATTCACTTCCTTTCCGCAGCCAACGAGCTGCGGCCCCATTGAAGCGGATAGGACGCCCGATAAAGCGGGAATCTGGTGCGACCAGATCGTCCGCCGACTGGGACTGGAAAGCACGCTTCGCCCCCAAGGCCGCCCCAAAAAGCGCGAAAACGGTTCCTGACACCTTTTTTTCGGAACCGGGGCGAACGGTCAAGTCAGCCACTTCGTGCGATAGTTGTTTTGGATCCAACGGTCGGCTTCCGGCGCGCCGGAGACCTGCATGCGGGCGCTGTCCCATTCGATCGGTCGCCCCAGACGCAGCGCCAGGATACCCGGCAAATAGGCCTCGGAAACGCGGGCTCCCACCTGGAAGTCGTTGTAGGTCGCCAGACCGCCCTTGCACGCGTCGAACCACTCTTGCATGTGATTGTCGTGGGTGAGTCGCGGCACGCTCAGAGGCAATTCCTGGACGGCTTCGTGATTCAACACGCCGCGCCATTGCTTGTCGCCGTCGAGTTTCATGATGCCGGCCACACCCCAGCCATCGGTATAAAGCTGGCCCCGCTGCCCGACAAACAGACAGCCCGTGTTCGGTAGTTGTCCTCGAACGCTCTTGACGCCGTCGGTAATCTCGGCGGGCGGATACTTGCCGCCATCACCCCACCACAGCGTGACCGGCGCCAGGCCGTCGCGTGCGGCGTACTCGAAACGAAAGCACCCTTGAGAAACGTAGGTTTCCTTGACTGGCTCGGACGCTTCGGCAGTGACGCGGACCGGCGCGTTCAGCTTCAGCGCGCGGACCGGCAATTGGAACGTATGCGCGCCTTGGCCGGACAACATGCCGTTGCACAGATCGAGCCAGTTCTGGGCCGCGATACAACCCGGCAGATAGACCCCGGCCTTGAACGGCCGCCACTCACAAGGTCCCAGCCAGAAGTCCCAGTTCAGCCCCTCGGGAACCGGATCTTCGCCCGCCGGACGATCGTGACTGGCGGGAAACTTGCCGCAGTAGTCCGACCACAGATAGACCCGTTCGATCTGGCCCAGCACGCCCGCCTGAATGACCTCCACGCTGCGGCGGAAGGCTCTGCTGCTGACGCCCTGGGTACCCATCTGCGTGGCGACTTGGCACCGCGGCGTCAGTTCCGTCAGTTCGCGAGCCTCGGCAATCGTGCGTACCAGCGGTTTCTCGCAGTAGACGTGCTTGCCCGCCTGCATCGCCCGCACCGAGATCGGCGCATGCCAGCGCGAGCCGATGGCGATCACCACCGCATCGAGCGATTTCTCCGCGTCCAGCAGTTCCCGATAGTCCTCGTACAACTTGGCCTTTTCCAGGGTCTGGTCGCCGCCCTCGACCGTACCGACGAGGGCCTGGCGCGCACTGGCGGATTGGCGCTGATCGACGTCGCACAGCGCCACCAGGTTTTCGCCTTGGTGGAGGATTTCCATCATCAGCGCACGGCAACGCCCGCCCGTTCCCACGGCGGCCACGTTGAGCCGGTTGCTGGGCGCATTGGCGCCAAACAGCCGCGACGGAAGCACCAGGGGCGCAGCGATCGCTCCCGCACCGGCCGCGATGGCCGTCGTCAACAGCTTCCGCCGGGTCACTCGTGCCGTACGGACCCGCGGGGATTGTCGGATGGTTTCACGTGGGAAACGAAACATTTTCCATTCTCCTGTGCAGATGTGTCGTGGCTCCAGTAAGTGGCGATTCAAGTCCTTGAGTGGTTGCCGCCGAATGTCGTCGTCGAAATGCAGCCGGCGTAGGCGGCTTGACGGGCCATCGTTGCCAATTCTCGATGACATGCCGGCATGTGGTCAAGGCTATCAACGAACAAATGGTCTCCCTTGCCGAGACGCTGAGTGCGGAATCATCTTGCAACGCTGGCGAAATCACTCCCTCGCCCCGCAGACATCGGAAACGAGCCAGCCACCTTTCATTCCTCGTAAGCCCGGATCTCGAAGACCCGCGCCGAGCGGTCGCCGTTGGTCGCCTCGACCGTCAGCCGAAGCTTTGCCGTCTCGACGGGAGCAAAGCGATGTACCCGGCGGCGCTGGAAATTGCCCGTCTCGTAGGCCAGCGGTCGCCATTCGGTTCCGTCGAACCAGGACAGCCGATAGTCGCGCACCGTCTGCGGCACAAGCGAGATCGTGTGGTGCGAGGTGTTCATGTCGGTGTCAAACGTCAGGTAGACCGTGTTGATCCGCACCGGCCGGGACATCTCCAGTTCGATCCACTGGGGCAGCGTTTCGTCCGGATCGGACGCCCACAGGTTCGCCGTCTGGCCGATCGTCCGCGTCCAGCCGTTGATCACGTTCTCCGGGGCGCAAGCAACGGGATAGGCCAGCGGCGGCTCGGTGCAGACGGCGTAGTACTGCCCTTCCACGACCGTCCACGGTCTGCTTTCTCCGCCCCCATAAGCCCGGCACGCCTGGTGGGGACCGGAGGCCATCAGCTGCCAGAAAACGCCCTCGGTCTTCGGCAGCCAGATCCAGACCAGCGGCGAATCGATCGGCTTGTCGAGCGGGAACTCGACGAACGCGGCCCGTCCCGGGGGCACGCTGGCCGTGACGCTGCCCAGATCCTCGTCGGCGGTGAACTGGCCCACTTGCTGTGCTCCCAGAATCCGCGCCGTCACCGCGACAGGTTCGGATCGCGTCGAGCGGAGCAGGATCCGGATCGACCGCCACTGGCGATGAATCCCGCGCGGAACCATCACCGCCCGGGACATGTTCAGCGGATGCTCGTCCTCGACGACGACGCTAGAGCGGTCAAAGCGTTCGACGGCTGCGCTGCTGGACGCGCGAACCTGGGCCGATCGCGCCAGGTCGGCCGGGTCTTCGTTGCGCAGGCCTGGAATGTACTGGTCGTGCTTGAGCAGCGTCTGCTGCAGGTCGGCGATCGCCTCGCGGCCCAGTTGCCGCGGATCGACGCCGCGCTCGATGCACATCGCCGCGGCCGTACCTGCCGCCTGGCCCAGCGGCGCCAGGGTGCCCTGGACGCGGACCGTGCCCAGCGCGACGTGCGTCACGCTCGCGTGGCGGCCGGCCAACAGGAGATTGTCGATATTGACCGAGTACAGACAGCGGTAGGGAATGCTGTAGATCGGTACCGGCGGGTTGTAATCGAAGGGACCTTCGCCGCCCGAGTAGATTCCCCGCGGATGGTGAACGTCGAGCGACCAGCCGCCGTAGGAAATGCGGTCGGGGAACATCACCGCTTGCTGGATGTCCTGCTGCTTGAGCACATAGTCCCCGACCAGTCGCCGCGTCTCCCGCTTGGCATCGCCGTGCGGCACGTAGACCAGGTCATAGTTCCGCGCGGTGGCACGCTCGGGCCAGTGGTTTTTGATATAGTCCCAATAACCGAAGGTGATCCGGACCAGTTCATCCCGAGCCTGCTCGGGATTGGCCAGGTCGTCGATCGTTCCTTCGTGTTCGAGCCACCAGTGGCCGCCGGTAAATCCGCGGATCGCCCGCCCGAAATCCTCCGTGGGCAACTTTGCCGCCCACGGCGGCGGCGCGTAGTCGACCGGCCTGCCCGTGTCCATCGCCTGGTAGCCCACCGCCAGATTGCCCATCAGGCAGCCGCTCATCGTGATCCTGTCGGCCTCGGGCGGAGCCAGGTCTTCGCCGAATTCCTCTCGCGACTCGCGGCCCAGGCGATACTCGGCGCCGGCAAAGTAGCCCACCCAGCCGTCGCCCGTACAGTCGATGAATTGCCTGGCCCGGTAGACGTGGATCTCACCGCTCAGCGTGTCCATCGCGCGGACCGCGGCAATCCGCTGTGGGCCGACCATCTCGACCGCGAACACGTGGCGGTTGACCAGCACGGTGAGGTTCGGCTCGGCTTCGGCCAGAATCCGGAAAGGCTCACTCATCCGGGGATGCCGGTAGCGGGCCTTGATCCGTCCCGCCTCTTCGATGATCCCGCTCTCGCGGGCGTTGGCGTGCCGGCTGCCCGCGCCGGAGATCCCCACGCCCAGCTCGACGCTCGCATTACCGCCCAGCACCGGCCGGTCTTGGACCAGCGCGGTCACGGCGCCGTGGCGAGCCGCCGCGATTGCCGCTGGGACGCCTGCCGAACCGGCCCCGACCACGATCACGTCAAATTCGCCGCTGTCCTGCGGCTCCAGCGAAAGCCCCGTGAGCCGGCTCCGTTCGTGCTGGATGCCCGGCAAGTCCTCGGGCGGCACGTAGTTCAGATCGGTCGCCAGGATCAAGGCGTCGCAGCGGGCAAAGTAGCCGGTCCGATCCCGCAGAGCCAATTGCACGGGCCCCGCAGCCAGCTCGAACACGCCGCCCGAGCGCCATTGCCAGCGGTCGCTCGACGCCTGGCCGAAGCGGGCCTCGCTCGCCTTGCCGTCGACCAGGACTTCGAATCGGCCGGGCGAGTGCTCCGGAAACCAGTCCCGGGTGCGGACCCACAGCCGATAGCGACCCGCCGCCGGGATCTCGATGGTCGTCTGGGCGTCGGACACCGGCGTCCCCAGGCCAGCCGCCAGCAGATAGGCCGAGCCCATCTTGTGGACGAACTGGGTATCGATCCGCCAGCCTCCATAGTCCGCAAAGTCCTCGGCGTCGATCCACAACAAGCCCTCGACACTCGTTCGGACCGGCCGGACCGGCTTGCGAAACCCGGCCATCTCGGGCCCAAACGGCAGCAGCCGCGACGTGTCGGCTTCGGCTGCCCAGCCGAGGGCCGCAAACCAGGCCAGCACCCAGCCGGCCAACCAACGGGATAATGCAGGTCTCACGATCCAAACTCCTTTCACGATTCCAGTTGTCCACGGTCGGGGTTGGCCGCCGGCCCAATACCAGACAGTCTAGCGGGGACGTTGGGGCAGTCCAGTAGGTGTTGGTCAGACCGCTGCCGGGCGGGCAAGGGTCGGCAGCAATCCTGTTCGGCGCGATTCTTGCCGAGGTGGGCATCCTCGCTGCTTGCCGGCGAGTGGTTTAGGTTACGTGGCCACGAACAAGCGTCCACCTCGGACGATGGTGATCCCCGACGCTTGCCGTCGGGAGATTCAGGATGGATGGCTGACATCGTGATATCGCCAATTAACCTGTGAAGCACTCGACGGCAAGCGTCGAGGATCAAAGGTTGCTTTCTGTGAGTTGCTCCCGTGGCCAGTTCTCCTCAATGACTCGACGGCCTCGCTACGAACGCAGAACTGGTTCAAGTTATTCTCGCGCGCTGGCTAACGCGGCTGGCCGAGAAACTCGGCCACGTCGCGGCCGTTCAGCAGCCAGCTCAGGTTGAACGAGGCCACCTGGACGGCGTCGTGGGGGCCGCTCGGTGCGCCCTCGAAGATCAGATAGATCTTCCCCTGGCTGGTTGTCCCCGTGCGGCCCAGGCCGAGATTGGAATAGGCGCTGGGGCCTTCATTGACCAGGCGTTTGACCGGCCAGGTGCGGCCGCCGTCGAAGCTGGCCCAGACCGTGGCTCGCTCGCGTGCCGTCACGATCGACGCGCCGACCTTGCCCGGCATCATCCCCGCGTCGGTGTCCACATTGCTGTACAGCAAAATGTCGTGTCCGCCGACGGGCAGGCGGATCATGCCGCCCATCAGGCCGTAAGAGGTTCCCCGAGCACCGTCGGGCAAATCGGGACTCCGGTAGGCGTTGATCCACAGGTCGCCCCCGTCATGGCTCCAGGCAAAGAAGCGGTTTCCCCGGCTCATGTGCTCGCGCGAGTTGTACAGGATGCTGCCGTCCGATAGCTCGGCCAGCGTCGCCTCGCCGGTGCCAAGCACGGGGAATGGGTGACTGGTCTGCCAGACCGCGCCGCCGTCGTCGCTGTAGATCGCGGTGCTGTAGTGATAAGGCCGCCACTCGACGGCATTCGAGCTGGTCGGCCCCATGATCCGCGCCGGCATGATCAGCCGGCCCCGATGCGGTCCAAAGGCGAGCGTGATGCCGCACTGCATAGCCGACACACCTTCTGTTTTTGGGATGAACCCGAACCCGTCGGGACGCACCTGAATGCTTTCGCGCACCCAGCTGGCGCCGTGATCGCGGCTCCGGAACAGCCAGCCGGCGCCCGGATTGACGTACAGGATGTCGCCCTTGGTTTCATCCACGATGGCGTTTCCCCCCTTGGCATCGGGACCGATTTCGATGTCCGGATCCCAGGTCAAGCCGCCGTCACGGCTGCGGCGGCAGTTGCCGCTGCCGGGCGATTGAAACGCCACCACGGTGCCATCCTGTGCCGTGAGGATCCCGCCCCAGCCACCTCGTTTTTGCCACAACTGCTGCGGGGGAACAAAAACCGGCTCGCCCAGGAACTCGTCCAACCGCGAGGCGGTGGCGAAGCCGTTGCCGGGAGCCTCGTTCTGCGGCGGCTGGGCATGCACCGCGGCCAGCGGGGCGATCAGTAGCGTGGTGAGGAGGATCATAAGCGAGTTCTTCGTAATGCGAGTCGGTTTCATTTCCAGCTCCTGCAGCTTGTAAGAATCGACCTGGTTGCCGAATCGTCGGCGCACTGACAAGAATTTACCCCTCGTCGCCGAGCCTGCAACCTTCTGGAAACCTCGCCGGCCCGTTTCTTGCCATTTTTTCCTTGCCCAGCTGCCCCCACTTTTTCTTTTTCTTCGACGCCGGCGGGACAAGCCTCCAGAGCCCGTCGATGAGACAAACCGCGCAGCACGCTCAGGCATCCTGACAGGCTGGAATGCTGCTCCCGGATGAACCATTTGTGTCGCCGTAGCAACGGTCAAGGACGGAAGATTTCCTTTCACCGATGCGACGGGAATACCACCACAGCAATTGCAGAGGAATTGGAGAAGGAGCGGTGGAACGACAAAAAAAGGACTTGCGTCAATTTGACGTAAGTCCTTATCTCGTAACGAGTACCAGAGGAGGGACTCGAACCCTCACTCCCTTAACGGGAACTGGATTTTGAGTCCAGCGCGTCTGCCAATTCCGCCACTCTGGCCAAGCCTTCTTGCCGTTGAAGTGCTCCCTAGTCTAGCAAAAAATCTTTTCCTTCCAAGCCCTGACGAGATTTTCCGTTCTTGGTTCCTGCGAGTGGTACGAACGAGGGGGGAGTGAAACCGGCACGATGCCCCCGTCAGCGGATGCGGTGGAATCCAAGCACTGCCGGGGCATATTCGCGGACGTCCCACTGGCCCAGGTCGGCGAGTTGGGCAAAATCGAAACGCTGGTCGGCTTCGACCACGAATTCGCTGTCCGTCGGGGCGCGCCGGCAAAGGCCGCCGATCAACTCGAGCATGTCCGCTGTCCGGTCCGTGTAGAAGGAATAGGGAGGCGAGCAAAGGACGAGCCAGGGTGGTTGGGCAAAGTCCGCCCAGTCCCGCTGCTGCCTCGGCCACAGGAAAGCGTCGCCGGCGTGGACTCGCACCCGGTCGGCGATGCCCAGCTGGGCGATATTCTGCTCGATCAGTCGCGCCGTGGGAAAGTGCCGCTCGATCAGGGTCGCCCGCGTGGCCCCGCGGCTGATCGCCTCCAGACTCAAAGCGCCCGTACCCGCGAACAGGTCGATGGCGTGCTTGCCGACGACGGCCGTGGCCAGAACGTCGAACACGGCTTCGCGAAGCCGGTCTTTCATGGGGCGCGTCCGCAGATCGCCGCTGTACAGAATGCTGCGGCCACGCATCTTGCCGCCAATAATCCGCAACGGTTTGGCCAGGGGCGGCGTGGCGTCGGAACCGCGTAAAGCCTTTGGCCGCGAACCTTTTCGTTTTGACATCGTATATCCGATAATCCAGGCGATAGGACGCCAGGGTGGAAAAACGCGCGCAACGACGGACACTGCTCCAAGCAGGGCGTCTTTTCACTGCGGCGGACTATGGTAACCTTTTTTCTTTCCCAACGTTGCTTGTAAGCACCCGGAGGTTCGTTCGATGTTCCGACATTGGCTTCGTTTTGTACAGCCCCTTGCCCTCAGTTTTCTGGTTTTTGCGGTCGTGACGCATGGTTTCGCCCAGGAAACGCCCGATTCCCCCAGTCCGCCGCCAGAACCAGCCGCCACAGCGGCTGACGAATCGCCGCCGCCGACCGAAGCGGAAAAGCCTGCGACAGAATCGCCCGCCGCCGAAATGGAACCCGCGCCTCCACCC
>Ga0351843_1003_pt2 | contig 101510 bp, 73 predicted proteins | sample TotcelHFGM3001L4_FD_206878 | JGI IMG/M metagenome (GOLD analysis project Ga0351843, IMG submission 206878) | Enriched cells from coal bed in the Powder River Basin, Montana, United States - Total cells FGM rep1 HSBNCT.FGM.300.1.L4 ...
CAATAATCCGACCGCCTACATTATGACGAACTTGAACGTCCTCGGAACATATATCGAGAAGCTTGCCGCTTTCGATGCCTCGGTTACGGCGGAATGTGTTGCCCCCGAGAAACGCGAGCGCCTGCGGGAACTGGCGGCACAGCAGAAGATAGCCGATGTGTTCAATGACATGCCGAACCTCATCAAGGAGACGCATGAGGGCGCCGAACGGATCGCAAAGATCGTGCAGGACCTCCGGCTCTTCGCGCGTGCCGACGAGGGGCAGATTGAGGATGTCGATATAAATAACTGCATCGAGAGGACGCTCAATATCATCAGGAGCGAGGTCAACTATAAAGCGGAGCTCGTCAAGGACTACGGCGTGTTTTCCACCGTGCGCGGCAATCAGTATCAGCTCTCGCAGGTTTTTATGAATATTATCGTGAACGCCGTCCAGTCGATCGAGAAGCACGGGAAGATCTCCATCAAGACGTATGCGCGTGAGGACACGGCGGTCATCGAGGTCAGCGATACCGGCCGCGGCATCCTCCCGGAAAACCTGCGTAAGATATTCGATCCCTTTTATACGACGAAAGATGTCGGCAAGGGGACCGGCCTGGGCCTGTCGATCTCCCGCGCCATAGTCGAGCGGCATAAGGGGACAATAGACGTGCAGGGTGCCGTTGGTGGAGGAACGACGGTGACAATACGATTACCGGTGGCATAGTTCTCGACGCGTTTCTCTTGCTCGAACGATACGGAAAGGTTTTCCATGAAAAAAGCGATGTCCCCGATGACTGTTGTACTCACTCTCTGCCTCCTCGCCGGCTGTTTTCATAAACCCGCGCCAAAAAAGCCGCTCCGGATCGGCCTCGACCAGTGGCCCGGCTACGCCTACGCCTTTGTCGCGCGGGAGAAAGGTTTCTTTAAGAAACACGGCATTGATGTTGAGCTGGTCTTCAATCGATCGTACGCCGAAACCAAGACGCTCTACGAGAACGGCGATATCGACGGTTATTTCGGCGTCTTTGCGGACGCCGTCCTCTATAACGCGGAAGGGATGCCGACCACCGTGGTGTATGTGGTGGATAATTCGGTGAGCGGGGATGCCATTATCGGGCGGCCGGCTTGCGCGTCAGTCAGTGACCTTAAGGGGAAGACAGTGGGGATCGAGCGGTTGAACAGCTTTTCTCATATTTTTGTTTTAACTGCACTGGAAAAAATAGGCGGCTTGCACGAACGCGATATCCGGCTCGCGACCGTTCCGGCGCACGAGGTGCTCACGGCGCTGGAGGAAGGGAAAATCGATGCGGGGCACACGTGGGAACCGACCAAGTCGCGCGCGCTCAAGAAAGGGTATAAGGTCCTCTGCACGGCAGATGATGTCCCCGGCGTTATCATTGATGTATTGGCCTTTCGCGCGGGTGTGGTCAAAGAAAGGGCCTCTGACGTCCAGGCGGTCGTTGCCGCACTGGTCGAGGCGCGAAATTACGTTGTTGCCCGCGAAGATGAGGCGTTTGCGATTATGGCCCGGGCCGAAGGGATGGATACGGAGGAAATTGCCGAAGGGATCCGCGGCGCCCATCTGTGCGACCTGGCCGAAAACAGGGCCATGATGAAACCGTCATCCGGCATGTTGAGTGAATCCGGCAGGATGATCGCGCAGTTCCATATGAACCGGGGGCAGATATCGGTTATGCCCGACGTGGATGATCACATCGATGAGCGGTTTGTCAATGCGGCACCCGCCGGTGGAGAGGATATGCAATGAACGTCGCAAAAAAGATCATCATATCCATTCTCACGATCGTTATCGCTTCCGGTCTTGTCATTGTCGGGTTCGTGTATGTTTCCGAGCGCGCGACCATCGAACAGCTCATCCGCCGCGAACTTGAAGGCATCGTGATCCGGAAGATAGATAAGATCGACAGATTCTTGTTCGAGCGGCAGGGTGATATCGAATTTGTCTCGCAAGAGCCGGTGATGCGCGCGCCCGATGCGGATCCCGGGACGATTGCGGAGAGGCTCCTCGCATTACGGGACGCGATGAAGGCGTACATATCGCTGTCGTTTTTCACGAGTGACGGGGTGCGTCTTGCCGACACGGCGGGGCTGGATATCGGCAAACAGCGCCCGGTCGACCCCCTGTGGACGGAGCTCGCGGAAGGCGCGGGGAGTGTCGGCGGCGTGATCCTTCAGTCGTTTGCGCTGAAGATGCCGGTGATCGCCTTTGCCGCCCGTGTCGAGGGGACAGGCGGAGAGCCGCGCGGCTATGTGATCGGCCGGGTGTCGCCGAACAAGATTTACGAGATCGCCGGAAAGACGACCGGTTCCTGGGGCGTTGAGAATGAATTGGAGATCGACCTTGTCGACGAGAAAGGATTGTTGATCTACTCTTCGCATGACCGGAAGGGTATGTACAAACGCGACCTTTCGGGAAGCGAATGGTACCGGATGGCATCAGGCGGTCTTGGCTCGGGAAGCGTTACGGAGACCGATCAGGACGGTGTGCGCCGTCTTGTGGTGTTTGCCCGGGAGACGGGGTATCTTGGCTACAGGGGGCATGGCTGGATCATGGCTGCGCGGGTCCCTCTCGATGCGGCTCTGCGGCCGGCAAAAGAATTGCGAGACAGGATACTCCTGATCGTCCTCATGGTCTTCCTCGTCGCCGCGGTTATTTCTTTACGCATATCGCACACAATTTCGCGGCCGATCATCGCGCTCCATAAAGGGACGGAGGTGATCGCCGAGGGTAACCTTGATTATAAAGTCGGTATCAAGACGAAAGATGAAATAGGCCAGCTCTCTCGCGCGTTTGACGAAATGACCGGCAAGCTGAAGACGACACTTGCCTCGCGCGATGAACTTAACCGGGAAATCGTGGAACGCGAAAAGGCGGAGCAGGCCGTTCGCGAGTCGGAGGAGAAGTACCGCTCCCTTTTTGAATCATCTACCGACGCGATCATGCTGCTCGACCGGAAAGGATTTATTGACTGCAACGCGGCAACGCTCAAGATGCTCGATCTTTCTTCGAAAGAGGAGTTTATTGCCAAACACCCGGCCGAATTATCTTCGGAGAAACAGCCGGACGGAACTGATTCAATGACTGCCGCGACCGAACGGATCGAGGCCGCGTTTACCAAGGGTTCGGAATTATTTGAATGGACGCACCGGCGCTCCGATGGGACGATGTTTCCGGCAGAGGTCCTGTTGAGCCGGATCGAGTTTAAAGGCGAAAAAGTCCTGCAGGCGACGGTGCGCGACATTACCGAACGGAAACGTGAAAAAGAGCTGCTGCAGGAGCGTATGCGTTTATCGGACCTGGCGAAAGAGGCGGGCGTGGCGCTCAACAAGACCGGGTCTTTGCGCGCCGTCCTCCAGGAATCCGCCGAAACGATCTTTAAAAGCGTCGATGCGGCCTTTGTCCGGATATGGACGTTCGACCCGGTAGAAAATGTCCTTGAACTGCAGGCAAGCGCCGGGATGTACACGCACATTGACGGCGGCCATGCCCGTGTCCCGGTGGGACAATTCAAGATCGGGCTCATCGCGCAGGAACGGCGCCCGCATCTGACAAACAATGTCATCGGCGATCCGCGCGTCCACTATCAGGACTGGGCGCAGAAAGAAGGGATGGTCGCTTTCGCGGGGTATCCGCTCATCGTGGAAGACCAGCTGATGGGTGTGGCGGCGCTCTTCGCGCGGCATCCTCTCTCGGATGAAACGCTCCTGATGCTGGCGGCGGTCGCGGAGACGCTCGCCAACGGGATCAAGCGGAAACAGGCGGAAGAACGGCTGGAAAAGGCGTATCAGGATTTGGTCCAGACGCAGATGAAACTGGTCCAGTCGGAGAAGATGGCGTCGGTCGGGCAGCTGGCGGCCGGTGTGGCGCACGAGATCAACAACCCGCTTGCGTTTGTGATGGGGAACCTCGGCGCGCTCAAAGATTACCGGGACAAGCTGGATGAATACCTGAAAGCTGTCTCGTCCCTGCCGCTGGGTGCGGAGGCGGCTCGAGAGATCGGCGAGTTGAAACAGAAGCTGAAGATCGCGCACATCATGGACGACATGCCGAACCTTATCAAGGAGACAACTGAAGGGGCCGAGCGTATCAATAAGATCGTACAGGGCCTCCGGAGCTTCGCACGGCCGGAAGGGGGCGAGATGCGGAGTGTCGAGATCAACGAATGCGTGGAAACCGCGCTCAACCTGCTGATGAACGAATTGAAATACAAGGCCGATGCGGTGAAAGAGCTCGGTAAGGTATCCGCGATAAGCGGGTATCCCCAGCAAATTTCGCAGGTCTTCATGAATATCTTGTTGAACGCGGCGCAGGCGATCGAGAAGCGCGGCACGATCACGATCAAGACATACGAGAAGGGGAGAAACGCGGTCATCGAGATCAGCGACACGGGCCCCGGCATCTCGCGCATGAACATCAAGAAAATATTCGACCCGTTCTTTACGACCAAGGAGATCGGGAAAGGGACCGGCCTGGGCCTGTCGATCGTCCACGGTATCGTCCAGCGGCACAAGGGGACGGTCGAGGTGGACAGCGAGGTGGGAAAAGGGACGACGTTTGTTGTTACGTTTCCGATAGGATATTAAAGAATTGAACGGGAGAATAACATGTGTGCTCTGCTCGGCTACCACTTAGACTACATCTACTTCATCTACGGGCTTTCTTTCATAACCCTGGCGGCGGTCTGTTTCTCGTTCAGGAAAATCGGCGACCGGTCGCTGCCGTGGGACTGGCTCTGCCTGTTCGGGCTGGTGCACGCCTGCAATGAATGGCTGGACCTCATTGCCCTTTCCGCCGGCGATATGAAACTCTTATTCATCGCCCGGTTGTGTGTCCTTGCCCTTTCGTATATCTTCCTTTTTGAATTTGCGCGCCGCGGGATCAGGACCATCTTCAACAAAAAGACCAGCCCCTGGCTCTATTTGCCATTTCTCCTCGGAGCCCTTTCAGGCTGGATGTGGGGCCTTTCCGGGCTCAACGCGACGATACGGTATTTCCTCGGATTGCCGGCCGGCGTCCTGTCCGCGTGGATCACCTACCGCTCTTCATGGTCCCGCACAAAGACTGCCGTCTGTCTATCGCTTGTGATGCTCAGTGTCGCGCTCGGACTGTATGCGCTTGCTACCGGGCTGATCGTCCCGCCGTCGCCGCTCATTCCCGCCTGCTGGCTCAATTATGATTCGTTTTTGTCTTTTGTCGGTATCCCTGTTCAGATCCTCCGGGCCGTGTGCGCTTTTTTTGCGGCCATAGCGGTCTTTATCTACTCTCAGGCGATGTTGAAGTACGAGTCGCCGCTGAAGTGGCGGCTGAGCCGGGCAAGTATCCATGTCTGGACGGTGTTCGTCCTTGTCCTGATCGTTGCCGCCGGCTGGTGTGTTACCGGATGGGTCGGCGACCGGATGCGTGCGGATGTGATGCAAGACGCAGCGGCAGATGTCGCGCTTATGGTGAGCCATCTGGAACAAGAATGTACAAAAGTGGAACAGGTGACGGACGTCTTGAAAGGGTCGCCGGTCATCAAGGCGTGGGTGTCCGGACATGAAACCGTCCACGGGGACGTAAATGCCGTTCTGGACCGTTACCGGCAGGGGTTTGACATGACCCTCTGCTATATCTTGGATAAGGACGGTGTCTGCGTCTTTTCGTCGAACAGGGATGACCCCGACAGCCTGGTCGGAAACTCGTACGCCTTCCGGCCGTATTATACAGAGCCGCGCGCCGGCCGGACGGGGAAGTTGCTCGCGCTCGGCGTCACGCATAAGAAAAGAGGGTACTATACCGGTGTTCCGCTGTACGATGCGGCGGGTGTTTTTACCGGCGTTGCCGTCGTTAAAAAGGAGCTCGAGCAACTGGCTGGAGATCTGTTGAGGGGAGATTTTACTTTTTTTGCCGATCCGCGCGGTGTCATATTCCTGTCGAGCGATCGGCAGTTTGTGTTCCGGTGTCTCTGGCCGATCACCGCCGCGGAAGCAGCTGCCGTGCGCGCATCCAAACAGTTTGGCGAGTTACAGCTGGAGCCGCTCTTTCCCCGTAAGATGTCGGGGGGGGGCATCGTGGCGTTTCAAGGGTTGCATTACTACGCGGTCGTGAAGCCGGTCGGGGCGATGGGGTGGTCGCTGGTCGAACTCAGCCCGCTCAAGCCGGTCTTTCAGGTGCGGTTCCTGTGCATCGTCATGACGCTTTTTGTGTGCGCCCTGGTGGTCACCTTTTTTACGGCGCTCCGCCAGCGCGAGAGCATGCTCGCGCTCGTCTTTTCTGCCGATAATGAGCGCAAGGCGATCCTTGAGGCCGCCACACAGGTGGGGGTCATCACGACCGACAACAGCGGCCTGGTCACGTCGTTCAATCCGGGCGCCGAGCGGATGCTGGGGTACACCGCCGGCGAGGTGATCGGGAATAAACGGCTGACCGACTTTCATCTTCCGGAAGAGATTACCGCGCGCGCAAAAGAGGCCGGCGCGGCCGGGGGTATATGTCTTACCGGTTTCGATCTTTTTGCCGTGTATGCGACACAGGGCGTGATGGGCGAGCGCGAATGGACCTGCGTGCGCAAGAACGGGGAGCGCCTGCAGGTGGCCCTTTCTATCACGCCCCTGCGCGGCAGGCGCGGAGATGTTGCCGGATATCTGTCTATCGCGGCCGATATCACCGCGCTGAAGCTGGCGGAAGCGGCATTACAAGAAGCAACGGCGTTCCAGGAAGCCACCATGAATGCCTTGACGGATGTTTTTTACGCGATCGATCTCAGCGGGAAATATCTCAAATGGAACAAGTCATTGACCCGCGTCACGGGGTACAGCGATGCAGAGATATCCGTGATGAAGCCGGCCGATTTTTTTGCCGGAGAGGACGTCAAGCGGTCAGCGCGGGCGATCGAGCGAGTGTATAAGGACGGCTTTGCCAAGGTAGCGGCGAATTTCATAACGAAAGACCGCAGGGCAATCCCGTACGAATTTAACGGCGCGGTGCTGAAGAACGCAAAAGGAGATGTTATCGGTTTCTCCGGGATCGGACGGGATGTGACCGAGCGCAAGAAGGCCGAAGAGGCACTGCAGAAAGCGTTTGACGACCTGAAGCGGATGCAGGCGCAGCTGGTGCAGTCCGAGAAGATGGCGGCGGTCGGGCAATTGGCGGCCGGGATGGCGCACGAGATCAACAACCCGCTCGCCTATGTGATGGGGAACATCGGCGCGTTTAACCGGTACCGCGAAAAGATAGAAGTGTTTATGGCACAGCTCTCCGAGGCATCGCTGAGCGCGGAGCAGACCGAGAAGATCGAGGCGTTGAAAAAGAAACTGACGATACCGTACATTATGGAAGACCTGCCGAACCTCATCAAAGAAACGTATGAAGGGGCAGAGCGGATCAAAAATATCGTGCAGTCCCTGCAGATCTACGCGGGCGGCGAGCGCGGCCATCTGGAAGATGTCGATCTTGTGGAATGTTTGAGCATCTCGACCGACATCGTGGGGAGCAAACTGAAGAACAAGATTGCCGTTGTGAAGGAGTTGGGGCCGGTGCCGAATGTCAAAGGATACCGCACGGAGATCGTCCACGCACTGACCAACCTTTTCCTGAACGCGGCCGAGGCGACCGGGAAAGGCGGGACGATCACGATCAAGACATCTGTGGACGGGGATCGTGCGGTCGTTGAGATGACGGATACCGGCGGCGGCATAGCGCCCGAAAATCTGCCGAAATTGTTCGACCCGTTTTTTACCACGAAACCGGTCGGCAAGGGGACCGGCCTGGGCCTGCCGATCGTCAAGGGGATCATCGACCGGCACAACGGGACGATCGAGGTTAAGAGCGAGATGGGGAAGGGCACGACGGTTATTATTACGCTGCCGGCAAAAATGGGGACAGTCCCCATTTTCTGACATTTTCTGATCGAGATGTCATAGTTCGAGCTTGTCGAGAACGGGGTGGAGTAATAAGTACCCCCCTTTACGAAAGGGGGAAGAAAGAGTCTCTATGAAAAAAACGATATTCTCGATGACTGGTGTAATTGTTATTACGCTCTGCCTTTTTGCCAACTGTGCCCGGCCCTCCGCCGAAAAGCGGCCGCCGCTGAAGATCGCGATCAGCCAGTGGCCGGGATACGCCCTTGCCTTTGTGGCCCAGGAGAAAGGGCTCTTCGCGAAGCACGGCGTCGAGGTCGAGCTGGTGTACCGGAAAGGGTATCCCGAGGCGAGAATGCTCTACGAAAACGGTGAGGCAGACGGCCTGTTCTGCGTCTTTGCCGACGTCCTGTTCCTGAACGCCGAAGGGATGAGCACCAAGACCGTCTATGTCTGTGATTATTCCGATACGGGTGATGTCATTATCGCCCGTCCGGATATCTTATCCCTGGCCGACCTGAAAGGAAAAAAAGTCGGGATAGAAGCGGTCAATAATTTTTCGCACATCTTTGTCCTTACCGCGCTCGAAAAGAAAGGCGGCCTCGAAGAGGCCGACGTGCAGTTTAAGCAGGTCGGCGCCACGGAGTGCCTCGCCGCCCTCGAACGCGGAGATATCGCCGCCGGACACACGTGGGAGCCGACGAAATCGGAGGCGCTCAAGAAAGGGTATCAGGTGGTGTGCTCGGCCGGCGAATTTCCCCTGCTGATCGTTGACGTCCTCGCCTTCCGCGCGGGGACGATCGACGGCCGCCCGGACGACATCAGGCGGGTCGTCGCGGCGATGGCCGAGGCGCGGCAGTATCTGCGCGCTCATCGGGACGAAGCGGTTGCTATCATGTCGCGCGCCGAAGGGATGGGTACGGCTGAAATGGAGATCGGGCTGGCCGGCGTCCATTTGCTCGATATCGGGGAGAATGTCGAGGTGTTCAGAAAAGACGGCAGTGAAAAGTCACTGTGCTTTTTCGGCAAAGTCATCAAAGAGTTTTATCAGAAACGCGGACAGATGTCGAATGCGCCGGATTGCGATGAGGCTATCGATCCCCGGTTTGTCGACGCGGCCGCACGCGAACGGGGAGGCGATACATGAGGATCGCGACGAAAATATCTGTCCTGCTCATAATCGTCATTGTTGCCGCTACGCTGGGGATCACCTGGTTTGTGTACCGCGCAAATACCAGGGTGCTCGAGCGCCGCCTGACGGCTGAGCTGAAGAGAGAAGCGGCGCAGACAGTCCGGGCTTTAGACCGGTTCCTGTATGAGCGCTGTGGAGATATAGAGATCCTCGCGACCGCCCCGGTGATCTGTTCTCCATCCTCTTCTGCCCGGGAAATGACCGAACGGCTTATCCGGTTCAGGAATTTTCATAAATCATATATATCGCTCGCGGTGTTCGATCTTGACCGAAGGACCATCGCTGATTCGGCGGGGCTCACGGTCGGTGAACAGCATCCTCTGGACCGCTACTGGCCGGAGCTGATACAGGACGGAATATACACCGGAAGGCGGGTCTATACCTCCTGGTCGCTTGGGATCCCCGTCATCCATTTCGCGGCGGCGGTGAAAGACGCCGGGGGCAATGTTTTCAGGTATGTCGTGTCGCGAATCCCGCCCGGTAAACTGCACGAACTGACGGCCAGCATCGGCGGCTATCTCGGCAGTACGGTAGAATTGACCCAGAGGGACGGCCTCCTGATATATTCAAGCAAAAATAGGAAAGGGATCCTGAAAGACAATCTGCGCAATACGGAATATTTCAAGCGCGGCATCGCCGGCAAGGATGACGATATCGGTGTGTACATATGCGGTGTCCCCGGCAAGAAAGAGATCATCGTTTCCGCGCGGCTGCGCGGCTATCTCGATTTCAAGGGGGATGATTGGGCCCTTTTTATCCGCGTCCCGGCGGAGGAGGTGTTTAAGCCGGCGATCCAGTTGAGAAAAAAGATGGTGTTCATTCTTGTCCTGACCGTGCTTTTCAGCGCTATGATTGCCGCTGTCTTTGCGCTGACGATCACCCGGCCGCTCCAGCGCCTGCGCGAATTTGCCGTACGCGCCGGGGAGGGGGATCTTGATGATAAAATCGTGTATACGAAAAAAGACGAGATCGGGGATGTCGCGCGCGCCTTGAACGACATGGCGGAAAAACTCAAGAACACGCAGGACGCGCTATGCCTGGCGAACCAGTCCCTTTCAGCGATCTTCTCCTCGGCGGCGACGGGGATCATCACGATCGGCCTTGACCGGGTCGTTCGCACCTGGAACGTCTTTGCGGAAAAGATATTCGGCTGGAAAGCGGAAGAAGTTGTCGGCCGCGTGCTTTCCTATGTCCCCGACGATAAGATGCAGGAGCACCTCGACCTCCTCGAGGGGTTGAGAAAAGGATCTCCGCTGCCGACCGTCGAGACGGAGCGGTTGAGAAAAGACGGTACCCGCATCCCGGTCAGCCTGTGCATCTCGCCGCTCATCGATATCCGCGGGCAGATGGACGGCTATGTGGGAATTCTCATGGATATCACCGAGCGCAAGCGGGCCGAAGAAGCGCTGCGCAAGGCCTATGAGGAGCTGGAGGAAATGCACGACCAACTGACCCAGTCGGAAAAGCTGGCCGTCGCCGGCCGGCTCGCGGCGGGCGCCGCGCACGAGATCAATAACCCGCTCGCCTACATGATGGGGAACTTGAGCGTCCTGAAGGGGTACCGGGAAAGCATCGAACAGTTTTTCAAGGCGGTCCCGTTCGATTCGCTTCCCGCGGTGAAGAAGAAAGAAATACTCGCATTGCAGGAACAGCTGAAGATCCCCGATCTCCTTGCCGACCTGCCCGGGCTGATCGGCGAAACGCACGAGGGGGCTGAGCGGATACGGAACATCGTGCAGGGGCTCATCCTGTTTACGGCCAAAGAGAGCGGCACGCGCGAACCGCTGGACCTCAACGAATGCCTCGCGCAGGCGCTTGACACACTGTCGTCCCGGTTGAGAGGGAAGGTCCACGTGGTGCGCGAGTGGGCGAAGGTGCCGCCGGTGGAAGGAAGCCGGGCTGATATTGTGCACGCCCTGACGAATGTCTTGTTGAACGCGGCGGAGGCGATCGGAAAAGAAGGGATGATCACGGTCCGGACGGGCGGAGAGAGGGAGAACGCAGTGGTCGAGGTCAGCGATACCGGCTGCGGCATTCCGCCCGATGCCCTCTCGAAAATATTCGAGCCGTTTTTCACGACAAAAGAGTCGCGCAAAGGCATCGGCCTCGGCATGGCGATCGTCCACGGCATCATCAAGCGGCACAACGGCACAATAGATGTACAGAGCGCCGTTGGTAAAGGAACGACGGTTATTATTACACTGCCGGCAAAAATGGGGACAGTCCCCATTTTCTAAAATGGAGCAAAATGGCATGTGGTTCTCGATCCGCTGCGCTCGCTCGAACGATAAAAGGGAATCATGATGAAAACTGACAAGAAGCCCCGCACAACTTTCTGGCGGCATATAGCGATCTTTATTGCGCTGGCGGCCGTCATTGTCCTGTCCGGCTTCCTCTACTACCGCACGCATCTGGAGCGTTTCCGGAAGGCCGAGGCAGATGAGCTCTCCGCAGTTGCCGAGCTCAAGGTTGACCAGATACATCGGTGGCGGGCCGACCGGGTGGCGCAGGGGGAGGTGTTCTCCAGCGTCCCCTTCATCGCATCCCACGTGCGGCGGCTTGTCCTGAATCCGCGCGATGAGCGGTGCGCTGAAGCGATCGGCGGATGGCTGAAAAAGATCATCTCATTCTACGGGTATGATAGCGCCCGGCTGACCGGTCCCGACGGAAACGTCGCCTTGTCATTTCCTTCCGGCGACATGTATGTTTCTCCTGAACGGAAGGCCCTCTGTCTCCAGGCGATGCGCGAGGGACAGATCGTCCTGTCCGATTTTTATCGCGAGGGTGAAAAAGTATTTCTTTGTCAGGCCGTCCCGGTCAAGGATGCGCGCCACGGCGTTGTCGGCGCGCTTTTGCTCCGTATCGATCCGCATAGATTCCTATATCCCTTCATTCAGTCGTGGCCGATCAAGAACCGCACAGCGGAGACGCTCGTCATCCGCCGCGAAGGGGACGATGTCCTGTATCTGAATGAACTGCGCCATAGGAAGAATACCGCCCTCTCTCTCCGGCTGCCCGACAGCGACGAATTCCTTCCCGCCGCGATGGCGGCGCGGGGGGTCGAAGGGGTTGTCGAAGGGGCCGATTACCGTGGTGTTCCCGTTCTTGGCGTTGTTCGGTGCATCCCCGATTCTCCCTGGTTTTTGATCGCCAAACAGGATTTGGCGGAGGTCTATGCCCCCTTACGCGGCCAGGCCGCGATCGTCAGCGTCCTGGCGGGGACCCTGATCGCGTTGTGCGGCGGCGCGGTGTACCTCATCCGCCGCCGGGAGCAGGCCGACGAGCTTCTGGCGCTCGAGCGGGCGGCGCGCGAACGTGAAGCGCTTGCCAAGCATTTCGACTACCTGACGAAATACGCCAACGACATCATCCTCCTGATGGACGGCGAGCGCAGGATCATCGAGGCGAACGACCGTGCGGCCGAAACATACGGATATGCCCGCGGCGAATTGTTGGGGATGGACCTGAAAAAGCTCCTGGGTGTTGAAGATTGGGTGTCGGTCGGCGAGTACGCAGACAATCTAAAGACGAGAGGGCACATATTCGAGACGATACATCAGCGGAAAGACGGGACGACGTTTCCCGTTGAAGTCAGCGCACGCCCCATTGAGATCGAGGAGAAAAGGTTTTTTCAGAGCATCATCCGCGACATCACGGAGCGCAGGAAGGCGGAGGACCAGATACGGAAGCTGAACGAAGAGCTGGAAGGGCGCGTCGCGGAGCGTACCGCCCAATTGGAGGCCGCCAATAAGGAGCTCGAGTCGTTCAGTTATTCGGTGTCGCACGACCTGCGGGCGCCGTTGCGGGCGATCCAGGGGTTTGCAAAAATTCTAGTCGAAGACCACACAAAGTCCTTGGACGTTGAGGGGAACCGGGTACTCGACGTCATCTGCGCCAACACGAAAAACATGGGACAGCTGATCGACGACTTGCTTGCCTTCTCGCGGATCGGCAGGCAGGAGTTTGTCCGGTCAACGCTCGACATGAAAGAGTTGGCCCAGGCGGCAGCAGACGATCTGCAGGCGGCGTATCCGGAATTTCGCGGCGGCGTGACGGTGCTGGATATGCCGCCGGCCTCCGGCGACCTGACGACGGTCCGCCAGGTCCTGATGAACCTGGTCGGCAACGCGATGAAGTTTGCCGCTCAGGCGGCGGAGCCGCGGATCGAGGTCGGCGCGCAGTCCGGGAGCGTTGAGAACGTCTATTATGTAAAAGATAACGGCGCGGGTTTTGACATGAAATATGTCCAGAAACTCTTTACGATTTTCCAGCGCCTGCATTCGACAAGCGAATTTCACGGCACCGGCGTGGGACTGGCGATCGTGAAGCGGATCGTCAACCGGCACGGCGGGCGGGTGTGGGCCGAAGGCGAAGCCGGGAAAGGCGCGACGTTCTATTTTTCTTTACCGAAACCAACATAACAAGTAAAGGAGGATGCGATGGCCGAACAGAAACAGGTCGAGATCCTGCTCGTGGAAGACAACCCAAGCGATGTGGAGTTGACGCTCAGGGCTCTCAATAAACACAACCTCGCCAACAAGGTGCTGGTGATCGCCGACGGCGAGGAGGCGCTCGAATATATCTTCGCGACGGGGCGCTACAAGGGGAGGAACGCTGGGGAGACGCCGCGCGTGATCTTCCTTGATATCAAACTGCCGAAGGTAGACGGGATCGAAGTGCTCAAGCAGATCAAGGCGAACGATACGACAAAGCTGATACCGGTCGTGATCGTCACCTCGTCAAGAGAGGAACAGGACGTGATCAAGAGCTATAAGCTCGGCGCCAACAGCTATGTGGTGAAACCGGTCGATTTCGAGAAATTCTCAGTCGCGATAACGGAGCTGGGGATGTACTGGCTCGTGATCAACCAGCCGCCGAAGTAATATCGCACATCGTGCGGAGGATCAAGAAGCTCAGATGGTTCTTCGACATGCGATATGCGATGTGCGACTGACGATGTGCGTAAAAGAGAGGTGTCCTATGGAAAAACTCCGCATCCTGATCCTTGAAGACGTCGAGGCCGATTACGAGCTCCTGGTCCGCCAGCTCAAGAGGGAGAAGCTTTACTTTGAGCCGCGGTTTGTCAGGACGAAGAAGGATTTCTTCAACCAGCTCGCCTCCTTTATCCCCGATGTCATCATCTCCGACTACAAGCTGTCCGGTTTCGACGGGATGGAGGCCCTCGCCCTGGCAAAAGACCTCATGCCGGATGTCCCTTTTATCATCTCGACCGGTTCGATCAACGAGGAGACGGCAGTCGAGTGCATGAAGGCCGGCGCCATGGATTATGTCCTCAAAGACCGCCTGAAAAAGATCGGGCAGATTGTTTTGAACGCGGTCGAGGGTGCGCGCGTCAGGCGGGGGAAAGCGCTGTCCGAACAGCGGCTCGCGAAGCTGAACGAATGTTTTCTGAGTTTTTCGCCGGATACGCACGCGAACATCAAGCGTCTCATTGCCGCCTTTGGAGAGATGCTGGACGCAGACTGCGCCCTGTACAACCGTCTTGAAGAGGGATTGTTGTGTGCCCGCGCCGACTGGCGGATGCCGGAAGGGTATAACCCGAAAGACCGCCCCGACGGCCATATCTGTTATGACGTGATCCAGAGTGGGAGCAGAGAGGTGTTTATCGTCCAGGATCTGCAGGCGACATCCTACGCGAAAACCGATCCGAACGTCAAGCGATACAACCTCAAGACGTATATCGGCATGCCGGTTTTTTGCGGGAAGAAGTGCGTCGGCTCTCTTTGCGCCGTCTATAAGCGGGACGTGACCCCGACCGTCGAAGACAGAAAGGTGATCGGTGTTTTCGCCGCGGCAGTCGGCGTTGAAGAGGAGCGCGCGCGCGATCAAGAAATTATTAATAATGCGTCCCGCCAATGGCAGATGACATTCGACGCTGTCGGCGATTCAATCATGGTGATCGACAATGACTACCGTGTCTTGAAGGCAAACGAGGCAACCTACGGCATGCTGGGATGTTCACTGGGCGACCTTTCGGTAAAAAAGTGCTGGCAGGCCGTGCATAAAACAGCCGAACCGCCCGATTTCTGTCCGGTGAAGAAAATGAGGACATCCGGGAAACGCGAAGAGGCCGAAGTATTTTTGCCGGAAGACAAGAAATGGCTGCTGATCACCGTTGATCCGATCAAGGACCGGGCAGGAAAAATCCTCGGGGCTGTCCATATCACCAAGGACATCAGTCGAGTGAAGCGCGCCGAACAGATGCTGATCACATCGGAAGAGCGTTATAAGCAGGTTTCGCTGGTGATCAGCGACTTCGCCTATTCCTGCCTCCATACGGGCGAGGGGTACCGGATTGATTGGATCACCGACGCGTTTTATTCGCTCAGCGGGTATACGGCAGATGAGCTCTTCCGACAGGGATGCTGGATGTTTACGGTCCATCCGGATGATGCCGAAATCGCTTTTTCCCAATTGAAGGAATTGTCTCCCGGAATAGAAAATGTGCGTGAGTTCCGGATCGTCACGCAAGACGGCAGGATTATCTGGATATCCAATCACGTGAAGTGCGTATCCGACAAACAGACGCCCGTAGGTCTGCGCATCTACGGCGCGGCGCAGGACATCACCGAGAGCAAGAAAGCGGAGGCGGCGCTTCGGGAGAGCCAGCGTTTGATCCTGGAGATCGAACGTCTGGGCCAGGTCGGCGGCTGGGAATTTAATATTGATACCGAAAAACAGACATGGACGCAGGAGGTCTATAGCATCCACGAAGTTGATCCCTCCTATGAACCTACTGTCGAAAAGGGGATCAATTTCTACACCCCCGAATCCCGGGAAATTATCCAGAAGCTCGTGGAGCGGACTATCGAGCATGGAGAGCCGTTCGATGTTGAGCTGGAGATCATTACCGCAAAAGGCAATCGCCGCAGCATCCATACTATCGGCAGGCCGGACCTGGCGCACCGGCGGGTGTTCGGTTTCTTTCAGGACATCACCGACCGCAAGAAGGCGGAAGAAGACCTGCGGCAAAGCGAGGAGCGGCTCCGCTCCGTTCTCGACGCGACACCGTTTCCCGTTGCCATGGTCGATGTTCAGGACAGCACGATTGATTACTGGAGCAAGAGCGCCCACGCCTTTTTCGGACATACCGTGAAGAACGTAGAGGAGTGGTATACGTGTGCGTACCCCGATCCCGATTACCGGCGGGCGGTGATTGCCCGGTGGAAGCATTTCCTGGAACAAGCGCGGGTGTCCAAAAAACCGGTGAACACCGGAGAATACCGGGTTGCCTGCCGCGACGGTTCGGTGCGTGTTTGCGAGCTCTACGCCATGTTTCTGGCAGACCGGCTTGTGGTCACGTTCAATGACATCACCGAACGCAAGAGGGCCGAAGAGGCGCTTGCGTTCAAGACAATGCTCCTTGAGGCAGAGTCGGAAACGTCTCTGGACGGCATCCTGGTCGTGGACGATGACGGACAGTCCATCATGTTCAATAAGCGTTTTGGGGAATTATGGAAGATCCCCCGGGATATCCTTGAGGAAACAGACGACGTGCGGAAGCTCGCATACGTCAGTGGCCAGATGAAGGACCCTGAAGAATTCCTGTCAAAAGTCAACCATCTGTACGTGCACAAGGACGAAGAGAGCAGGGACGAGCTCGAGCTCGCCGACGGGAGGTTTTTTGACAGGTACTCATCGCCCCTGATCGGGGTTGACGGAAAACACTACGGCAGGATCTGGTATTTCAGAGACATCACCGACCGCAAGAAGGCGGAGGCGGCCCTGCAGGCGTCGTATGATAACTTGAAGAAGACGCAGACACAGCTCCTGCAGTCGGAGAAGATGGCGTCGGTCGGCGTCCTGGCGGCCGGCGTCGCGCACGAGATCAACAACCCGACGGCGTATGTCCTGACGAACCTGAACGTGCTCAAGGAATACATAGAAAAGATCGCGGCATTTAACAAGGAGCTCCGGGAGCGGATCATCCCGCCGGAGAAAAAGGCATCATACAAAGAGCTGAGCGAGCGGCTCGACATCCCGGTACTCCTCGAAGACATGCCCAATCTGATCAAGGAGACGCACGAGGGGACCGAGCGGATCAAAAAGATTGTGCAGGACCTGCGCCTCTTTTCGCGGGCGGATCCCGGCGTCATCGAGCTGGTCGACATCAATAACTGCATCGAGTCGACGCTCGATATTATCAAGAGCGAGATCAGATACAAGGCGGAGCTTATCAAGGAGTACGGCGAGGTGGGCCAGGTTTCTTGCAATCCGAACCAGATATCGCAGGTGTTCCTGAATATCCTGGTCAACGCGGCGCAGTCGATCGAGAAGTACGGCAAGATTACGATCAGGACATACGAAAAGGAAAAATGGGCCTGTATCGAGCTGAGCGACACCGGCAGCGGGATCCCGCCGGACCAATTGCAGAAGATCTTCGACCCGTTCTTCAGCACCAAGGCGGTGGGCAAGGGGACCGGCCTGGGCCTCTCGATCGTGCAGGGGATCGTCGAGAAGCATAACGGGACGATAGAGGTGAAGAGCACGGTCGGACAGGGCACAACGTTTATTATCAGGCTGCCGGTGAAATGATCCCCCCTTTAATGGGGACAGTCCCCATTTTCTAAAATGGAGCAATGTGTTATGTAGTTCTCGACTCGCTGCGACCGCTTGAACGATAATAAGTGTGTAGAATAAAGTGCTTGACATGGTAAATATATCCGGATATAATTCCCAACATGGTAAAGATAGTAAAACGACTATTTGAGCTCAAGCTGCCCCCGGGGCGGTCTGCTTTCCTCTGGGGGCCCCGTAAAGTGGGGAAGAGCTACTGGATCGCGCACCATCTTCAGGATGCGACCGTCATCGATTTATTGAAGACGGATGTGTTCGGGGATTACGCGTCCCGCCCGGCGCTCCTGCGGGAGCGGTACAGCGGTCATAAAGAGCTCATCGTCATTGACGAGGTCCAGAAAGTCCCGCTCCTCCTTGACGAAGTGCACTGGCTCATCGAAAATGCAGGAGCATCTTTTCTGCTGACGGGGTCCAGCGCGCGAAAATTACGCCGCGGTCACGCGAACCTGCTCGGCGGTCGCGCGTGGCGCCGGACGATGGTCCCGCTGTCGGTGCGTGAAGTTGCCGGCTTTGATCTGGAGAAAATAATGATCTCGGGCCTTTTGCCGACCCATTTCCTTTCTGCGGATCCGTTTGAAGATCTTCGGGCGTATATTGCGGATTATCTGAAAGAAGAGATCGCAGCCGAGGCGCTGGTGCAGAATATCCCGTCCTTTGCGGAATTCCTCCGCGTCGCGGCCATCACCAGCAGCGAACTGCTCAACTATGTCAATATTGCGCGCGAATCGGGAGTGTCAGCGAAGACAGTCCGGACATATTTTGACATCCTTGAAGAAACGTATCTCGGGTTCCGGATCGCTCCGTGGACAAAATCAAAGAACCGGCGGATGATAGCGACGGAAAAATTCTATCTCTTTGATGTCGGTGTGGCAAATTACCTCGCGCGGCGGCAGCCGCGGCTCGGCAGTGTCGAATTCGGAAAGTCGTTCGAGAACTATATCCTGATGGAATTGCGGGCGTACCAGGCGTATCGGGATCCCGACATGCCGATCGCGTTTTGGCGGACGAGTACCGGGCAGGAGGTCGACTTTATCCTTGGAGATAAGGAGGTTGCGGTTGAGATCAAAGGGAGCGCCCGGGTACACGAAGGAGATATTCGGCCGCTGAAGGCGTTGATGGAAGACGGCCCGGCAAGAAAACACATCGTCGTGTGCCTCGAAGAACATCCCCGGACGATCGAGAAGGGGATCCAGATCGTCCCGTGGCGGACCTTCATTGACCGTTTGTGGGACGGAGACCTTATATGAAAGACAAACCGACCATCCTGATCGTTGACGACGAGCCGGGAAACGTCAGGGCGCTCCAGCGGACGCTCTTTGAGGAGGGGTATGAGCTTGTGACGGCGGGCGACGGCGCCGAGGCGCTGGCGCGTTTTGCCGAAGGCGAGATCGACCTGGTCATCTCGGATGTGATGATGCCGAAGGTGGACGGCTACGAGCTGACGCGGCGGCTGCGCGCAGACGAAAAGACGCGCCTCGTGCCGGTCATCCTGGTGACCGGACTGATGGGGACGGAAGAGCGGGTGAAGGGGATCCAGGCGGGGTGCGACGATTTTATCTCCAAGCCGTTCGACAAGGCGGAGGTGCTCTCGCGCGCGCGGATGCTCCTCAAGATGAATTTTTACCGTTCCCAGCTCAGCGAAAAAGAGAAGCTCGAATCGATCCTGAACCGGATGGAAGACGGGATCATCATCCTCGACCGGGATTTTAGGATCACGCGCGTCAACGACGCCGCAAAGACGTTCCTCCAGATCGACGCGGCGAAGCCGCCCGGTGACCTGATCGCATATCTGAGTAAAAACTTTAGAGTTCTTTACCCGGCAGATCTCCCGGGCGATGTCCGGGAAAAGCCGGTCTCTTTCGACATCGAACGGGAAGCGACCGAACGGGTCAAGCCGCTTATCCTCGCGGCGGTGACCAGCGTCATCCGCGAGCCGTCGGGAGCGCCGAGCAGTATCGTCCTGACGGTCCGGGACGTGACTGCGGAGCGGACGGAGCAGAACATCAAACGCGATTTTATCGGGCTTATTTCACACAAACTGCGCACCCCGATGGCGGTGATCTACGGCGAGATCCAGCTCCTGAGCGCGAAGATAGCCGGTGAGCTCAATCCCAAGCAGGAGAAATGCGTCGAGCGGATCACGCAGAAGATACGCGTCTTAAACGACGTGATCGACAAGCTCATCGTGTTCTCCGAGCTGAGCTCGCAGAAGATATTTCTCCTGAAGGAAACGATCGATTTGAAGAGCTATTTGCCGTACGTGTGCGACGGCTTTAAGGGGTCGCTCAATCTGGCGAATCTCCAGATCGAAGTCCAATGCGCGGATGCCCTCACGATCCAGATGAGTAAATTGTATTTCGAGCAGATCGTAAAAAACCTGCTTGATAACGCCGTAAAATTTACCGATAAGCAGCGGATCAGCATATGCGTTGCTGTCAAGAAAGGTAAAGACACCGTTGAGATTGCGGTGTCCGACAACGGTCCCGGGATCCCGCCGGAAGAAAGGGAAAACATATTCAAGGGGTTCTACCAGCTTGAGCGCTATTTTACGGGAAATGTGAAGGGCCCCGGTGTCGGCCTGGCGCTGGTCAAGCAGCTGGTCGAGGCGCACGCGGGGTCGATCACGGTGGAGTCGGAGTTGGGTAAAGGGGCGACGTTTATTGTGCGTTTGCCTGCGGGCAACGAATAAATGACCAAACAAAGGAGTGTGCTATGCGTCAGCATACCGTATTATTCGTCGACGACGAATCGCATGTCCTGGGGACGATCAAGCGTCTTTTGCAGAACGAGGCCTATGGTGTTATAACGGCCAACAGCGGCGCGGAGGCGCTCGAGCTGTTGGCAAAACAGCCGGTGTCGCTGATCGTGACCGACCAGCGGATGCCCGAGATGAGCGGCCTGGATTTGTTGAAAGAGGCCAAGGCGCGGTTCCCCGGCGCGATCAGGATGATCATCACCGGTTATGCAGATCTCGAGGTGGTCATCAAGGCGATCAACGAGGGTGAGGTATACCGGTTCATCCCGAAGCCGTGGAACGACGAAGACTTGAAACTTACGGTGCGCCAGGCGCTCGTGCAGTATGACACGCTCGAAGATAACCGCCAGCTCCTTTCGACCGTGAAAATGCAGAGGGCAGTAATCACCGAGGCCGAACAGAAATTCCCCGGTGTTGTGATCATATCGAACAAGCTCAAAGACGGCGTCTACATCATCGAACAAGCGACCTCTACGCTTGAGGAACTGATGCAGAAATATCTGCCGAAGAAGGGGAATAATAATCACGGGGGATGAGTACAAACCGAGGGGTTTATTCATGGAGCGACAAAATTCCGTTCAGTGCGGCCGCGCAGTTACCGTGATCTCCCGGATATGCGCCGTTCTCGTCATCGTCATAGCCTCATTAGCCTTGCTCGGCTGGGGGACGGAAAAGCTGGTACTCGCTGAGGGCTCGACCATATACATACCAATGGCCCCCAGCACCGCGGTGTGCATGATCCTTCTCGGCGCCGCGCTGTTCCTCTCCGCGCGCCCCGCGCGGGGGCGGTTCAGCCGTTTTGCCGGCATGGCCTCGACGATCGGCGTGTGTGTGATCAGCGCGTGCGTTCTGCTGGGATGGGTGACCGGGCTGGACCTGAATCTCGAACGGTTCCTGGACCGGGCCGGCGCGTATGCGGAGCTCGGCCGGATGTCGCCGCTCGCCGCCGCCGCTTTCCTCCTTGTCTGCGTGTCGTTCCTGTTCTTGCGGGGCGCTGAATAACGGCTCGCCATCCCTATTGTGCCGGCGCTGTATTCCGCGACGGTGATATGCGTCAGCGCGGCGGCGTGCGCCGGGTACCTGTGCGGCATGCCCTCCCTGTACGGCGGACAGACGGTCACGATCGCATTCATGACCGCTTTTGCTTTCCTCTTCCTGGGCATCGGCCTGTTCAGTTTTTCTGTTTCGGCCGTCAGGCGGTCCGGCGGGAAAACGTTCACGCGCGACAGCATGCAAAGCGTTTTTCTGCTTGCCGTGTTCGTCCTCTTTTCCTCGGGAATATTTTTAGCGGGATACCAGTATTATGAAAGGGAAGAAGCGGAATTCAGGAGGGCCGCCGCCGATCAGCTGTCGGCCATTGCAGAGCTGAAAGTCGGCCGGATCGAAGAGTGGCGGACCGATTGGGTGGCTCAGGCAAAGGTCTTTGCCAGTGTTCCGCTGATCGCCGACCATGTGCGGCAGCTGGTCCTGAACCCCCGGGATGCGTCATGTGTGGAGCAGGTCAAGGGATGGATGGGAAACATCGTCACACTCTACGGGTACGAAAGCGTCGTTGTGGCCGACCCCGGCGGAAACGGCGTCCTGTCAGTGCCCGCGGGACAGGAAATGTTTTCACTGTACTCCAAGGCCACCCTCCTCCAGGCGATGCGCGAGAGGGATATTGTCCTGTCGGATTTTTATCGCGGCGCGCACGCCAAGACGGTGATCACGCTGGCCGTTCCCATAGCGGACCCGGCGGGTGCCGTCGCCGGCGCCTTGCTCCTGAGGGTCGATCCGCAGAAATATCTGTATCCGCTGATCCAGTCGTGGCCGACGCCGAGCCGGACCGCGGAGACGCTCCTTGTGCGCTGCGACGGGAACGATGTCCTCTTCCTGAACGAACTGCGCCACCGGAAAGATACGGCTCTCCGGCTCCGCCTGCCGGTCAGCGATGAGCGGCTTCCTGCGGCGATGGCGGTGCGCGGCATCGAAGGGATCGTTGAGGGGACCGATTACCGGCAGGTGCCGGTGCTTGCGGACATACAGAAGGTGTCCGGCTCTCCCTGGTATCTGATCGCGAAGATCGATGCCGATGAGGTCTACGCGCCGCTCCGCGACCAGGCGCGGCTGGTGCTGGCGTTCATCTCCATATTGCTGTTCGCCGCAGGGATGGCGCTGGCCTTCATATGGAACCGCCAGCAGACGAGGTTCGAGCTGAAAGAGAACGAGGCGAAGCTCGAACGGCTGGCCCTGACACAGCATTTCGATTACCTGACGAAGTTCGCCAACGACATCATCCTCCTCCTGGACGGCGAGCACAGGATCCTCGAGGCCAACGACCGCGCCCTTGAAGCGTACGGCTATTCGCGCGGCGAACTGCTCCGGATGGACGCGCTGGAATTGCGCGCGCCCGAAGACCGGCCGGGTACCCGCGTCCACATGGAGGAGGTGGAACATGCGAAGGGGCTCGTGTATGAATCGAGGCACCGGCGGAAAAACGGGACGATCTTCCCCGTGGAAGTAAGCGCGCGCATGATCGAGGCCGAAGAGAAAAAATACTATCAATACATCATCCGCGATATCACCGAGCGCCGGAAGTCTGAGGCGATCATAGCGACGTATCAGCTTGATCTTGAGATGATGGTCGAGAAGCGCACCAGACAGCTCAAGGAGGCGCATGAAAAGCTCGAGCGGACCGAACGGCTCGCCGCGCTGGGAAAATTTGCCGGCTCACTGGCCCACGAGCTGCGCAATCCGCTCAGTGTCGTCGCCAGTGCGGTCGCCTATCTGACGATGCCCGGTATCCCCATAGGGCCCGACGAACAAAAAGAGACCATGCAGGTCATCAGACGGCAGACAGAGATGGCGGCGAGGATCGTTGACAATACATTGGATTTTGCGAATCCGAAACCGCTGGAATTGAAGGCCGGCGCGATCAGCACGGACATAGAGAATGCCCTTGCCGTGACCGTGATTCCGCCGGGGATTGCCGTTGAAAAAGAATACAAAAGCTCCCGGGAGATCCTGTGCGACCATTTCCTCCTGGAGCATGTCTTTACGAACCTTATCAGGAACGGCGTCCAGGCCGTCAAAAATAAAGGCGTGATAAAGATCAGGACGGTTGACGAGAAAGAGGGCGTCACGGTAACGATCGAGGATACCGGCTGCGGCATCGCCCCCGAAGATTTGCAGAAGCTGTTCCAGCCGCTGTTTAGTAAAAAACCGCGGGGCATCGGCCTGGGCCTCTATATCGTGAAAGGGATCATTGAACGGCACAAGGGGACGATCGAGGTGAAGAGCGAGACGGGGAAAGGGACAATGTTCGTTATCAGGCTGCCGTTTGTAAAATAGGTGGTTGCGCTTTTTTATCTGTGGCGGTAGTATCAGGTAATTTTTCGCTGCAGACAACAAGCTGATCAAGGAGGAATTGTGGACCGCACAAAGATTTTGCTCGAAGAAAAGGACATGCCGCAATGCTGGTATAACATCTTAGCCGACCTGCCGGTGCCGCTGCCGCCGCCGCTCCATCCGGGGACATTGAAGCCGGTTGGGCCGCAGGACCTTTCTCCGATCTTCCCGATGGGGCTCATCGAGCAGGAGATGTCCCCGGAACGGTTCATCCGGATCCCCGACGAGGTTATGGACATCTACCGTCTCTGGCGGCCGACGCCGCTTTTCCGGGCCCGCAAGCTCGAGGCAGCGCTGGATACGCCGGCGCGGATCTACTATAAATACGAAGGGGCTTCGCCGGTCGGCAGCCACAAGCTCTCTACCGCCATCCCGCAGGCATTTTACAATAAAAAAGAAAACGTGAAGCGTATCGCCACCGAGACCGGCGCGGGGCAGTGGGGTATGGCGATGTCGCTGGCGTGCAACTACTTCGGCCTCGGCTGTACCGTCTATATGGTGAAGGTCAGTTTCAACCAGAAGCCGTACCGCAAGACGGCGATGAACCTCTGGGGTGGGCAGGTCTACGCCAGCCCGAGCGACCGGACAGAGGCGGGAAGGAATATTTTGAAGAGCCATCCTGACACTCCGGGGAGTCTTGGTATCGCGATCAGCGAGGCGATCGAAGACGCGGTGCGGAGCGGCGGCGACGCGAAATACGCGCTCGGCAGCGTGCTGAACCACGTCCTTCTGCATCAGACGGTGATCGGCGAAGAGGCGAAAAAACAGTTCGCGCTGGTCGGCGATTATCCGGACATCATCATCGGATGCGCAGGCGGCGGGAGTAATTTTGCCGGAATCGCCTTCCCGTTCATCGCGGACAAGGCGGCGGGAAGGGATATCAGGATCGTGGCAGTCGAGCCGGCCGCGTGCCCGACGCTCACCAAGGGAAAATATGTCTACGACTTCGGCGACGTCGCGAAGATGACGCCGCTCCTGAAGATGTACTCGCTCGGCCACGATTTTATCCCCGTGGGGATCCACGCGGGCGGCTTGCGCTACCACGGGATGTCGCCGATCGTGAGCCTCCTGTACGACCAGAAGATCATCGAGGCGGTGGCCGTGACGCAGAAGCCGGTCTTCGAGGCGGCGGCGCTCTTCGCGCGCGCCGAGGCGATCATCCCCGCGCCGGAATCAGCGCACGCGATCCGCTGTGCGATCGACGAGGCCCTCAAGGCCAAGGCGGCGGGACAGGAAAAGGTCATCCTCTTCAACCTGAGCGGGCACGGCTATCTCGACATGGCGGCTTATGAGAAATACCTCGGCGGCCACCTGGAGGATTTCGAGTATTCCCAGAAGGACGTCGACGAAGCGATGAAGCGCCTGCCGAAGGTGTAACTTGCCAGTGTCCCCCCCTTTGAAAAAGGGGGAAGCGGTAATGGGTCCCCCCTTTTTTTTAGTAAAGGGGGGTATATCTTGCCAAGTCACTAATCAGCCGCGCAATTTCCCCTCATTTCCGAAACTGTTCCGTCCCTTGACAAACCCCATTTTTTGTATTATAATTATTACAATTCAAAGGACTTATGGATATGTTCACATCCATCAAAAAAATAGTTGTGTCTATTTTAGTAATCGCGTTTTTTACCGCGGATGTTCCGCGCCTCTATCCCTATCATCCAGAACAAGTTAGGTCAACGCTCGCCCCCAAGGACTTTTTTGACGAAAAAGACAAGGATGCGCCGACAGAAGCAAAGATCAAATATCTGGGTTCCCGCCTCGAGAAATACCTGAAAGAACACGACGCCAAACTGGTCAGCATGGAATCATGGGGCAAACAGCTCTACGAGTTGGTCGAAAAGAACCTTATATCGTATGCAGAAACAAGGGGCCCTGACGGCGTTCTCCAGCGGATCCGTATCGATATCGGCGGGGGATACAAGATAGACTACAGCCAGGGAAAAGACGGCATCGTTTCGGCGCTCATCAAGCCGGAGGCCGCGGAGCCCCTGATCACTCCCGCGGAGAAGAAGGACATCATCCTGCGCACGACGAAAGCGGTCGTGACGACCTTCGTGATACTCAGCGCCGCCGAACTCATCCCCTTCCCGCACCTGCTGGGAGACGTCAATCTCTTTACCGTGTCGCTCGCGATGCTGGCTGCCGGCATGGGGACCTATTTCTCCCTGTATAAATATCAGGTCATGAGCAAGGAGCTCCAGCAGGAACTGATCCTGCGCGGGCTGACTGACCAGTACCTCAAAGAAGCCGAGGAGCGTTACAAGAGGCTCCTTGACGCATCCGGCGTGCCGATCTGTATGATCAACGACGACGGGACCGTGGCGCTGGTCAACAAACAGTTCGAGAAGGTGCTCGGCGTCGCGCGGACCGACATCGAAGGAAAATTTTTCTGGGACTTTATATCGAAAGAGGACCTGTCCCGCGTGCAGAACTGTTTTTATCTGGTCAGGACAAAGCCGGATACGGTTGCCAAGACCGTGGAGTGCAGGGTTGTTAACGCGGAGGGTCTCGAAAAGAAATTCTTCTGGAATTTCGACCGCCTCGAGGGAACGCGCAAGTACGTCGTGTCGGGGATCGACCTGTCGACGATCCAGAAGCTGCAGGACGCGCTCAGGGAGACGCAGTCGCGCCTCAACACCTTCCTCAGATCGGCCGTCGATGCCATCGTCACCATTGACAAGGAAGGGGACATCACCGACTGGAACCCGGCCGCCGAGAGACTCTTCGGCTACGCGCGGGATGAAGTGGTCGGCAAGAGCGTGCACCGGATCCTCGCCAGTCCGGAGGATTTCAGGAAGGCGATGAGGGGGCTCCGCGCGTTTGCCGCGACGGGTGAGGGCGCGGTGATCGGCAGGACCGTGCAGTTGACCGCGTTCAGGAAGGATAAAACCCCGGTGAACATAGAATTGTCAGTTTCCCCCTATACCGAGCGTGGCGAACAGGGCGCGCTGGCGGTCGTGCGCGACGTGTCGGGACGCAAGGCGATGGAGGATGCCGTCCGTGAGGCCGAGAGGCTCCTCAGAGAATTGTTCAACGCCACGAGCGAGAGCGCGCTGCTGATCAGTAAGGACGGGACGGTACTCGCGATAAACGAACAGGCGCTGCGAAGCGCGGGGGTCGCCCGCGAAAGCCTGACGGGTAAGGTCATCTACGATATATTTCCCCCCGATAAAGCTGCGGAGCGCCGTGCCGTCGTCGACAAGGTGATACAGAGCAAGCAGCGTTATGCGTACGAAGACGAAGATGCCGGGAGGATGTACCTTATACATATGTATCCGATACTCGACAGCGCGGGCAACGTCGAAAAGATCGCGCAGTTCGCCACGGATATCACGGAAATACGCGAGAAGGAAAAGGCGCTGAAGCTGCAAAACGAACTGGAGAAACTGGTCTCGGATGTGTCTCAGGTCTTTGCCTATTTTGGTGATCTTAACAATAATATTAAATATTTTATCGAAATTCTCGGTAAATACAGCGGCGCCGGCCGCGCGGACTTTTTCAGCATAGACGCCGGCAAGGGGACGGTTTCGGGCGTCACGGCATGGTTTGAGGACGGGCCCGGCACTCAGCAGGAGTTTGGAGAGATGCCTCTGGACCGGTTCCCGTACGCGATCGAACAGCTGCAGAAATTCCAGCCGCTGGTCATTCCAAGCGTCGAACGATATCCGGACGAGTTTATGCTCAACAAAGAACTGCTGGTCAAGGCGGGGATCGTGTCGCAGATGGTTTTTCCCGTGTATGCCGGACAGAAGGTGATCGGCATGATCGTCCTGAGCTCGATCGGCGAAGAGAAGGCGTGGGGGCACGAGTCTGCCACGCTGGGGAAGACCGGCGCGGATATCATCTCCGGCGCTTGTGAGCGTTTTGAGATCCATCAAACGCTCATGAAAAGCGAGGATACCCAGCGCTCACTCCTCAATGCTATGAAAGACATGGCGATCCTTCTCGGTAAGACCGGCGACATCATCGCCGCGAACCAGGCCGCGGTGGGATTCATGGGCATGTCCGAGGACGCGCTGAAGGGCTCGAACGCGGCGAAGCTGTTCCCCGGCGAAGAAGGACGAAAACGGCGGGCAAAGACGCTGGAGGCGATGCGCACGAAACAGCCGGTCGAATTTGAGGATTTGATCAAGGGACGCGACGTGTTTATCTCCATCAATCCGGTCCTGGACGCGGCCGGCGCGGTCGATCTCGTGGCGGTGTATGTCCGCGATATCACGTCCGTGAAGAAGGCGCAGGCGCAGATCAGGGAACAAGCGGTTTTCCTCCAGCAGTTGATCGATGCGGTGCCGAACCACGTGTTCGTCAAGGACACTGAAGGGCGCTATACCTTCTGCAACGCGCATTTTCTCGGTTATTTCGGCAGCAGCCAGGAGGCGTATCTCGGCAAGACGGTATATGATTTTCACACAGATCGGAAGCTGGCGGATAAGTATCACGAGATGGACATGGAGCTGATATCCAGACCCGGCACCCCGCAGGACCCGGCGAACCAGATATACGAAAGCGAGATTGTGGATAAAGACGGCCGCCGCGTCACGCACATATTTTACAAGGCCCCGCTCTTTGATTCGGCGGGGAATGTCACCGGCATTGTCGGTGTCGCCGTGGATATATCCCGGCGCAAGGAGATGGAAAAAGAGATCATCGACGCCAGGGGCAGAGCGGAAGAGGCGAGCAGGGCGAAGAGCGAGTTTCTTGCCAACATGAGCCACGAGATCCGCACCCCGATGAACCACATCATGGGGTTCGCTCAGCTCCTCCTGGCGAAAAAGGACGTGGACAGCGAACAGCGCGAATACGGGGAGACGATCTATTCGGCCACCCGGAACCTCCTGCAGATACTCAATGACATACTTGATTTCTCGAAGATCGAGGCGGGCAAGCTCGAGCTTGCGCCCGAGGAGACCGATGTGCGCAAGTTCCTGCGGGAAACGGTGAAGATATTTGAGCCCGAAGCGCAGCGGAAAGGGCTGCAGCTCAAGTTTGCGGTGGACAAGGCGGTACCGCGCACGATCCTGGCCGACCCCGTACGACTCCGCCAGGTCATACAGAACCTGATCGGAAACGCGCTCAAGTTCACTGCCGCCGGAGAAATTGCCGTCACCGTCGAGAAGGAGATGAGTGCCGGCAACCAGGCGGTTCTGCGGTTCAGCGTCAGAGACACGGGGATCGGGATACCGAAAGAGAGGCAGTCCAGGATATTCGAAGCTTTCACCCAGGTTGACGCGACCACGACCCGCAAGTACGGGGGGACGGGGCTCGGGTTGACGCTGGCCCTGCGCCTCGTCAAGCTGATGGGAGGGGGCATATCAGTCGAGAGCCAGCCGGGCGAAGGAAGTACATTCGGTTTCACGGGACTGTTTGATATTGTTACCGAAAGGACGCCGGGCGGCGTGGTGCTCGACTCCGCGTTCGGATCGCTGTCGGTCCTGGCCGCGGACGACGATCCGACGAACCGCAAACTTGTCGAGATCATGCTGAACGCTCTGGGCGTATCGAAGATGAAGATCATCGGGAGCGGGGATGAGGCGCTTGCGCTGATCAGGGAGTCGCCCGACGGGTACGACGTGATATTCCTGGACTTCAATATGCCGGGCCGATCAGGTCCCGACGCGGCAAAAGAGATCCTGGCTGCCGCTCGCGAGAAAGGCGCAGCTCCCTCCATTGTCGCCCTGACCGCCGACGACCGTCAGGAAACAAAGGATATATGCCGGGCGGCCGGGATGGAGCGGTTCGTTACCAAGCCGCTGGACATGCGGGCCCTCTCTCAGGTGTTGAGCGAGATCGCCGAGGAGCGAACGGCGCGCGCCGCCGCTCCGCGGCGGGTCCTTGTCGCCGAGGACGACCCCAATAACCAGAAACTCATCGGGCAGATCCTCAAAGAGGCGGGGCATAGCGTTGTCCTCGTCGGCAACGGCAGGGAGGCGGTCGAGCGGATCGCGTCCGGCGAGGAGTATGACATGATCCTGATGGACGTGCGGATGCCTGAACTGGACGGTGTTGCGGCGACGCGTCTCATCCGCGAGAGTGAGAAGCGAACGGGGCGCCGCATACCGGTCGTCGGATGGACCGCGCACGCGATGAAAGACAAGCTCGATCAGTTCTCCGACGCGGGGATGGAAGAGGTCCTCACAAAACCCGCCGACAGCGGACAGATCATCAAGGCGATTGAGAAGTACGCCCTCAAGGGGAGCGGGGCTGTCCTGGCAAAGACCGTGGAAGAGGTCGTGAAAGAGAAAGCGCCGGCCGTATCCGCTGCACAGGATAAGACGGCGCCGGCGCCTGTCGCAGACGCAGGGGCACCGGCGTCCCGCGGGAAGATACTGATTGTCGAGGATGAAAAGCTCCTCGCCATGCTGAACAAAAGACAGTTCACCGACCAGGGGTACGAAGTCCTCGAGGCCAACACGCCGGCTCTCGCGGCGCAGCGGGTGCGGGAGGCGCAGGATAAGAACGAAAGGATCGAGTTCATCCTGATGGATGTCAGCCTGAGCGCCGACGTCGACGGTGTGGCGCTCGCCGAGCAGCTGCGCAAGGACGGCTGCCGTATCCCGATATTTCTCAATACCAATTATGATGCGGATAGTAAACATTTTCGTGATGCGCAGGCGGAAGGGTTCATTGACGGGGTCCTCGACAAAAATACCGCGGCGGAAGAGAAGATCGCAAAGATCGCCGCGGCACTCCCCCCGCTGCCTGCTGTGCAGGAGGCGGTTCCGGAGCCGGAGGTGTCTCCCGCAGTGCGCGAGTTCAGGCACGGGTTGGGTAACCTGGTCGCCACCGCTCAGGGGATCAGCATCTTTTTGGAGAACGAGCGGGATAAAGCGCTCTCGGTTCCCGAGCTGGCAGAATCTCACCGGATCATTGCGGGGTGCGTTGTGTCCGGGCGGGAGCTCCTCAAGGATCTGTACAGCGGCAAGGTCTCTGCCGACAGCCCTGAGATCCGCGCGTATATGAAAACCTTTTATTCCGCATTCAGCCTGCTCGAAAAGATCGGGTATATCAGCAGGGCGGGAGTTGCCGCCGGAGAGGAAGGCGCTGCCGTTCAGATCTCGGAGCAATTTGCCGCCGCCCTTGGCGATGCCGGCGCTGTCCGGGAGTACGGGAGGGCGATCAATAACGACGTGTACGGTTTCCTGGAAAAGTGGTGCGTATTGACCGGCACAAAGATCTCCGACATCCTGCCGCCTGCTGCATCGCCGGCGTCGGGCGCGGCGCCGCACGCGGACAAAATGCTTGAGCATGATTTCAGAAGCTTTATCGGGCGGATGTACATCCTGACATATTTTCTCCGCGCATTTTCTCCGCGCGAAGCCGACGGCCGGCTGTTCGCGGAGTGGAAAAAAAGGCATGACGCCCTGTACGCGTCCGTATACGAAAAGATCTCCGGGCAGGCGGATATCGGGCCGCTCACAGGGCAGCGGGCTTTTATCATATCTTACTTCGCCCTGCTCGGCGAACTGGCCGACGCGGGGTTTCTCCGCGTGGAAAGATCCGCCGACGGGGCTTTGACGGGCATATTTACCGAGCATATGTATCAAATGCTCGCGTCAGATCCGAACGTGAAGGTCGACCGTACCGCTTTTGACGACACGGTCGGGCGGCAGTTCGTGTTCCTCAATAAGTGGAACGATGCGGCGCGCAAGGAACTGCTTTCGCTCGAACCGATACTTCTCCCCGAGAAATCGCGCCACCCCAGCATCCTTGTGGCCGACGACGACGACATGATAAGAGACCTGCTCGGCAGCTTCTTTGCTATGGAAGGGTATGACGTCGAGTTTGCGAAGAGCGGCGAAGAGGCGCTTGAGCACGCGCGGGCGGCGCGTCAGAAAGGAATGCCGTATGATGCGATCGTATCTGACAATGACATGAAATCGAAACTCACCGGCGCCGGCTTGAGCAAGGAATTGCGCAAAGAGGGGTTTGATACGCCGTTTTTCCTGCATACGGGCGATAACTTGAAAGACAAGAAGTTTGACGGCCTTAAAGAGGACAATTTTGTTACTGAGTTTATAAAAAAACCTTCTAATCCCGACGGGATTGTCAAACTGGTCAAGGACGCTATCGCAGCGCGTGCGGATGCGAAGCGAATCCTCATCGCCGATGACGACGATGTTATTCGGGAGACGCTGAAATCGTATTTCGAACGGAAAGGGTACCGGGTGTTCGCCGCGAAGAACGGCGAGGAGGCGCTGCGGTTAGCGCAGGAGGCGCGCGCGCAGGGCATGGCGATTGAGTTCATGGTGACCGATATGGATATGAGCCCGTCCACGAGGGACGCCGGTGCTGTTTTGAGCAAGAAACTACGGGAGGAAGGTTTCGCTTTTCCCATATTCGTGAACACCGGCGAGGCCGATTATGCGAAGACATATAAATATCTGGTCGACGAGGGGATCGTTTCGGCGCTGATGAGCAAGACAACCGGTCTACCGCAGAAGATGGAGATTATCAAAAGCGTCCTGGCTGCAATCGAAGAGCAAAGACGTTTCGGCACCGTAAAGGCCGGCGAACGGATCAATGCGATCCAGAAGTCGGACACCGAGGCCTACGATCCCGCGGCGTGATGAAAAAGCTTCCCCATGAAAAAGGGGAAAGAAGAAAGCGGTGTGATTACGAAGAAAATATGCGCGTTCATTTCACTCCTGCTGATCATCTCTCTGGTCGCCGGTGATGCCGGCCGGTGCGCCTTCGCGCTCGCGCCGCGCTCCGAAGTCCCTGACAAACAGACGCAGATCGAGGCGAAAGTCAATGCCCTGGATCTCCTTCTCAAAGACGCTTTCAGTCCCGCGCCGGGCAAGAAGGGACGGTATCTGGAAGCCGCCCGCGATGTCCTCAAGTTGTACGGCCACGAAGGGTGGTACGCCTATCGTCAGGTAGACGGTTCCGATGGCATGATCGTCCGGCTGGTGATCGATATCGGCGACGGCTGTGAGGTCTCCTATTTCGTGCAGAGAGGGAAAGTCTCACGGACGATTGTGCGGACGGACATCAAGCAGGCAGCGCCTGCGGAAAAGCCGCAGAAGGCCGTCGGTTTTTCTTCTGCCGCCATTACCGCGGCAAAAATGGCGTCCATCTTCTTCGCGGTGGTATTCGGCTGGGAGATGATCGAAAATTATCTTTCAGCCGGCGCCGTCAATTATTCCGCTCATCTGATCGAGGGCGCGTTGGCAGTTATTGTGTTCTATCTTCTTACGTACCGTCTGGCGATGAAAGACCGGCGGACCGCAGCGATCTTCGAAACATCACGCTCGCCGATGCTCCTGATGGAGCGGGACGGCACCGTTTCGCTCACCAACGAAGCCTTTGAGCGGATGTCGGGATATAAACGGAAAGACGTTGATGGCAAGATGAACGTTTTTAGCATCATTCCCGAGCGCGAGAAGGCGCGCCTTGCCGCGTATCACCGACGGCGCCTCGCAAACCCTGATAATACGCCCCGGACATACGTTGCCGCGATCCTTGACGCAACCGGCGTCGAAAGAGAGATGATCATGAACGTCGACCTGCTTCCGGGGTCGACAACCGCGATCATTTCCGCGATCGACCTGAGCGATGTGCGGAACCTCGAGCAAAGATATGCCCAGACGCAGGAGCAGGAGAAGGCGATCCTCAGCGCTCTTCCCGTCCTTTGTTTCAAAATCGATCCGTCCGGCATGATCAACTGGTTCTCGTCGGCGGAAAAATCGGACATCTATGCGCCTCCCGAACAGTTTCTCAATAAAAACATCTCCGAAGTCCTTCCGCCTGCGCAGGCCGCGCAGCTGCGCACGGCGATGGACGAATGCATGAGCACGCGCAAGTTGACGTCAGTCGAATACTCGCTCCTGATGCCGCAAGGGCAGCAATGGTATCAGGCGCGTTTTTCGCCGATATCCGACGGCGTTATTGTTGTTGTCAGCAATATCAGCGATCTGAAAAAGACGCAGGATCGTATCGCCGAAAGCGAACGGCGCTTCCGCGATACGATCGAAAAGATCAATCTCGTCGGGGTCCAGCTTGACCGCGACGGCAGGATCACGTTCTGCAATGATCACCTGCTCGAGCTGACCGGATGGAAAAGAGAAGAGGTTCTCGGCAAAGACTGGTTTGAAACATTTTTGCCCGGATCGATGCGGGGCGATCTCCGGCAAGATTTTGACAAGTCTTTACAAACCGGACAGCCGATGCCGGTGCATTATGACAACGTCATCATTACCAGGACGGGCAAAGAGCTGTTGATCAGCTGGACCAATACGCCCCTGTACGATACGCGTAACCGCCTGATGGGGTTCAGCAGTATAGGAAAAGATATAACCGCTCAACGCCGGTATGAGGATGAACTTGTCGCTGCGGCGCGCGCATGGGAAGACACCTTCAACTCGATGACCGACGGGGTCTCGATACACGGGGACGATTACACGATCCTGAACGCCAACGAAGCGTTCTGCCGTGTCCTCGGCAAGTCAAAAGAAGAGATCGTCGGCAGGAAGTGTTTTTACATGTTCCACGGCGCCGGCAGCCCGCTCGACGGTTGTCCCCTCGAAAAGGTGATGAAGACCGGCAACCGGCAGTATGTCGAGGTATTCGAGCCGTCCCTGAACAAATGGCTCGCCGTTTCCGTTGCGTCGGTTCGTGACAGGGAAGGCGTGACAAAGTATGTGCACGTCGTGCGCGATTTCACCGAGCGTAAAGAAATGGAGATGGAACTGAATGAAAGCCACGTTCTTTTTGCGAATCTCGCCGAACAGGTCCCCGGCGGCCTCTATCAGTTCAAGATGTCGCCGGACGGCACTTTCAGCATACCGTTCGCAAGTAAGAATTTTGCGTATAACTTTGACCTTGCGCCGGAACTTCTTCAAACGGACGCAACGGCCCTTTTTACGAGGATCCATCCCGAAGATGTGGCGGGGGTTGTGGCCGCCATTCAGGAGTCCGGCCGTTCCCTGACTGTCTATAATCAGGAATTCCGGGTTGTCCTGCCGGGAAAAGGGATCCGCTGGCAGTATGCCCAATCGCGGCCGGAAAAACTGCCGGACGGCAGCGTTCTCTGGCACGGGTTTGTCATGGACATCACGGAAAAGAAAAAGACCGAAGAAGTGATCCGCGCGAGCGAAAAATCCCTGCGGGAGATCCTCAATGCCGCCCAGGAGAGCGTGCTCATGTTCACGCCTGACGGTACGGTCCTTGAGATAAACGACAATGCGCTTGCGCTGTTTGGCAAGACACGCGAGGAGCTCCTCGGTAAGGTTCTTTTCGATATGTTTCCTCGCGAGATCGCGGAGCGAAGACGAAAAGGGCTCGAAACGATCCTGCGTAACAAGAAGTCAGTAGTCATGCAAGATGAACATGGGGGAAAGATCTTCCGGTTGAATATCGTGCCGATCCTTAACGAGGACGGTGAGATCGAGAAGATAGTGCAGTTTGCGGTTGATATCACCGCCATAGTTCAAGCGGAACGCGAGCTGAGGCACTCGGCCCGCTTCCTGCAGGATACGATCAACGCAATACCGAGTCCCGTCATGGTGAAAAACAAGGAAGGACGTTTCATGCTATGCAATACCGCATATCTGAACCTGTTCGACATAGGGCCTGAGAAAGTGATCGGCAAAACTCCCGAGGAATTTTATCCGAATAAAGGGGAGGCGGCAAAATATCGGGAAATGGACCTCAGGGTGTTGTCGGGAACGGATAAGGAACAGGTATACGAACATACGATGACCGGGGCGGACGGGCGCCCGAGGAACATGATCTTTTATAAAGCGCCGCTTTTCGGCGAAAAGGGAGATATCAATGGCCTGGTCGGCGTCATCATCGATATTACCGACCGGAAAAAGATGGAGCAGGCGCTTGCGGACGCCCAGAAGCTGGCGGCAATCGGCCAGCTTGCAGCAGGCGTCGCGCACGAGATCAATAACCCGGTCGGCGTCATCCAGGGGCTTCTGGAGCAGCTGAAAGGGGCGGAAGCAGGCACGCCGCCTCATGGGGACGCCCGGATCCTGATCGAGAAGGCGCAGAAAGAGACCGCTCGTGTTGCTACGATCGTGAGCGAACTGCTCACCTATTCGCGCCAGCGCAAACTCGCGCTTGAGCCGGTTGACCTGGAGGCGGCGGTGCGCGAGGCGCTCGAAAAGACGAAGGGCGTTGTTTCCGGATGCGGGGTGGATGTGCGGGTGCTCTGTCCGGCGCCGCTCACGGCGCAGGCGGACCCGGCGAAGCTCCAGCAGGTCCTGATCAACCTGATCACGAACGCCTGCCATGCCATGGACGGAAGGGATGTCCGGAAGCTCGAGATAGCGATCAGCAAGAATGAGCGCGCCATGGCGGTGATAAAGGTCAAGGATACGGGGACCGGGATGACGAAGGAGGTGCTGGACAAGATTTATGAGCCGTTCTTTACGACGAAAAAGGAGGGGGGCACGGGTTTGGGTGTGCCGATAGTGCAGAGCATCGTCAGGGAGCATGGAGGGACGGTCCGTATCAGGTCTGTTTTCGGAAAAGGGACGACATTCACGGTTGCCCTGCCGATCGGCGCTGTTGCCGCCGGCAAAAAGTCCGCGGCGCCGGCGGAAAGCGAAGTGCCTCTCAGGAAGATCGGCAAAGTTTTGGTGATGGACGACGAGGAAGGTATCAGGTCGAACTGGCTTGCCTTCCTGAAGCGCGCGGGGATAGCGGCGATGGCCGCATCAAATATGGAAGAGGCGCTCGCCGCGATTCAAAAAGAGGAGTTCGACGCGGTCATTTCGGACATAACGGTCAAGCGCGGGGTGAAAACGCAGGCGGAAGAGCAGGCGGAGGGCTACATCTTTGCCGTCAAGGCGCGGCAGGCGGGATACAAAGGGCCGATCGCGCTGTGCACGGGTTACGGCGCGGACCATCCCGACCTGCAGAAACTGGTATCGGCCGGCGTGGCAACGATGGGCGTGTCGAAGACCGATGTGTTTACCGATGTTCCCGGCTTGATCGGGCGCCTCGAAAGCGTGGTTGTCTCCGAAACGCCGGCTGACACCCTTGCAAAGTATGCCGGCGCCGTCGGCCGCGGCGACATGACGGTATTCTCGGGCGGTAATGAGGCGAAGGGCCCGGCCGCACCGCCGGCTGGCCTGCTGCAACAGGCGGAAACATTGCTCAGGGCCACGCGCCACGAGGTGAATAATAAGATAAACGGCCTGTCGTATCTCGGGCTTCTCTCCGAGATGATGTCTGACGGCGGCCCCACCCGGGAAAATGACGGGTTGCGGGGCCTTTTGCGCGCGATGAACGTCATTTCCGAAAGATGCCTGGCGATCAACGACCGGGTCAACGGAATCCCGAAGAAAATTACCACCGCCGATGAAGCGGCGGCCGGTTTGCGCACGATGATCGACGGATATGAGGAAATGTCCCTCCTCATAGAACAGACCGCTGCGCGGACGGCCGAGTTGGAGGCATTGCTTGAAAGGAACGATGGAACGCGGCAATATGTCAAGCAGGCCCGGGGGATCCTCCAGGTGAATGAGGCGAAGCAGGTCATCGACAGCAGCATCCCTGCGGCTGATAAGCTTTTTGCCGAGATCCGGGGAACGGCCGGGCTGCCCCGGGGGATTTCCATCTTTAACGAGAGGATCCGGCACGATATCAACAACAAGATCTCGGGCATGGGCGATCTGTATCTTTTGCGCGGTGACATTTCAGAGCGGCGGGTGCCGGACGGGGATGGGACCATTGCTCGTGTGGCGGCCGATATCGAGAATGTATATGAAGAGCTGGTCGTATTGCAGAAGTCCATAATGGAGATCCCGAAGGTTGTGCCCGGCCAGGCGGATGCCCGGGATACTATCAGGTCGGCCGCGGAAAAATATGCGGCGGTTAAATTGATCCTGGCGCAGATACAAGAGAAGTCGCGTCATTTGCTGGGCCTCATGCAGACCGCGCAGTATCCTGACCGCGATAAGTATTTCAGGACATTGTTTGAAAATATGGACCGCATGATCTCGGAGACGGCAGTGCTGATAGACCATTTCATCTGGAGCGCCCAGCAGAAGCTGGGTGCCGCCGCCCCGGCGACCGTCGCAGCGGACGGGGCGGGAAAAGCCGTGGAGGAAAAGCCGGCGCGCGAAGAGGCGCGGGCGCCTGTCGGGAAAGAGCCCGCTGTCCTGCGGATCCTGGTCGTTGATGACGAAGAGCAGCTCCGCAAAATGCTGGAGATGCAGCTTAACATGGCGGGGCACATCGTCACCGGTGTGCCGGGCTCCGCGGATGCGCTCGCGAAGGTCGGGGCGGGAGAGGTGTTCGATGTCATGATAGTGGATGCCACGCTGGGGCCATCGGAGAGCGGCTTTGAGCTGATCAGGAAGTTACGCGAGATCGAACGGGATGCGGGAAGTCACTCTTTCATTGTCGGTATCTCGGGCAACGAGAACGCCGACCAGTTTAGTGTTGCGGGCGCCGACCGGTTCCTGCATAAGCCGTTTATGCGGGCAGATCTGAAGAGCGCGCTCGCAGATGCAGCCCCGGCGGCTGTTGTCGAGGCCGGCGCAAAGGTTTCCCCGGAAAAGCCGGTTCGAGAAAAGGCGCCGGTTCCTGTCGAGAAACAACCTGCAGGGCTGCGGATTCTTGTTGTGGATGACGAAGCGGGGAACCGCGAATCTTTGGACTTTGCGTTGGGGATGGCGGGCCATGCCGTTACCGGCGCGGCAAGCGCTCCGGAGGCCCTTGCGCGGATCGATGCCGGAGAAAAATTTGATATCATCATGATTGATGTCAATCTCGGCGTCGGGGGGAACGGCATCAAATTGATCAGGAAGATCCGCGAGATTGAAAGAAGGGCGGGGGGGCGGCAGTCGTTTATCATCGCCCTCTCGGGTGACGATGCCAGTGCCTTGTGCGTTGAAGCGGGCGCCAACCGGTTTTTCCCGAAGCCGGCCGAGATCAGGTCGTTGATCGAGTTGATAGAGAAGTCGGTTCCCGTGCGAGCCGCGCCCCTGCCGCCGCTGATCAAAAGCGGCGAAGAGACCGATTCGTATGACAAGGGCAAGAAAGAAAGCCTTGATCCCGCCGCCTAGAGATTGTTGTCCCTCTCTTCTCTTCGGTATGCCGCTCACGCCATCAGATACATAATTTTTTATTGACCTGTGCAGCGTGATGCTCTATTATATAGCCAAATAGCAATATGGTAATATAGGGGACACAATGAGAGATCTCGAAAAGACGTTGAAGGCGGTCGGGGACCGGAACCGTCTGCGTATCGTGAAGATGCTCGAGCGACGGCCGATGTGTGTGTGCGAACTGCGCGCGGTGCTGGGGCTCGCCCAGCCGAGCGTGTCGAAGCATCTGAAGATCCTGCGGGACGCGGGGCTGATCGCTGACCAGCAGGACGGCCTGTGGACAAATTACCGGATTTGTCCTGAGAATGAATATGCGAAACTCTTGCTGAAATGCCTGAAGGGCTGGCTCGGCGGCGACGAGCAGATTGCCGGCGACCGGCGCGCGGCGCGGGGCGTGAAGAAAGAGACGTTGTGTAAAAAGTAGGGAGGGGATGGATTTCCATGAGAGACAAAAAAAAGTTTTACTGGCTCGTCGGCATATTTGTCGTGATGTATTTCCTGCCGCTGGGAAACCCGAAGATAACGAACGCGATCTTCGAGGCGTTCAAGCTCCTGCAATGGTACGTTATCAACCACACGCTCGCCTGCGTGGTGCCCGCGATGTTTATCGCCGGGGCGATCTCGACGTTCATGTCGCAGGCGTCGGTGATGCGTTACCTGGGAGCGGACGCGAACCGTTTCCTGGCGTATTCAGTGGCGTCCGTTTCGGGGATCGTCCTGGCGGTCTGCTCCTGCAGCGTCCTGCCGATGTTCGCGGGGATCTACACCATGGGCGCCGGTCTCGGGCCGGCCAGCGCGTTCCTCTATTCGGGGCCGGCGATCAATGTCATGGCGGTCTTTCTCTCGGCGCGCGTCCTCGGTCTTGATATCGGTGTTGCCCGGGCGGTCGCCGCGGTCGTGTTCGCTTTTATCATCGGCCTGTTGATGGCATTTATTTTCAAAAAGTCGGAGCACGCGCGTACAAAGGCTGCGGCGGCACTGCCGCCGTCGCCGCATCCCGAGCGGCGGCTGTGGAAGAACGTCCTCTTTTTCGTCTGCCTGATCATGTTCCTTGTTTTCAGCGACTGGTACAATACCAACGACGTTACGGTTACTCTCGCCGACGGGCAGACAATGAAGGCGAATGTGGAATTTTCCACCCAGGATTTCATCGAAGTAAAACCGTATGCGCCCGACGGTCAGATGGCCATCGACCGCGTCCGCCTTAACCGGTCGGATATCGTGACGCTCAAGCACGAAGATAATTTTGTCATGCGGGTCAACGCGAATAAATGGTACCTGGCGGGGCTCATGCTCCTGGCCGTCCTTGTCATGCTCAAGAAATGGTTTACCCGGGAGGAGGTCAAGGAGTGGATGGGTGCGACGTGGGATTTCGGGATGATGATCGTCCCGCTCCTCTTCGGCGGCGTATTCGTCACCGGCTTCATCGGCGCCATACTCCCGGAGAAAGCGGTCGCGGCCTTTGTCGGAGGCAACGGCCTTGTTTCGAACCTGGTTGCATCGGTCATCGGTTCGTTGTGGTATTTCGCGACGCTTACCGAAATACCGATCACACAGATGCTGATGCGTCTCGGCATGGGTAAGGGACCGGCGCTCGCGCTCCTTCTGGCCGGCCCCGCGTTGTCCCTGCCGAGCATCCTGGTTATTAACAAGGTCATCGGGCCCCGCAAGACGTTCGTCTTCTGCGCGCTGACGGTGGCGATGTCGACGGTCGTGGGGTATTTTTTTGGAATGTTCGCACAGTAATAAAAATGAAAATCGGTTAGGTGTAGGGGTTCGATTTATCGAACCCGTGCTGAATTTATTGACGGGCTTGATAAATCAAGCCCCTACATGTATGTACCTGGAGAGGGGGGATCATGAAAGATAATGCATCGATCAAGAAAGCGGTCCGTGACGGATACGGGAAGATCGCGCGGGGCGAACGTTCCTCGTGCTGCGGGCCTTCATCCTGCTGCGGGTCGCCCGGAGCGGATACGATCAGCAAGACCGTCGGTTATTCCGACGACGAGATCAATTCGGTCCCCGACGGCGCGAACCTTGGGCTCGGGTGCGGCAACCCGATCGCGCACGCATCGCTGAAAGAAGGAGAGGTCGTGCTCGACCTGGGGTCCGGCGGCGGTTTTGACGCGTTCCTCGCGGCGCGGCGGGTGGGTGCGACCGGTAAGGTGATCGGCGTTGACATGACTTCCGATATGATCGAACGGGCGCGCCGGAATGCCGCAAAGGGCGGTTACGCGAACGTTGAGTTCCGTCTCGGCGAGATCGAGCATCTGCCGGTTGATGACAACTCGGTTGACGTCATTATTTCAAACTGTGTCATCAACCTTTCGCCCGATAAAGAGAAAGTTTTCAAAGAAGCTCTGCGCGCCCTGAAGCCGGGCGGCCGGCTGATGGTTTCCGACCTGGTCCTCGAACGCGCTCTGCCGCAAAAGATCAGAAAATCCGTTGAGGCGTATGTCGGCTGTCTCGCCGGGGCGCTTCTTGTCGACGACTATCTTGCCGCGATAAAGGCGGCCGGGTTTGCCGATGTCGAGATACAGCACAAGGCTTCGTATCCGCTTGACGCGATGGCGAACGATGCGGCGGCCCAGATCGTCTCTAAGAACGGGTCTGTTACAAATAAAGATATAGAGGAACTTGAGGGTGTTGTTGTCAGTATAAAAGTAAAGGCAGTGAAAAGGCTGCAGTGATAGGAGGACCGTTATGAAACGTGCTTTTTTTTGTTCGCTGGCTGTGGTGTTTCTCTTTCAGGCGCAGGTGTGGCCTGCGGATGCCCCGCAAGAGCCGGCGCAAACGCGCAGAGAGGAAAAAGGGCAAATCGTCTGCACGTGTTATGGCGTGACTGACCGCGAGATCGAGCAGGCGGTGAGAAAGAACAACCTTACCACCGTCGATCAGGTTGTCGAGCACTGCAACGCCGGCGGCGCGTGCGGCAGGTGTAAGCGTGATATCGAGGCGATCATCCGCCGGGTCCACAACGAAAGACAGTAGCGCGTCTGCCAAGGAAGGCCACCCCTTTGTCGAGATAGTCAGGCATGCGGAGAAAATCTGCGCCGACCTTATCGTCGTATCTCCCGTGGACGGAGCGACATAAAACACGCCCTGCTCGGGTCAACGGCCGAGAAGGTTGCGCGCAAGGCGTCGTGCGCGGTGTTGATCGTGAAAGACAAGAAGTGTAAATTTGTGACGCTCTAAAAAGGAGGCAGCCGATGAAAAAAATCGAGATACTGGGGATGGGATGTCCGAAATGCAAACAACTGTTCGAGAACGCGCAGGCGGCGGTGAAGGAGACGGGCGTGCAGGCGGAAATAATAAAGGTCGAGGATATCCAGAAGATCACCGAACATAATGTGATGATGACCCCCGCGCTGGTCATCGACGGGGTCGTGAAATCGTCGGGGAAAGTGGTAAGCCCGGACGAAATCAAGAAGTGGATCTCTTAAGTAAATACCGGAGGAGTATATGGCGAAAAAAATGCTCATTGGTTTCATAGTGTGTATGCTCGCCGGCTGCGGCGGCTCGCAAGGCACTGAAGATTCACAGAAGATAAACACGCCAAATATCTCACAGAAAGAACAGGTGGTCGTGTATTACTTCCATGGCAACTTTCGCTGTGTAACCTGCAAAAAGCTGGAGCAATATTCTCAGGATGCGGTCGCCCAGAACTTCGGATCCGAGGTTTCGTCCGGCAGGGTCGTTTTCAAGGAGGTCAATGTCGACGAAAAAGCGAACCAGCATTTCGTCAAGAAGTACGGGCTGTACACAAAGTCGCTCGTGCTCTCTCTGGTGAAAGACGGTAAAGAGGTAAAGAACAAGAACCTTTCGAAGATATGGGAGCTGGTGGGGAACAAAGATAAATATTTCAAATACGTTAAAGACGAGATCGATGCTTTCGTGAAGGAGTTATGATGGCAGAACTTATATTTGCCTGCGTTTCCGCATTCTGGCTCGGGATATTGACGTCTATCAGCCCCTGTCCGCTCGCAACGAATATCGCCGCGGTGTCGTTCCTGTCCAAGAGGATCACCGAGGCGAAGTTCGTGTTCTGGTCCGGGTTCCTGTACACGGTCGGGAGGATGTTGACGTATGCAGTCCTGGGGTTCATTATTATATTTTCGCTCTTGAGCGTGCCCGCGACGGCGGTATTTTTACAGAAATACATGAACAAGGCGCTCGGGCCGGTGCTGATCGTGGTCGGGGTGTTTCTCCTGGATATGTTCCAGATCTCGCTTCCCAGTATGAACATTTCTGGAAAGACGCAGGACCGGTTTGCCGGTTCGGGGCTTGCCGGGTCGTTTCTTCTCGGGCTGCTTTTCGCCCTTGCGTTTTGCCCGGTATCGGCGGCGCTCTATTTCGGATCTCTGATCCCGCTTTCACTCAATACGAAAGGCGGATCGCTGCTCCCTGTGATGTACGGTATCGGGACGGGATTGCCCGTTATGATCTTTGCCGTCCTCATCTCGTTGGGGGTAGCCTCAGCGGCAAAGTGGTTTAACAAGGTGGCGAAACTGGAAAAATACGCGAGGAAAATTACCGGCGTGATCTTCATCGCGGCAGGCGTATATTTTATCGCCGCGCACATCCTTTATTTGTTTTAATATCAATACATGCGGGAGAGGCCCGTTATGGATCGGAAAACAAAAGAATTAGTCGGGATTGCTGCTGCGGTTGCCGGTCATTGCCGGAAATGTTTTGCATACCATCACGTTGAGGCGGAAAAATTAGGCGTAGACAAAGGTGATATTAAAGAAGCGATTGAGCTTGCTCAGGCTCTCAGGAAGGCCGGTGATGCAGACATGGATGAATATGCCGGTAAGCTTATAAGTAAAAATAATAAAGGCGCTCATGCGCGCGACAGGACAATATGAAAGCTGTTGGCGGAGTTGTTAAGAAATTATCGTTTTTAGACAGATATTTGACCCTCTGGATCTTCCTTGCCATGGCGCTGGGTGTCGGGTCGGGGTATCTCTATCCCCGGATCGTCGATTTCTGGAACACGTTCCAGGCGGGCACGACCAATATCCCGATCGCCATCGGTTTAATTTTAATGATGTATCCGCCGCTGGCGAAGGTGAAGTAGGAGGAGCTCGGCGACGTGTTCAGGGACTGGAAGGTCTTGGGGGTGTCGCTCCTGCAAAACTGGGTGATCGGTCCCGTGCTGATGTTTGGTCTTGCGGTCGCGTTCCTGAGCGGCTATCCGGAATATATGGTTGGTCTGATCATGATCGGTATCGCCCGGTGTATTGCAATGGTGATCGTGTGGAACGATCTGGCTCGGGGCGACACCGAATATGCCGCCGGCCTGGTGGCGTTCAACAGTATTTTTCAGGTGCTCTTCTATTCGGTGTACGCGTGGTTTTTCATCACGATATTGCCGCCATTATTCGGCCTCAAAGGCGCTGCGGTGAGCATCTCGATCGGCCAGATCGCCGAGAGCGTCTTTATATATCTGGGGATACCTTTTATAGCCGGGATGGCCACACGTTTTGTCCTGATCAGGGCGAAAGGGAAAGAGTGGTATCAGACGAAATTCATCCCCCGCATAAGCCCGATCACACTGATCGCCCTGCTCTTTACGATCGTGGTGATGTTCAGTTTGAAGGGCGAGTATATCGTGAAGATCCCGCTGGATGTCGTGCGGATCGCCATACCGCTCCTCATCTATTTCGTGGTGATGTTTTTGGTCAGTTTTTGGATGGGGAAGAAAGTCAAGGCGGGGTACGCGAAATCGGCGACACTTGCCTTTACCGCCGCGAGCAATAATTTCGAGCTGGCGATCGCGGTGGCGGTCGCGGTCTTTGGCATCAATTCCGGGGCGGCGTTCGCGGCGGTGATCGGTCCGCTCGTCGAAGTTCCCGTGCTGATCGGCCTGGTGAATGTCTCGCTCTATTTTCAGCGAAAGTATTTTGCCGGCGCCGGTCCTGAGCCAGCCGCCGGACGAATATAATAATAGATACTTTATTTTTTGTTGACATATGATACCAAAGTAGTATCATTAAGCCAGGAGGTTGAAATGAGGCTGATTACCAGACATACCGATTATGCAGTGCGCGCTCTCGGCTATATGATGCGCTCTCCGGACCGGCAGGCCACCGCGGACGAACTGGTGAGGGAGCTGCGCATACCGCGGCCGTTCATGAGAAAACTGCTGCAGGAGCTGACCAAGCACCGGGTGCTCCGCTCACGTAAAGGGGCGGGCGGCGGGTTTGAGCTTGCGCGCGACCCGGAGAAAATACGGTTTTCCGAGGTGATCGAGATATTCCAGGGACCGCTGGTCCTGAACCATTGCACGTTCAGGAAGAAACCATGCCCGAATAAAAGCGTCTGCGCGATGCGGCGCCGCATAGGGCACATAGAGGAGATGGTGGTCAACCAGCTCAAGGCAACGATGCTGAAGGATATTGTGCCGAAATGAAAAATGGGGACTGTCCCCATTTCTTAATGGAGGGATTATGGCAAAGCGAAAGATCATCAATATTGACGAGAAGAAGTGCAATGGCTGCGGGCTCTGTATCCCGAATTGCCCCGAAGGGGCGATACAGATCATCGACGGAAAGGCGCGGCTGGTGAGCGACCTCTTCTGCGACGGCCTCGGCGCCTGCCTTGGCCATTGTCCCGAAGGGGCGATCGCGATCGAGGAGCGGGAGGCGCAGGTGTACGACGAGCGGCGTGTCATGGAGAATATAGTGAAGGCGGGGCCGAACACGATCAAGGCACACCTGGGCCATTTGCGGGATCATAACGAGCAGACGTATCTGGAAGAGGCGCTTGACTATCTGAAAGAAAAGAACATCACAATAAAAGAGGAAATGGAAGATCATATGGCGCATCACGGCGGCGGATGTCCGGGGACGCAGATGGTGGATAACAGGAACGAACAGAGTGCTGCGGGAAGCGGCCGGCAGGTGTCGGTCGGGTCAGAACTGCGGCAGTGGCCGATCCAGCTGCACTTGCTCAATCCGCACGCGACGTATTTTCAGAACGCGGATCTCTTGATCGCGGCTGATTGCGTTGCCTTCTCGTTCGGCAATTTCCATCAGCGGTTCCTGAAGGGGAAGACGCTGGTCATTTTATGCCCTAAACTCGACGACGGGCTCGACAGTTATATGGAGAAGATGACGTCAATATTCAAGGACAATAACATCAAGTCGGTCACGGTCGCGCACATGGAAGTGCCGTGCTGTTCCGGGACGCTGCAACTCGTCGAGGACGCGCTCAAGAAGTCCGGGAAAAATATCGTGATCAAGGAGTATACGGTGTCGTTAGAAGGAGAAATCATTTAAAGCTGTCATTGCGAGCGAACGAAGAGAGCGAAGCAATCTCAAATGAATGAGCTCGACTCATTGAGATCGCCGCGCCTGCCTTCGGCAATCTCGCGATGACAGATTGCTTTGACCCCGCCCCCCGAATGGGATATAGTTACCCATCTATGAAAAAGGCCGGAGGTTTTTTTGCCCTATGCGTACTGATTATGCTGGTGTTACCCGCTATGGCTGAAACAACAATCCCTTTCCCCGATATTTCGGGCAAAGACAGGATACTCATCTTTGCGCCCCATCCCGACGACGAGTCGATCGGGTGCGGCGGCGTTATCCAGGAAGCGCTCAGGGCGGGCGCGCAGATCAAAGTCTGCTATTTCACCAGCGGCGACCATAACGAACTGTCATTTGTCGTGTACAAGAAGCGGGTGCCGCTGCGCCAAAAGGCCTTCCTTAAGCTGGGCGAGATGCGCCGGCAGGAATCGGTGAAGGCGATGGAGTATTTCGGCCTTTCGAAAGACCAGCTGACGTTTCTTTGTTATCCTGACTGGGGGACTATGAAGATCCTGCTCCAGTACTGGCGGACGTCCCGTCCGTTCAGGACGCTCCTGACGAGGATTGACCGTGTGCCCGCCTCCGAGGCCCCGTCGTACGGAGCGCCGTATGTCGGCGAGAGCGTCCTGCGGGACATCAAGAATGTCATCACCGATTTCAAGCCCACAAAGATATTCGTGTCGCATCCGGTCGATACCAACCGCGACCACCGCGCGTTGTACCTATTTGTAAAGGTGGCGCTGTGGGACCTGGAGGGGGAAATCACCCCGGAGGTCCATCCCTATATTGTACACGTGCCGCGATGGCCGTATCCCCGCGGGTTTTATCCCCGCGCGGAGCTGACGCCTCCCTATGCCCTCAGAGAGGTGACGTGGCGGAAGCTCCCCTTGCCGGAGCAGGATGTAGATAAAAAACACCGCGCGATCCTGTGCTACAACAGCCAGATCGAATACGAACCGTCGTATCTGGTCAGCTTTGCCCGGCAGAACGAATTGTTCGGCGATTATCCGCATGTGGAACTGCGCGACAAAGCGTCGGCAGCCGCCGATTGGCGTGAGATGGAGATCCCGGGGGAGGCCGTCGCGGACGAAACGGCCGGCGAGAAGCCCGCAAAGAACATCACGGCGCTTGCGTATGACCGGGATGAGGAGTTCCTCTTTATCCGCCTCAAGGTGAAAAATCCTCTGGATAAGGCCTACGGGGTGCAGGTGCATCTTCTGGGGTACCGCAAGGGGACCGATTTTGCCGAGATGCCAAAGATCAGGATCGTCGTCGGGATGCGCGGGATGAAGATATGGGACAAGCGGCGGAAGATCGCCGTGCCGGGTGCGGACGTCAGGAAGCGTGACGGTGAATATGTGATCCGTGTCCCTCTCGTCGCGCTGGGGTATCCGCACTACGTCATGGCAAACGTAACGACGTACATGGGGAGCCTGCAGCTTGAGGAGACGGCCTGGCGGATATTACAAATGAAAATGGGGACTGTCCCCATTTTCCGGAATGGAACATTGTATGCTGGGAATCAGGATCAGGCGGTATAACAAGAAGGACCGGCAAACCGTACGCGATATCTGCTGGGAGACCGCGTTTCTGGGAAAGCCGGCAGACGCCTTTTTCCAGGACCGGGAGATATTGTGCGATTTCCTGACCGCCTATTTTACCGACTATGAGCCGCAGGGGGCGTTTGTCGCGGATGCGGGCGGGAAGGTGGTCGGCTATCTTATCAGCGTACGGGATGTCAAGGTGATGGAGCGGAAGCTGAAGCGAGTGCTTCTCCCCAAATTGATCTTGAAGGCCGTTATCCGCGGAACGTTATTTCATCTGAAAAACCTCGGTTTTATTGTCCGGTGCATCATCTCTCTGATGCGCGGCGAATTCCGGAGCGTCGACATAAGCGAATCCCCCGTTGCCACATTCCACATCAATCTCAGGGCCGGTCATCGAGGGGAGGGTATCGGCGCGAAATTATTGCACGCGTTCGAATTTTACCTCCGCCAGGCCCGTGTCCCGGAGGTGGTAGCATCGACGGCGTCAGCGGAGGCAGGGAAATTTTTCATGCGGCACGGATTTCGCCACGTTGTCAGCGTCGAGCGGTCGTACTGGAAGCATCTCACCGGCAAGAAGACGAAGGTTTCGCTCTACGGCAAGCGGGTTCTGCCGACGGAGGGCAGCGCGGTCTTCGCGCAGATATCGTTTCCGAAGAAAAAGCGAAAGCGCGGGCGGGGCGTTTCCTGATGAGCTCTTGGCCCGCTTTGTTCGATCGAAAACCTCCCGAAAACAATTTACTGCCGGCGTAAAAAAGAATATAATCGGTTTCACTGGAGATTTTTATGGATAGTGCACAAATCGTCCGGCGGTATCGTGCGCCTTTCCTGGTTTTTGCGGCAGGAGTCTTCATTTCCTTGTGGATCTTCTCGGTTATCAACGATAGGGAGATCAGCCGTGTGCGCAATCAGTTCTCGGCGCGGGCGCGCGAGCGCGCGGAAAAGATCCGTATCGCGCTCGAGCGGGATGTTGCAACCCTGTATTCGCTCAGGTCTTTTTTTGCGGCGAGCCAGCGTGTTGACCGGGACGAGTTCCAGAAATACACGAAAGATTTCCTCTCGCAGTATCCGAATATCGTCACTATCGCCTGGCTTCCCCGTGTTGCGGACAGCAAGCGCGCGGCCTTTGAAGGAGATGGCCGCAAGGCCGGTTTTCCCGAATTTACCGTTACCGAGCGGGATGCGCGAGGCAGGTTCGTCAAGGCGCCGCGCCGCGCGGAATATTTCCCCGTGTACTACATAGAGAATTTCCAGCGCAACAAAAAGATATTCGGTTATAACAACGCCTCGGTGCCGGAACGTTATAGGGCGATGTGCCAGTCCCGGGATACCGGGGGGCCGGTGATGACCGGCCGCATCGACACGCTGAGCTCGCGCGACAATGTCATTTATTCCCAGATCTATCTTCCTTTCTACCGCGTTACGACGGACTTCGTGACCCTGGCCGCGCGGCGCAAAGACCTTGCCGGGTTCTTCTGTCTTACCTTCGATGTCGGCGCCTTGGTCGAACAATCCATCATGGAATTCTCGCAAGCGGGCGCTGACTGCTATGTGTTTGAGTATGACGCAAAAGGCGAAAAAAAACTTTTATACATGATTGGTTCGCGCACGCGACAAGACAGGCGCGTGTTCGAGCCCGCCGCGGAAGCGCATCGTTACAGCTGGAGTACGCAGATCGATATCGCGCAAAAGCGCTGGTTTGTCCTGTTTAATCCGAGCGGCGTGTTTATCAAAAACCACACAAGCAGACAGCCGTGGATCGTCCTCATCCTGGGATTGATCTTGAGCGCCACTGCCGCTGCGTTAGTCGGCGGTATGACCAACCGGACAGCGCAGGTGCGGCTGCTGGTTGACCGTCGGACGGCAGAACTGCAGAAGGTGAACGAAGAACTCAAGATGGCGATTGCGGCCCAGCGGCAGGCGGAGCTCCACAACCAGCGTCTGGCGGCTATTGTCGAATCGTCGGACGATGCCATCGTCGGCAAGGACCTCGAGGGCAGGATCATCAGCTGGAACAAGGGCGCCGAGCGGCTCTATGGGTATACCGCCGAGGAAATTGTCGGTAAACCGGTCACCATCATTATGCCCGAAGACCGGCAGGTCGAAGTTGAGGATTTCCTTTCAAGCATCAAACGCGGCGACACGATCAGTCATTACAATACGATCCGGCTTCACAAGGACGGCGGCCATCGCCATGTTTCCGTGTCGATATCGCCCATCAAAGACGCGGAGGGGATGATCGTCGGGGCGTCAACGATCGCGCGGGACATCACCGAGGAGTTTCGGCGTGAACAGACGCTCCGCCTCCTCGAACGGGCCATCACCAACACCAGCTGCGGTATATTGATCAGCGACCCGAACCAGCCGGACAATCCGATCGTCTTCTGCAACCGCGCGTTTGAGGCGATCAGCGGATATTCTCGCGATGATGTCCTCGGGAAGAATTGCCGTTTCCTGCAAGGCCCCGACACCGATCCTGCGGCGCTCATGAAGGTGCGTGCCGCAGTAGCGGAAGGAAAGGACTGTGCGGTGGTGGTAAAAAATTACCGTAAGGACAAGACGGCCTTCTGGAACCAGCTCTTTATTACGCCGCTCAACGACAAGAATGGGGCGGTGACTCATTTTATCGGCGTCCAGACGGACGTGACGGAGCTGAGGCGGGCGGAAGATGACCTCAGAAAACTGTCGCGCGCGGTCGAGCAGAGTTCCGTCTCGGTGGTGATAACCGATACGGACGGAAAGATCGAATACGTCAACCCGATATTTACGACGCTGACCGGATACCGGTTCGAGGAGGTTGCCGGTAAGAAGCCGAGCGTTTTGAAATCGGGGGAAAAACCGGCCGATGCATACGCGGATCTCTGGAAGACGATCAGTTCCGGGAATATCTGGCGCGGCGAATTCCATAATAAGAAGAAGAACGGCGAGTTGTACTGGGAGCATGCGTCAATATCGCCCGTTATGGACAGGGAAGGAAAGATAACGAATTACATAGCGATCAAGGAAGACATCACGGACCGTAAGCGCATGATAGAAGAGCTCCGCAGTGTGACGACCATCCAGAAGGCCATCCTCGACAGCGCCAATTTTTCGATCCTTTCGACCGATGCAAGAGGGATCATACAGACATTTAACGCGGGCGCCGAGCGGATGCTCGGGTATTCCGCGAAGGAGATGGTCGGAAAAGAGACGCCGATGAAGATCCATGATCTAGAGGAGGTCAAGAAGCGGGCCCGTGAACTGTCAACCGACATGAAGCCGGGGTTCGAGGTCTTTGTCGCGAAGGCGGCCGCGGGGATGACGGAAGAGCGGGAGTGGACCTATATCCGCAAAGACGGCAGCAGGTTCCCGGTCCTTTTGTCCGTGACGGCTCTTTTAGGGAGGGACGGCAATATCACCGGCTATCTCGGAATCGGGAGCGATATCACGCACCGAAAACTCGTCGAGGAATCGATGGCGAAAGCAAAGGAGGCGGCGGAATCGGCCAACCGCGCGAAGAGCGATTTTCTGGCGACGATGAGCCACGAGATCAGGACGCCTATGAACGCGATCGTCGGGATGGCAGACCTCCTGAGCGAGACGGCCCTCTCCGCCGAGCAGAAAAAATATGTCAGCATTTTCAAGTCGGCAGGTGAGACGCTCCTTAACCTGATCAACGACATCCTCGACCTTTCCAAGATCGAATCGGGGAGCATCACGCTCGAAAAGATCGGGTTCGACCTGTATGAGGTAGTCGAGAAGGCGGCCGAAGTGATGGCCGTGCGTGCCCATCAGAAGCGGATCGAGCTGGTGTACGATATCCAGCCCGATGTCCCCCGGTATCTGTCGGGGGATCCGGTGCGTCTCAGGCAGGTCATCCTGAACCTGATCGGGAACGCTGTCAAGTTTACCGAAAAGGGGGAGGTCTTCCTGGTTGTTGAGAAAGATTCGTCGGCGTCCGTCGAGGGGGCACTCCGTTTTCTCGTCAAGGATACGGGGATCGGGATACCAAAGGAAGCACTTTCACAGCTCTTTGAGAAGTTCGTTCAGGCGGATTCATCGATCACGCGCAAATACGGCGGGAGCGGACTCGGGTTGAGCATCTCGAAAAAACTTGTTGAGCTGATGGGCGGCACGGTGTCGGTCAAGAGCGAGGAAGGCAAGGGGAGCATTTTCTCGTTCACCGCGCGCTTCGGTGTGGAGAAGAAGATCGCGGCAAGCACGCCGGCGGTTGTCGATATCAAGGGGATGCGGGCGCTGGTCGTTGACGACAATGCGACAAACCGGATGATCCTGAAGCAAATCCTGTGCCGGTGGGGCGCTGTTGTCACCGAAGCGGAAGACGGCGACGTCGGGCTGAGCGAATTGCGCCGAGCGAAAGAGGCAGGGGTCCCTTATGAGCTGGTCCTCCTCGATTGCCGGATGCCCCACACATCCGGGTTCGAGGTCGCCGCCTGTGTCAAGAAGGAGCCGCAGCTGGCGGGCGTCTCGATGCTGATGCTGACCTCGGACAACCGGAGCGGGGACATCGCGAAATGCCGCGAACTGGGGATCGGGGGATATCTGATAAAACCGCTAAAGCGGTCGGAACTGCTTGAGGCGATACGGACGGCGCTGGGGGCGGCGGAAAAGAAAGTTCCTGAGGTATCCGCGCCTGCCGAGGAACCGTTCGAAGCGGCTTCTGCGGCTGCGCCTGTTGAAAAACACGATGCGGCGCCGACAGCTGAAGCAGTGAGGACCGCCGCGGCAGAAAAGCCCGCAGCAGTTGAACAGATCCATGATGACGATACGGCGGTGTTCAAAGAAGCGGAGCCGGCACCCGCAGCCGTTGAGAACGTCCGTCCGCTCAAGATCCTCCTCGTGGAGGATTCCGAAGACAACCGGTTCCTGGTCCTGGCGTATCTCAAGAGTTTTCCCTATCAGGTCGATATCGCCGAGAACGGCGTGATCGCGGTCAAGAAGTTTACGCACGGTACATACGACATCGTTTTCATGGATATGCAGATGCCGGTGATGGACGGTTACACGGCAACGCGGACGATACGCGAGTGGGAGAAACAGCAGAAGACCGCACCGGGGACGATCATCGCATTGACGGCCTACTCGTTTAACGAAGACACGAAGAAGTGTCTCGACGCCGGCTGTACGGCGTATCTGAACAAGCCGATCAAAAAACAGAAGCTGCTTGAGACGATCGCGCGGTATACCGCGTAGGGAGCGCCGGTGGATAAAAAAAATATAATCATTATCAGAGCCGATCCCGACCTCAAGGATCTTATCCCGGGGTATCTGGAAAATCGCCGCAAGGACATTCAGAAAATTACCGAAGCGGTTGCGCGCGGCGATTTTGAAACGGCGCGTATCCTCGGGCACAGCATGAAGGGGTCGGGCGGCGGGTATGGTTTTGACCGGGTCAGCGAGATCGGGGCTGAGATCGAACAGAAGGCGAAGATGTGCGACGGTCAAGGCATTGCCGCGGCCGTGGCGCCGCTGGATACGTATTTGCAGCAGATCGAGGTTGTCTATGAGTAACGAGATGTCTCAGGGGGACGGTCTGCCGCTCCACGAGCGCGTGCCGCCGGCGGCATACAAGAATTTCAAGGAGCATCTGTGCGCCGAAAGAAAACTTGCTCCGGAAGCCGCGCAGGCGGTCAGGGCGACGCCGGCGTCAAAGATGTATGCCCTCTGCGCTCCGGCCGGCATATCTGAATACGAACTTGCCGAAGAGATCGCGCGGTTCCTGCAGATCCCGTTTGTCGCCGAGATTAATCCCGAAGAGGTGGTCATCGGCGCGGCACCGCTCGCCTTGTGCCGGGAGCATCAGTTTGCCGTTGTCAAGACGGCGGCCGGCGCCGACCGGTATGTTTTTGGCAATCCCTTCAACTGGGAAGTCCTGGATGCGGTCGACAGCGCCCTTGCCGGGACGCCGCAGGTGGAGATGGCCGCCGGTGCGCCGGAGATGATAGGGAATCTCCTGCAGAGCGAATATTTCTCCGCGAAAAGAAGCGAACATGTCTCTTTTAAGCAGGGGGCCGATAAAATCGTGATATCGACCAAGCAGGAGATGCCGGCAGAGTCTGCCAGTGCCCCTGAGATGCATGCCGCGATCGTCACCGCCAACGTGATCGTCCAGCGCGCTGTTGCTGACCGGGCGAGCGATATCCATATCGAACCGAAGGAGAACAAGACGGTCGTGCGTTACCGGATCGACGGCGATATGTGTGACATCTATACTCTGCAGAAGCAGACCGGGATGATGGTCATCTCCCGGTTCAAGGCGTTGAGCGGCCTAGACATCGCCGAGAAACGCCGGCCGCAGGACGGTTCGATCGAGGCGGTCCTCGACGGCAGGCCGATTAAGATGCGTATCGCCACGACGTCGACCCCGTTCGGCGAGAGCATGATCGCCCGCGTGCTGGATATGTCGAGCCGGCCGCGGGGACTTGACCAGCTCGGGATGACCGACGCGCAGGTCAGGCAGATGGTCGATCTCTCCAATCATACGCAGGGAATGATCCTCGTTGTCGGCCCGACCGGGTCGGGAAAGACGACGACGATCTATTCGCTCCTCACGAAGATTGATTGCAAGTCCCGCAGCCTCCTCTCTGTTGAGGACCCCATCGAATACAACATCCCGTACGCGAACCAGCAGCAGGCGAACGAGAAGGCGGGGATCACCTTTGACTTGCTCGTCAAGTCAGCGGTGCGTCAGGACCCCGATATCCTGTTCCTGGGAGAGGTGCGCGATCTGGAATCGGCCAAGATCGCCGTTGATTTTGCCAGCACCGGCCACATGACGATCAGCACCCTCCATACCTCGAACGCGACGACGGCCCTCTTCCGCCTCGAGCGCCTCGGCGTCAAGGGGGCGACGATGGCAGACAGCGTCCTTGCCGTAATTGCCCAGCGCCTGGTCAAAAAACTCTGTGACTGTAGGAAGATCGAAGACATTACCCCGCAGGAGGAGGCGCTGCTGTCGCCGTTTACCGCCGATGTGCCGAAAAAGGTCGCCCGGCCGGGCGGCTGTCAGAAATGCAAGCAGACCGGCTATGCCGGCCGGGTAGGCGTTTATGAAATCCTCCAGTTCGACAAGGCGGTTGCCCAGATGATCCGCGAGTCGAGGCCGATCGCCGAGATCAGGCAGTTTGTCCGCGGACGGGGCGATTACCTGCTCTCGAACCACGCGATCGATCACGTGCGCAGCCTCATCTTCACCCCCCAGGACGCTTATGACAATATCCTCGTCGAGGAGGTCGGCTTGCTGGGTTCTGCGGCGCCGGCACCTGGAGCGGGCCAGCCTGCCCCGCAGCAGCCGCCTTCTCAGGCGGCTCTTCAGCCGGTTGCGGCAAGCGCCCCCTCAACTGTCCTCGTTGTTGACGATGACCCTGACATGCGGGCGTTGATCAGCAAGTATCTCGAGTCGGCCGGTTACGCGTTTACGATGAGCGGTGACGGGATCGACGCGCTGATGCAGCTCGGCGCCAGGCAGTATGACCTCATCCTGTCGGACATCAATATGCCGCACCTCGACGGGTTCAAGCTGGTCGAGATGATCGGGCAAAAAGGGATACGGACGCCGGTGATCTTCATTACGGGGTCGGTGAGCGAAGAGGGGGAAACGCGCGGTCTCGAGCTGGGCGCCGCTGATTTCATAAAGAAGCCGGTGCGCAAAGACGTCCTGCTGATGCGGATCAAGAATATTCTGAACAAGAGATGAATTTGACAAACGCAGAGAGGTAACACCATGTACAGGATCCTGATCGTTGACGATGACCACGATTTCTCGCGTGCGCTTGCGCTCAAGTTCGCAAAGGCGGGTTTTGAGACCATTACGGCAGCAGATGCGTATCAGGCGGTCCAGGAGGTGCACCACGAGAAACTGGACGCGATGATTCTGGATATCATGCTTCCGGCCGGCGGTGGGCTCCACGTGCTGAAGAACCTCCGGTCGATGCCGCATGGGTTGCCCCTGCCCGTCGTGGTGGTCAGCGGCTGCAAGGATGACGAGAAAAAGCAGAAGCTGATGGAGGAGGGCATTGCCGCCTTTATCGAGAAACCGTGCGATTACGGCCTGATCGTGGAGACGGTACGGAAAATTATCGCTGGCGAACAGAACGGTAATTGACAGATCTATTTGATCCGGGAAAAGCGGCAACAGTATTTTTTGCCGAAAAAGAAAGCTGTATGAGAAGAAGCGTCCCCATCTGGTTAATGCCGGCGCTGGTTGTCCTTGCCGCCGGCACGACCGTCACCTACCATCTCACCCAGCAGGAAGACATCAGCTATTTTAAAGGGCACCGCCTGTTTGTCCGCGGACAGTACCGGCAGGCGATACCGCTCTTCCAGAAGACGCTCTCTCTCAATCCGCGGCGGCTCGATGCGCTGAGGGAGATTGCCTGTGTGTACCAATGGACCGGTGCCAATAAAAAGGCGATCGAATATTTCACGAAGATCCTCGCCGTTACCCCGGCCGACGCCAAGATGCAATTCGCCCTTGCCGAAGCCCTTTCGTGGGACAAACAGTATGACGCCGCTATCGCGTTGTACGAAAAAATCATAGCGGCGACGGGTGATGTGCGCGCAAAAGAACATCTGGCGTACGTGTATCTCTGGTCAAAGCGGTTCGACCTCGCGAAAAGCGAGGCCGAAGAGATCCTGCGTAAAGACCCCGAGAATATTTCCGCAAAACTGATCGTCGCGAAAGGGCTGAGCTATACCGGTGAAGCCCCGAAGGCGATCGCGCTCTACGAACAAATATTAAAGGAAGAGGAAGCGCCGCAGAAAGAGGTGAAAGATCTGCAAGAAAAGAAGACGGACAAACAGGCCGCTGTTCAACAGGCCGCGGCGCGCCAGGAGGTGCGGGAGCTCTTGAGCGAAGCGTACATGGTAGATAAACAGTATGAAAAAGCGGTCAGCGGCTATCAGGCGGTCTTAAAAGCCGATCCCGGCAATGTCAAGGCGCGGGTGGGGATCGCGGACATCCTGGGCTGGGAAAAGAAATACGACGAGGCGATCGTCGAATACAAGAAGGCGCTCGAGGCCGATCCCGGAAACCTCGATATCATGGAAAAGCTGGCGCAGGTCTACATGTGGAAAAGCGATTTTCGCGCTGCGGTTACGGCATACCGTGAAATCCTCAAGATCGATCCGGACAGATTGAGCGCGGTCGTGTCGCTCGGCGAGATACTCACCTGGCAGAAAGAATACCCCGATGCGATAGGCCTGCTGGAAACGGCGCTGGGGAAGAAGCGGGATGAGCGGACGCTGATGCTCTACGCGGAAGCCCTTCAGTACGCGAAAGAATATCCGAAGGCGATCGCGATATACACCGAAGTCCTTGCGATGGATCCCGCGAATGCGGCCGCACGGCGCCGGATCGCCGAAGTGTACCTCTGGGCGGGCGATTTCAAGAATGCCCGGGAGGTGATCCAGATCTATCTGCATGACAACCCCCGGGATTTCAAGGCCCTGGTCCTGCAGGCGAAACTGCATCATTTTTCGGGAGAACCGGCCAGGGCGATCGCGATCTATGAGGAGGCCCTGCAAGGCGGGCGGATCAAGATGGCCGAAGATGAGCTCGCGCAGATGGAGGGCTTGCTTGCCGACGCGTACATGGTGAACAAGGAGTACGACAAGGCGGTCCGCTATTATACCGCGGTCATCGAAAAGGACCCGAAGAACATCAAGGCGCGCACCGGCCTGATCGATGTCCTGACCTGGCAGAATACATACGATGATGCCCTCAATGCCTGCGCGGATGCGCTCGAACTGTTCCCCAAAAATCGCGACATCGAACAGCGGCTGGCTGAGCTGTATATCTTCACAGGCAAGTTTGCACAATCGAAAGAGATCCTGGAACGGATCATCCAGGCCCACCCGAACGATACGAAGGCGCAATTCCTCCTCGCGAAGGCGAAGCATTTCTCGGGAGACATGCAGGGCGCCTTGCAGATCTATGAAGAACTGCTCAAAGAGGGAGGCGTCGGTTCACGCAAGGAATTGGGCGGGCTGATCAGCGAGGCGTATAAGAACACGGGCAGATACGACGATGCGGTCAGGTGGTACCGGGAAATGCTGAAAGAAGACCCCCGGAATGTCAGGGCGAGGGAGTCGCTTGCGGAGGTGCTGAGCTGGACCGGAAAACAGGACGAGGCGATCGCCGCGTATGAACAGGTCCTGAAGAACGATCCGGCCAATAATGAGGTGAAGATCAAACTGGGACAGCTCTACAGCTGGCGGAAGGAATATGCCCGAGCAGAAAACTTATTTCGCGCGGCGTTGCAGTCCGATCCCAAGAACACAGAGGCCTATGGCCTGCTGGGTGAGACACTCCTCTGGAATAAGAAATATGACGAGGCGCGCCGGTGGATCACCAAAGGGCTCGCGCTCAAAGACACTCAACATCTGCGGGTCCTCGAAGGGCAGGTGTACCTCTATAAAGGTGATTACGCAAAGGCCAAAGAGATCCTGAAAAAGGTCGTTGATGCCGACCCGAAGAACGTGAAGGCACGTATGTATTACGCCGACGCCTTTGCCTACGGTAAGGATTTCAAGAAGGCGATCGAACTCTACCGCGCCATCCTCAAGGATGGTAAAAAGACGGATAATGCCCCTCTTTCCGGCGCCGTTGGTGGACCCACCAGCTGGAATTATTTTCAAAAGGGCGAAGAAGCATTCAGATGCCTAGCGCCCCAAAGCGAACTCGGGGAGGTGCTTTCTGAGAGCAGCGCAAGCGGCCGTCCTTGCGTAACGGAGGGGATGCTTGTGCCGCCGCCGGTTCCGCAGGAAGATGATACCCGCCTGATAAAGGAAAAACTGGCCGATGTTTTGAGCTGGGACAAGCAGTACAAGGAATCCGTTGCGCTCTACGACGAGCTTATAAAAGAAAAAGAAGACCCGAAGCTGCGTTTGCAGAAAGCGCGCGTATTAGGGTGGGCGCGTGAATACACGAAGGCGCTTGACGAATATCGCAGGCTCTACGGCATGTTTCACGACCCGAAGGTGAAGCTTGAGATGGAGGGGAAAGAGTATTACTGGGAGGGGCGCGTCGAGCGCGCGATCCGGACCTACAGCCGGTTGATCCAGGAAGATCCCGAAAATGTCGAAGCGATGTTCGACCTCAGCCAGATTTATTCGTACCAGGCGATGTGGCATGATGCGAAGGGGGAGTATCAGAAGATCCTCGCCATCGCTCCGGCGCATTTCAGGGCAAAAGATGGTTATGCTAAAGCGCGGCTCATCTCTCAGCATGCCGCGGTCCGGACGCAGTACGAATTCTATGAAGCGGACAGCTCGTCGCGTTCCGACGACATCCGCCGGAACCATTTCTTTAATGAACTGCTCTATCCCGTCAACGACCGCCTGTCGGTCATTGCAGGCCATAAGATCGGGTGGCGGCAGTTCTCCGATTACCCGAACCTCATCGAGAACGAAGGGCGCGTCAGACTGTCCTATATCAATAACCCGCAATGGGCGGTCACCGGTTTTTACGACCTCATCCACTACACGCAAAATGTGCCGAACATGCACACCTTCGGCGAGGCGCTGACGCTGCGCACCTTCGATATCGGGCAGTTCAGGTTTTCGCATGAGCGCCAGCGGCTCGAGAACAACAGTACGGTGATCCGGCAGAATTATTTCAGCGATAATTTCACGGAGCGCTGGCAGGTAGACGTCACCAAGCGGCTGAAGCTGGGCGCCGAGTATCTCTTCGGCAACTATTCCGACTGCAACTACAAGCACGAGCCGGGCGCCGACATCACCTATTTTATCTCTCTCGATCCGAAACGGCTGGCGGTGACCTACCGCTATTTTTACCGGAATTTTGATGAGACGGTGTACGAGTACTGGTCGCCGAAAGGGTATAACAACAACCTGTGGTCGGTCAACTGGCGGCATTTCCTGAACAGGGAAGAGATATTTTTCGGGGCACATGACATCTATTACGATTTCCGCTACGACGTTTCGCTTGATTCACAGGGGGTGGTGAGCCACCGGTTCGAGGCGGGGTTCCACTGGGACATCTCCAATCGGCTCAACGTTAATGTGAAGGCGGCGACGACCAACACGAGCGCCAACGTCTATACAGACAAAGGTGTGACCGCTGAAGTGAAGTATTATTTTTAGGAAAGCATTTTATGATTGGCTGGAAACCGACGAAAAGAGACCTGATCAACGCGCTGGAGATCCTTGCGATGATCTCGATCCTGGTCTACTTGATCGTTCGCTCGGTCCTCTATTGCTTTGCCGACTACAACCTGGTTGAGCGTATTTTTTCGGTCCTCCTGATCTTCGCCGAGTTCTTCCTCCTGATCCATTCGATCGGATACGCGATGGACGTCTTCCGCGCGTCGCGCCGCATCGGTGAGAAGGGGAGAGGAGATCAGCCGCCGGCCGTTTTGAAGGATGAGCCGTCAGTCGCGATCCTGGTCGCGGCGCGTCACGAGCCGAAGGAAGTGCTCGAAAATACCTTCATCTCTCTCAAGAACCTCCGGTATAAGAACAAGTATATCTATTTTCTCGACGACAGTTCCGACGAGAAGTACAAGCGGGAGGCCGAGGCGCTCTGCGAAGAGCACGGACTTATATTGTTCCGGCGCGAGGAGCGGCACGGGGCGAAGGCGGGGATCGTCAACGACTGCATGAAGACGTTGAACCAGAAATATGTCAGCATCTTTGACGCCGACCAGTGTCCGCTGCCCGAATTTCTGAACGCCCTGGTCCCGATACTTGAAGGGGGCCCCCGCATCGCTTTCGTGCAGACGCCCCAGTACTATTCAAATATCGACGAGAACAGGATCGCGCGCGCCGCGGGGTTCCAGCAGGCGGTTTTTTACGAATACATCTGCGAGGGCAAGGGGACCGACGAGGCGATGTTTTGCTGCGGGACCAACGTGGTCTTCCGGCGCGAAGCCCTGCTCGACGTCGGCGGGCTTGACGAATCGACGGTGACGGAAGATTTTGCCACCTCGATCAAGCTGCACGCGCGCGGATGGCAGTCGCGTTACCACAATCACGTCTACGCCTTCGGCATGGGGCCGGAAGACCTCGCGTCCTACTTCAAACAGCAGTTCCGCTGGTCGACCGGCACGATATCGGTTTTGAAGCGGGTGATCAGGCAGTTCATTCTCCACCCCTTCTCTATGCGGATTGCGCAGTGGTGGGAGTATCTCCTGTCGGGTTCGTACTACCTGATCGGCATTTCGTTCGCGATTATTATGATATGCCCCATCGCCTATATTTTGTTCAAGATCCCTTCGTTTTTTGCCCGTCCTGACATTTATTTTCTCGCGTTCCTTCCGTATATTATCCTTTCGATGTCCGTCTATTATGCCGTTCTCAGTCTCCGGCACTACAGTCCGAAAGACCTTTTCCTCGGGCAGCTGCTCGGGTTTATCACCTTTTTCGTCTATATCAAAGGGGCGGTGTCGGCTCTGCTGGGGGTGAAGACGACCTTCGGGGTGACGGGAAAAACGAAGGGGAATGCGATCCCGTATTATCTCTTATGGCCGCAGATGTCGATGCTCTTCCTGAACTTTATTGCCTTTGTGTGGGGGATCAACCGGTTCGTCTATGAACACAGCGCCGCAGTGGCGGTGAACGGTTTCTGGACAATCTACCACTGCGCGTTGTTGTCGAGCGTCTTCTACTTCAATGCCGCACAAACAGCAAAAAAAGGGTGGCAAACGGTGCCGAAAGGAGTAGAATTCACCTTTAAGGTTATCGGGGAGGAACCCGGGGGGATCGCCCTCAAACGCGGGTTCACGGTGTCCGTCCCCCGTCGCCTGGCCGCAGGGACGCGCATCATGTGCAAACTGACGGCGCGCGGCGGCGAGACGGTGGTCTTTGACGGCAAGGTCCTTTCGGTGTCCGGGGTGAGGTCGAAAGAAGGGTATGAGACGGACGTCGGGATAGCGACCATAACGCAAGATGACGGCATGCGCCTCAAGAAAATGTTATCCTATGATTAAACGCGAACGGCTTTTAAAACAGCTCAATAGACTGCTTGATATGGAAAAGAGCCTGGTGCCGCTCCTCAATAAGCATGTCTCGTCATCGTTGACCTTCAGTGACCTGAGCGAGGCGGACCAATCCGCGTTCGCGGCGCGTCTTCAGGATATGGCGCGGATACACGAACGGCACGTGGAGGAGCTGACGATCATGAGAGACCGGGCGGCGGGAAGTGATATCGATGTTTACTAAAGATGATTTCAGGAACTATTTTTCCGAGATGGAGACGGTGGTTCGCAATACCCTGGTGATCTATACCGACGTCCTGAACGAAGCGAACGACCAGTCCGTCAAGAGCCGGCTCTATTCGATGATGGAAGAGAGTGTGGGGTCGTACCGCGCGATTTATGAGTTGAAAGAAAAACTGTAAAGGTTGTGCGTGAGAGGGGCAGCGGATGAGCGGGAAGAAAAAGATTCTGGTCGTTGACGATGAGCAGGTGGCGCTCAAGATCCTTTCGATCCGGCTCGAGATCAACGGTTTTAACGTGATCACCGCGCAGGACGGCGCGGCCGCCCTCGATCGGGCGCGCAAGGAGAAGCCCGACCTGATCGTCCTTGACCTGATGCTTCCGAATATCAACGGATTTGAGGTCTGCAGGATGCTCAAGTTCGACGACGCGTACAAGAACATACCGATCATCATCCTTTCAGCCCTCCACGATCAGAAAGAGCGCGACCGGGCGGTCGCGTGCGGCGCCGACGCCTACTTCATCAAACCGTTCGATCTGGACCTCCTGATGAGCAAGATGCGAAGCTTCCTTGAGTAAGCCCGGTTTGGGGCATTTGCGTTCCCGAGGAAACGGCGTTTTATGAATAGTGAAAATCCCTCTATGTTTGATCCGCGTATAACGCTCGCACAGGTTGATGGAGACAGAGATCTCCTGAAGGAGCTCATCGAAATCTTCGCGGGCCAGTACAAAAAAAATCTGGCGCTCCTCGAGGAAAGCCTCAAAAAAAACGATGCCCCCGCCTTCCGCCTTGCCGCGCACACGATCAAAGGATCGGCCGCGAACTTCAGGGCGCAGACGGCGTTTGACCTTGCGCGGCGTCTTGAGGAGATGGGGAAGACGGGGGAGTTTTCGCAGGCCCCCGCGGCGCTCGACGCCCTGGTTGCAGAACTCGAGCGGCTGGAGAAGGCCTTGAGGGAGTTTGTCAGTAAAGGTTAAAATAATTGGTTGGAGTTGCGCTGTATTCTCATTCCTGCGGAAACGGGGATCTCAAGCAATGTCTTTCTATCGGGCATGTCGCTCTAGGTTCCCGATTGCCCGGCAATGACACTCCACCCGAAATTGAAGTAACACAATCGTCTTATGTATATACGTCTTTTCGCAATTGCCTGTCTGACGCTTGCCATGGTCTTGTCCTGCGCGAGAAAGAATGCCGCTGAATGTCTCACCGGCGCCTTCATTGCCGACCGGCCGACCGCGCGGGATATCGCGCTGTTTAAGGACGCGTACGGCAAGAAACCGCATCTGGTCATGGTCTTCCTTGACTGGGGGCGTTTGGTCGATGCGGACGTGGTCACCGATGTCTACGCGCAGGGATGCATACTATTTGTCACACTTGAGCCTTGGGACGCGCAGACAAAAGAGGGGATCGATTTCAACGGGCTTGTGCAGGGAGAGTACGACGGGTATCTGACGGACCTCGCCAGGCAGGTGAAGTCGGTCAAAGGCAGTGTGTTCATGCGGTTCGCGCACGAGATGAACGGTAACTGGTATCCGTGGGCCGGGACGAAGGTCGGGCGGGAGAAATATATCGGGATGTACCGTCACGTGAAGGATGTCTTCATCAAAGAAGGGGCGCAGAACGTCAAATGGGTCTTTTCGATAAATTGGGAAGATGTACCGCGCGGGGAAAGTAATAATTTTGCGAACTACTATCCGGGCGACGACTATGTCGATTTCATCGGCATCGACGGCTACAACTGGGGCGACACACAGCCGTGGAGCAGATGGATGAGTTTTAGGGAGCTTTTCAAAGGTGTGTATCATGCGTGCGGTGCCCTCTACCCGGGGAAACCGGTTCTTATATCGGAGTTTGCTACCGCCGGCAGCGGCGGGGACAAAGCGGCATGGATCAAAGCGGCCTTTGAGGAGATGAAAAAGATGGACCGTGTCTGCGGATTTGTCATTTTTAACGTTGATAAAGAAGTCGACTGGCGTGCCGCGCCGGACTCGGCCGCCGGCAAGGAACTCAGGCGCTCTCTGCAGGACCCGCATTTTCAGTAGCTGGTCATCAAGGCAGGCGGGCCTTCTTCCCTGTCGGGAGAACGGCATGTATTCCGGAAAGGATTTTTCGTGGGAACGGACACAAAGATCGAAATAGACCTCAAAGAAAAGCGGCGCATCGTCCTGGTCGGCGCGCCCAACGTCGGCAAGAGCGTGATCTTCAACGTCCTGACCGGCACGTATGTCACCGTCTCGAATTATCCCGGAACGACCGTTGAGGTGACGCAGGGGCTGTCGAAATTCGACCGGCGCCGCGACGTCATTATCGATTCGCCGGGGGTCAATTCGCTCGTTCCGAAGTCGGAAGACGAGCGGGTCACCCGCGACATCCTGGTTACGGATACGCCTGATGCCGTTGTCCAGGTCATTGACGCGAAAAACATCCCCCGCAACCTCCAGATCACGGTCCAGCTCATAGAGTCGGGGATCCCGCTGGCCATCGCGCTCAACATGTTTGACGAGGCGCTCCAGAAGGGGATACATATCGACGTGAAAAAACTGCAGGAGCGGCTCGGGGTCACGGTGACCGGCACGGTCGCCGTCGAAAAGGAAGGGATATCCCGGCTGATCCATCATATCCGCGCGCCGCAGAGATCTCCCCTTAAGATCGATTACGGTGCGCAGATAGAAGGGGCGCTTGAGAAACTTGCCGGACTGCTTCCCCAAATGAAGATCGACCGGCGGTTTGTTTGCATTTCGCTCTTGATGGGCGACGAGACGATCCCTGAAGCGCTCATGCAGCAGGGGGTAGATACGCACGGCCTGCGGCGCCTCGAGCATCTCGCGCGGGAGGCGCAAAAAAAGTTCGCCAAGCCCCTCAGCTATCTCATCAACCACCGGCGTAAAAAGGTCATCGACGGCCTGCTCAAAGACGTTATTACGGTACGGAAAGAGAAAAAATCGCCGATCAGGGACCGCTTCGGAGCGCTGGCGATGTCGCCGTTGGGCGGCATCCCGGTTTTGCTCGGGGCGCTGGCGCTGATGTATTTCCTGGTCGGCGTGGTCGGCGCCGGCTGGTCGGTCGACTTCCTCGAAACGCAGGTGTTTGAGCGGTATGTGACGCCGTTTGCCGTCAACATCACGCTCGCATTTGTCCCGTGGCCGCTGATCCAGGAGATGATCGCCGGGACCTATTCCGGAGCGCCCGCGGGGTACGCGGGCTACGGCCTGGTCAACATGGGACTGACGTATGCGATCGCGATCATACTGCCGATCGTCACTTTTTTCTTTTTCTTCTTCGGTCTCCTGGAAGACAGCGGCTACCTGCCGCGGTTGACCGTGATGGTCAATAAGATATTCAAGAAGGTCGGCCTGAACGGGAAGGCGGTGCTCCCGATGGTGCTTGGCCTCGGGTGCGTCACGATGGCGACGCTGACGGTGCGGATCCTTGGCACGAAAAGGGAGCGGTTTATCGCGACGCTCCTTCTCGCGCTGGGGATACCGTGCTCGGCACAGCTGGGCATCATTATGGCGATGCTCGGGGCGGTGTCTCTCAAGGCGCTCCTGCTCGTTTTTCTGGTGGTTCTGTCACAGCTGTTTCTCGTCGGCTATCTTGCGGCACGGATCCTGCCGGGACAGTCATCCGACTTCCTGATCGAAATCCCGCCGGTAAGGATACCGAAAATAGTGAACATATGCGTCAAGACATACAGCAGGGTGAAGTGGTTTCTCGTTGAGGCGGTTCCGGTCTTCCTGTTCGGGACATGTATCCTCTTTGTCCTCGACAAGCTCGGCGTTATCGCGCGGATCGAAAGGGCCGTCCGGCCGGTCGTCGTCGGGTTCCTCGGCCTTCCCGCTCAAGCGACTGAGTCTTTTTTGATCGGATTTTTCAGGCGTGATTTCGGCGCGGCGGGGCTCTTTTCTCTGCAGAAGGCCGGGGCGCTCTCGAACATCCAGGTCGTCGTGAGTATGGTCGTCATTACACTGTTTGTCCCCTGCCTGGCAAGCTTGATCGTCATCTTCAAGGAGCAGGGGGTGCGCAAGGGGCTCGCGATCGTCGGATTTGTCTTCCCCTTCGCGATTTTAGTGGGCGGTATCTTAAATTTTGTGTTACGCTATTTTAAGTGTGCTTTGTAGAAATGAGTGTGCCGGCGGGTTGCCTGTGTCGGGTGCGCCGGTTGATACCGAAGGGTGTATGGACCAGAAAAAGGCCGAAGAAATATTGGAATCGATCCTGCGCAAAGCGGATCAGGGCGATGTCCTGGTCGAGGAGCTTCTCCGGCAGGAGCGTCCCGAAATCACACAGGAGTGCCTGCGGGAGATCGAATGCCAGGGGCTTATCGAGATCCGTGACGGAAAGATCGCGTTCAAGCCGCCCGGTAAAGAGATCGCCACGCGCATCATCCGCTGTCACCGCCTCGCCGAGCGTCTGTTCGACGTTCTCGATATGAGTCACTTCAATCAGGAAGAGGCGGCCTGCGATTTCGAGCACCTCATCCCGCTCGAGGCGTCCGAGGCGATCTGTACCCTGCTCGGACATCCCACTGAATGCCCGCACGGGAAACCGATCCCGCCGGGTGCCTGCTGTAAGCGCGCGCAGATGGAAGTGAAGACGATCGTCCACAGCCTCGCAGACCTGCGGCCGGGAGAGCGGGGCAAAATCCTGTATATATTGGCAAAACAGCATCAGCGGATGGACAAGTTGACCGCGTTTGGATTTTTTCCGGGTGCGGAGATCAAGGTCCATCAGACCTCGCCGGCGTTTGTCGTGCAGATCGGCCAGACCCAGATCGCCGTTGATCGGGAGGTCCTGCGGGATATATTTGTGAGGAAGACAGGATAGGTACAGCCGCGTAGCGAAATCCGGCGTTTTACGATTGGTGTGTAGGATTGTGTGTTTGAAGAACCGAGGAGTATGATGGCGGCCCAAACCTTTCAGTTGATTGTGGTGTCGATGCGTCCGCGCCAGTGGGCGAAGAATGCCCTCCTCTTTGCCGCGCTGATATTCTCAAAACATATTTTTGACCCGCGCTGTGTGTTGCTCTCAGTCCTTGCGTTTGTCCTCTGGTGCGCCGTGTCCGGGGGCATTTACATCATAAATGATCTCATTGACCGTAAAAAAGACCGGCTCAATCCGCGCACAGCAAAGAGGCCGATCGCCCGCGGGGCCCTTTCTTCCCGGACCGCGCTCATGACGGGACTGGCCTTGATCTTCGGTTCCGTTGCGGCCGGTTTTTTGTTTAATCTCGAGTTTGCGGGTGTGATGGGGGTGTATCTCATCCTGACGCTGTCGTATACGTTTTTCCTGAGAAACGTTGTTATTGTGGATATCCTTGTCGTCGCGATGGGATTTGTCCTGCGCGCGGTCGCCGGAGGCGTCGCCATCGGCGTCGAGGTGTCGACGTGGCTCTTGATCTGCACACTGCTTTTGGCGCTCTTCCTGGTAATAAGCAAGCGGCGCTATGAATTGACGCGGCTCGGCGCGCGGGGAGGGGAGTTTCGTGAGAGCTTGAAAGAGTACAGCCTTAATTTTATCGATCAGATGGTGGCGATCGTGACGTCAACGACGCTCGTCGCTTATTCGCTGTATACGATCAGCGATGTTACCGTGCAGAAGTTTCACAGCGATAAACTGAAATACACGATCCCGTTCGTCCTGTACGGGATCTTCCGGTATCTCTATATCGTCTATCACCAGAAACTGGGGGAAAGCCCGGAAATAATCCTTGTCAAAGATAAGCCGTTCCTGATAAACCTGCTGATCTGGCTTATTGTGGTGGTGCTGATCCTGTATTTTTAGGTGCGCTGGTTTTCCTGCCTGCGGCGGCCGCCGCCCCTTTGCCATAGCTGGTCGTTTTGAGGACTTTTGCGTCCTGTGTTTTCGTTCGCCGCATTTTTGCCCTTCCTGTTTTCTCCGGCACCGTCAGCTTTTGTCCCGCGAGCAGAGAGTCTGGATCGGTGATGCCGTTTGCTTTCATCAGCGCTTTGAGCGATACGCCGTGGGCGCGGGCTATCTGTGAGAGCGTTTCCCCGGCACTGACCGTGTGGATGGCGGCTTCAGCGTTTTCTTTAGCAGTTTGTTTCCCCGATTCGTTCCTTGCTGTTCCTTTAACGGATTCCAGCGGTTTGGCTTGCGTATGTTTTTTTTCCGGCGCTTTTACGACGCGTGAAGAGGCGGCAGTCCCGGTATTGCCGGCGGCGCCGGATGCTTGTTGCGCCGATTTTTGTTCCTGCAGCTGCTGTTCAACGAACGTCATTCGCGGTTTTTCCGGCTGAAACATTTTTTGCGACGGTTCCTTGAAAACCGCGGGGGGGGCTTCCTGCGCTGGCCGCGCGGCAGGTTTTGCTGACGTACCCTTGACCTGTATCTTTTGCGGGGGGACGGGCCTGCTGACGGATACTTCAGGTTTGATCGCCGGCGGCGCCTGAAGAGGCTCTTGTTTCACGACGGCAGAGGGCGCTGGGGCCGTCAGCTCCGGAGCCGACGGTTTGTTCTGCATGCTGTTTGCGGCAGTCGATAATTCCTTTTGCGCGCCCGCGATCGCGCCCAGGGTGCTCCTTGCCCAGAATGACGCGATTGCGCCGGCCGCGTCAAGGATCCGGGCGGGTTTAATATTGGGGAACGGCGAGACGGCGGCTGGCGTTTGTCCGGGCGGCACAGAAACGGGGGCGGGGCGCACACCCTTTTTTTGTCCCGTTATTTTCACCGGCCCTTGGTCCGTTGCTTTCTCGGATATTTTAGGTATCGTCAGGACGATGCCCGCCGGCAGAAGGATCTTTTTGCCCTTCAGTATATCTTTGTTCTCCTCGTAAATGAGCGTCCATTTTTTGTCGTCATTGTAATATGCAGGGTACCCCGCGATGATCCAGAGCGTTTCACCTTCGGCTACGGTATGCTGTGCCGGCAGCTGTTTTGGGGTCACTTGTTGAGGCGCCGCGCCGGCTTTGGCGTCTTTAGGGCGCCGCCGCTTCGCCTTGGCCTTTTTTTTTGCCGGCACCGGTTTTTTCTCCATGACGCTCGGATCGAGCGTCGGTATCCTCAGCACCATCCCTTTTTCGAGTTTTTTCTTTCCTTTCAGGATGTCCCTGTTTGCCTCAAAAATGAACGGCCAGAGAGAATCGTTGTCATAGATCTCTTGATGTCCCGCAATGATCCAGAGCGTTTCATTCGCCTTGACCGTATAGGTCCTTTTGTTGACGGGAGGCAGGAGGGGGGCGGCTTCATCCGTTTCGAGCACAACGGGCGCCGCAGGGGGGACAGCCGGTTGTGCCGCGGCGGGCGGACATGCCGGCCGCGCATCTTCAGAGGGCGTTTGGGGCGCCGCGGGTGTTTCGACAGCCGCCGGTACCGGTGCCGCCTCCTGTTCGACGGCCGGGGTTTTGACATCCTCGGCCGAGGGAACCTGCTGTGCCGGTGTTTCCGCCGGTGGTTCTCTTGTTTCTCCTCCGGCCGAGGGCTCACCCGATATCTTCTCCGGGGTGCCTCCCGGGGTTTTCTGCGTCCTCAGATCGGCAAGAAGCTTTTCCAGATGCTTGATTGATGTTTGTGCATCCGCGGCTTTATCTCCACGCGGCTGGTGGAGCAGATAGCGCTTGTATGACGAGACCGCTTTTTCAAAGCTCCTCTGGCTCCGATCGTAGGCGAGGCCTATGTAGTAGAAGCAGTCGGAGAACTCGGGGTTGATCTTGAGAGCGTTTTCAAGTTCCTGCACGCCCCTCTGATAATCTTCCGATTCAATGGCGACAATCCCCAGCCAGAAACGCGAGTAGACGTAGTCGGGGTTGAGCGCGATCGATTCCTGAAGATGGCCGGCTGACTGTTCGAGGAGGTCCTGCCGGTAATAGATGAGACCCATGTTGTAGTGGATCATGTCGCTGAAGGGCGGTTTTAAAGCGAGGGCGTTCTTGTACTGACGCACTGCTTCATCATCCATTCCCCGTTCTTCGAAGTATTGGCCCTGTTCGAACAAAGAGTTCGCGACGACGGCGCTTGCTCGGGGAAACTCTTTCAGGTCTTCTTTCGTCTTTTGAATTTTTTTCTTCTGGGCTGAAGTCAGGCCCTGCTTCGTGACCGATCCGGGCGTCGGCAGGCACCCGCAGAGAGCGACAATAATCCCGCCGATCAGTGTGCGCTGAAATATATTTTTCATAGAGCTCCTCGTCGTTTGTTGCATCTGTGTCCTGCAGGGCCTGCAGCTGTGTGAACAGGTGAGGCAAAACAGACCGTGTCAAAAGATATACTATACCATGTTTTGCCGCCGCCGAAAGAGAAAATAACCGTGATGATATATTTTGCCCTTTACGCGGGATGCCCGGAGGCATACTATAGGACATTTTATATGGAAGGCAGGGGTGTGTATGGCAGCGGAGAGCCGCGCTCTGCAGGCGCTCTATCAGCGCCTGCGGGATTTTTATGGACATCAGAGGTGGTGGCCGGGGGAAACGCCCTTTGAGGTGATTATCGGCGCGATCCTGACCCAGAATACCGCCTGGACGAACGTCGAGAAGGCTATAACGGCGCTCAAGCGGGCAGAAGCGTTGACCCCGCGAAAGATGAAGGAACTGCCCCTTCGGAAGTTGGCGGCCCTGATCAGGCCGAGCGGCTACTACAATGTAAAGGCCCGGCGGATCAAGTCTTTCATTCAATTTCTCTTTAAGACGTTCGATGGGAACCTGAATAACATGTTTTCGACCGAAACGGGGGTCTTGCGCGGTCTGCTCCTGGGCGTATCGGGCATCGGCCCGGAAACCGCCGATTCGATCCTGCTGTATGCGGGGAACAAGCCCGTCTTTGTTGTCGATGCGTATACGCGGAGAATTTTCGGCCGGCTCGGGTTCTTGGACGGCACCGAAACCTATGGCGACATCCAGGATTTTTTTATGAAGTGTTTGCCGGAGGACGTGCCGCTGTATAACGATTATCACGCGCAGATAGTCGCCCTGGGAAAAAATGTGTGCCGGCCAAAACCGCGGTGCGGCCTCTGTCCGGTACGCAATAACGCATGTAACATGGATGCGAAGCGGGTCCGGTAGGGGGGGGCAGTGCTCCCTGCGTGTTTGCCGGTTCTTTTGGTCCTTATCGGATGCGTTTTGGCTTAATCGAGGGGGGTGCCATGAATGTGTATGACGCGATCCATACCCGCAGAAGCGTGCGCGCCTATGCGGATAAACCCATTCCGCGGGAGGTGTTACAGCGTCTGATGGAGGCGCTCCGCCTGGCGCCTTCCGCGGCGAACGCCCAGCCCTGGCGGTGTATCTTCGTGACCGACCGGGTGATGAAGGAAGCGGTGGCGCGCTCATGCAAGGAGCGGATGTGGATCGCCGGCGCGGCGGCCGTTGTTGTCGGTTGCGGATTTCCCGAACAGGCGTACGCGTTGATGGGCGGCTCCGGTAACAGCGTCGACATCGATCTGGCGATCGCGCTCGATCATCTGTCGCTTGCCGCGCGCAACGAGGGGCTCGGGACCTGCTGGATCGGGGCTTTTGCCGAGCGGGAGATCAAGGCCCTCCTCACGATCCCCGGCCGTGCAAAGATCGTGTCGCTGATGACCGTCGGTTATCCAGCGGACCCCGGTGTTTTCGCGCCTGCTGGGAAGAAAAGGAAAAAGAACGGTGATATCATATCATTTGAAAAATATTAGTCTGTGCGCCTGTGTGGCGCTCCTGTGCGGTTGCAGTACGCTCAAGTTCCTGAGCAAGCCGGTGAAAGAAGCCGAAACGATGACGCCGGAAGGGCTCATGGATCTACGCGGGGCGCTCCATGTCCACACCTACTATCCGCAGGATGCGAAAGCGATCAAGCGCCTCGGAGCGCTGGCGAGCAAGATCGGCCTTGATTTTGTAGTTATATCGGACCACAACTCTTTGTCGGCGTTACACGACGGAAAAGAAGGGATGTACGGCAAGACGCTCGTCTTGATCGGCGACGAGGTGTCGACCAACAGCGGGCATCTGCTTGTCTGGGGGATCCAGAAGCCGATTGTCTCGAGCGATGCGCGGGCGGTCGCCCGCGAAGTCCGCGCCCAGGGAGGGATCATATTCATTGCTCACCCGTTCGCAAAAGATTACGGCTGGAAGGATTGGACGTTTACCGATTACGACGGCATCGAAGTGTACAATACGCAGGCAAACGCGCTTGATGAGGATTTTCTTTCGCTGATAGTGCGCGGCGTTGTCCTCTTTCCGGATGAGTTTTACCGGTCGATGATCAAAGTTTCTCCTGAAGCGACAAAAAAGTGGGATGCGCTTCTGGCAGAGCGAAAAGTCGTCGGTATCGGCAGCACCGACGCGCATGAGAGCCACGGCCTGCCCGGCTTCGAGGTTGATTCGTATAATGTGATGCTGAAATCCGTTAACTGCCATGTCTTTGCGTCCGGCTTGACCGGGGGACAGATCCTGAAGGCGTTTCGGAACGGGTTGTTGTATTTTTCCTTCGATATCTTTGCCAACCCGCGGGGGTTCGATTTTTACCTCAAGCGGGGCAATAAGAAGTTCTTGATGGGCGAGACCGCGGTCGTGGAACCGGGCGACTCGCTGGTCGTGACGGTCAACCGCGAGGCATATATCCGGCTCATCCGTGACGGGAAGCTTATTGCTGAAAATGTCGCGGAAAAGATAGAAGTGCCGGTCGGCGATAAAGGCGTATACCGCGTGGAAGTCTATTTGAACCATCGTCCGTGGATATTCTCGAACCCGATCTTTATTGAAGAGAGTGCCCGGCGGACTGCGGACGGGACAAACGTATAGCGTGCTAGCAGATCCGCGGCAGCTGCTCTCCCACGGGCATGTCGATGATCCTTTTCCCGCCGATGCGTGTTTGCAGGACCACCTTGCCTTTTGTCGTTCTCTGCGCTTCGCCGATGATGGCCGCCTGTTTTCCGAGCCGTTCCTGCCGAAGAGCGCGCAGAACGCGGTCCGCATCGCGCGCGTCGACAGCGATGACCGCTTTGCCTTCGTTAGCGATATAGAGCGGATCGAAGCCGAGGAGCTCGGATATCTCCCGCACGGCGTCCTTCACCGGGAGATTCTCTTCCCAAAGTTCGACGCCGAACGGTTGGCCCTCGACAATCTCGTTGAGCACCATTGCCACCCCGCCCCGCGTCGGATCTCTCATGAAGGTGATGCGGTCCGAGGCCGCGAGGGCTTTTTCGATCAGCCTGTTGATCGGCGCGCAATCGCTTTTCAGCGTTGAACCGAAGTGCAGGCGTTTGCGCGCAACGAGCGTTGCGATGCCGTGGTCGCCGATTGAGCCGGTGACGATGATCTTGTCTCCCGGCTTGACGCGTCCCGGCGACAGGCGCAGAGGCCGGCGCATGATGCCGACGCCGGAGGTGGTGATGAAGAGCTTGTCGCAGGCCCCCTTCTCGACGACCTTGGTGTCTCCCGCGACTATCGAGACACCCGCTTCCCGGGCAGTCCGCTGCATCGACCGGACAACCCGGCGGAGGGTCTCCAGCGGGAGCCCTTCTTCGATAATGAATCCGGCGGAAAGATAGAGGGGGCGCGCCCCCGCAACGGCAAGGTCGTTGACCGTCCCGCAGACGGCGAGTTTTCCGATATCGCCCCCGGGAAAAACGAGGGGGTCGATGACGAACGAGTCGGTGGTCAACGCGATCCGCCCGTGAGGCAGTGTCAGCACGGCCGAGTCGCCGAGTTCCTTGATCGACGGATTGTTGAAATGTTTGACGAAAAGGTCCGTGATCAGATCGTGGGTCAATCTGCCGCCGCTGCCGTGCGATAATAAAATATGGTCCATATACGTCCTTGAAGGATAAGCGGGTTCAAGGGACGGGGAACGCCGAACGCTTTTTCTTCAGTGCCCCTTGCCGGTGACCCGTGTCCCTTCGTATTTATAATATGCCGCGCAGGTCCCTTCCGACGACACCATGCATGCGCCGACCGGGTTCAGCGGCGTGCACGATGTTCCGAACCGGCGGCAATCGGTCGGTTCTTTTAAGCCCTGGAGGACCGCGCCGCAGAGGCACCCTTTGGGTTCGGCGCTCGGCCCCGCGCTGATGTCGAACATCCGCTCGGCATCGAAATGCTTGAACGCCTTGCGCAGTTTCAGCCCGCTCTCCGGGATCGTTCCGATACCGCGCCACTGGGCGTCGGTGCTCTCGAAAACGAGGTCGACCGCGGCGCGCGCCTTCGCATTGCCGTCGGAATGGACGATCCGGTCATACTGGACCTCGACGGCGGTCCTCCCTTCGGCGGTCTGCCGCGCCAGCATGACGACCGCCTGCAGTATGTCGACGGGTTCGAATCCGGCGATCACGCAGGGGACCGCGTATTTTTCTGCGATCTCCCGATAGGGCCGCGGGCCGATGACAGCGCTGACATGCCCGGGGCACAGGAAACCGTCCAGCGCTAGCGCCCCGCCGTCGAGGAGGGACTTCATCGCCGGCGGTATCAGCTTGTTGGCGCAGAGAAAGAAGATGTTCCGCAGATGTCCCTGCGCGGCCGCTGTGACGGTTGCCGCGATCGTCGGCGTCGTCGTTTCGAATCCGACGGAGAGAAAAACGACGGACCGTTCCGGACGGGACCGCGCGATGGCGAGCGCATCCAGCGGCGAATAAACGATCCGGACGTCCGCGCCCCCGGCTTTTTCCTTCTCGAGGCTCGATCGTGAGCCGGGCACCCGGAACATGTCTCCGAACGTCGCGATGATACAGTCCTTTCTGCGCGCCAGCTCGATCGCTTTGTCGAGATACGATTGCGGCGAAACGCAGACCGGACAGCCCGGCCCGGAGATGAGCCTGACAGAGCCGGGGAGCAGTTTCTTCAGGCCGGATCGGGCGATCGCCATCGTGTGCGTGCCGCAGACCTCCATGAGGACGATCCGGCGTTTCGGCAGATCGATGCCTCGGAGTTCTTGCAGAAGGGGCGCGACCGGCGGCACGGCGCGAAATTCGCTGAGGTATTTCATGGCTTTTTTGTCTTTCGGACCATTTCGCTGATGTCCGCGATCATCGTGTCGGCGCGGCGGGTGTCGACCTTTTCGATCGCGAAGCCGGCATGGACGATGACATAGTCGCCGATCCGGGGATTGTCGATAAGGGACAGATCAACCTCCTGGCGGACCGCCCGTATCCGGGCGATCCCCTTGGCGCCGTCGACCTGAACCAGTTTCATGGGCACTGCCAGACACATAACGCTTTACCTCTCCTGGAATTTGGATTATACTTCATTATAGTACAAAGGGAAGTGAGATTTTATGCCGGAACATACGCGTATACATAATTTCCTGGTCGTGTCGGCCGTTGTCCTCGCCGTCGGCGTTGTCATTGAAGGGTATTTTCTTCTCACCGGCGAAAAAGAAGAGCGTCCCTTGAGCCGGGTTGAACGGCCCGCGCGGGTGTCTCCGCCCGCGGCCCCTCGACCGGGGGGCGCCGGCGCACCGCAAGCCGCTGCCGATCCGTATCAGGAGATGCTTATCATGCAGAAGAAGATAGACCGGATGTTCGAAGAAATGATGTCGAGACGGGACGGACAGGGCGGTGTTCCGTTTGACCGGACGTTGTTCGAGCCGGCGGTCGATGTGAAGGAAACCGAGGACGAGTATGTGATCATCTGCGATCTTCCCGGGATGGAAGAGGACAAGATCAGCGTCTATTTTGAGGGAGATCATCTCGTTATCAAAGGCGCGCGAGAAACGGAAGAAGCGGCCGCGGCGGGGAAGGGGATGCGCCGGAAAGAGCGCCGGTTTGGATCGTTCCGGCGCGTGGTCCCGCTTCCCCCGCATACGGACAAGTCCGGGGTCAAGGCCGAGTATACGAACGGCGTCCTCACGATTATTGTGCCTAAAACAGGGCCGGCTGTGCCTGGCGGCCCGCACGACGGGCCCGCATCGGCCGCCGGCGAAGGAAGAATACTCTGATGAAGGGCGGGTTCAAAATATTCAGGGTGCTCGGGATCGACGTGCTCGTCGACTATTCCTGGTTCATCATCTTTTTTCTTGTTACCTGGAGCCTGGTCGGCGGCTATTTCCCGATGAGCTATCCGGGTCTGCCGCCCGCGTCACACTGGCTTATGGGCTTGACGTCATCCCTGCTTCTCTTCGGCTCGGTCCTTCTCCATGAGCTCTGTCATTCGTACGTGGCCAACCGGTTCGGGCAGGGGATCCACCGGATCCGTCTCTTCATCTTCGGCGGCGTCGCGGAGCTGACGCACGAGCCCGATGATCCCGTGGTGGAGTTCGACATCGCGATCGCCGGCCCGATCTGCAGCCTGACGCTTCATTTCATATTTTCTTTTCTCGCTTACGCCGCCGGTCCGGCGCCCGCCTTCATGGTGTATAAGGGGATCTTTTTGTTCCTGTCCTACGTGAACGGCGCGCTGGCGCTTTTCAACCTGATCCCCGGTTTTCCCCTGGACGGCGGCCGCATCCTCCGTTCCATTTTGTGGAAACGGACGGGCAATATCAAGAAGGCGACCCGCACGGCGAGCAGTATCGGCAGGTATTTCGCGCTCTTCCTTATTATCATGGGGTTCTTTCAGGTGTTTAAAGGCGATCTGGTCGGCGGTCTCTGGTATGTCTTCATCGGGATGTTTTTGCAGCATGCGGCCGCGATGAGCTATGAAAATGTGGTGATGAAAGACGTGCTCGGGAAGGTCCTCGTGCGTGACGTGATGGTCAAAGACCTTGTGGTGATCCCCGGAGAGACCGCGATAGACCGGGTGGTCGAAGACTATTATTTCAAATACCGTTTTGACAGTTTCCCCGTGAGTGCCGGCGGGGTGACCGACAAGGTGATCACGCTCGAAGGCATCAAGCGGGTCCCGAAAGAGCAATGGCAGTCCCTCACGGCGGCGGATTGCGCGCAGGCGGTCCCGCGCGACCTTACGATCCGCCCGACCGACATGGTCCTCTACGCACTCCAGCGGATGGCGGAGCGCGAGTTCACGCAGTTCTTTATCGTCGAAGACGGTGTCATCGTCGGCGTCATTTCGCGGCACGATGTCACGAAACTGCTCAAAGTGAAAGTTGATCTCGGATGAGAAAATACATAATGCCTTTATTCCTTGTGCCGCTCCTTCTCCTCAATGTCCGCTGTCAGACAATGCCGGCCATCAAGCCGGTTGAACACGTCAAAGAATATATGGTGCCGACGGCCGACGGATGGGACATCGCCGTGTCGCGGTTGTACCGGGAGAAATATATCAGCGCTGCGGGGAAGAAAAGGATCCCGGTCCTCCTCTGCCATACCCTGCGGGTGAACGATTTTATCTGGGAGCTCGGCGCGGGAAAAAGCCTGGCGGCGTATCTGGCCAATAACGGCTATGACGTTTGGATGTTTTCATTCCGCGGTTCCGGAAAGAGCCGGGAGGCGGCCCCCCGGAGCGGCGCGGCGCCCCGGCCGGACATATCCACCGATGATCTTATCCGGGAAGATCTCGCGGCGGTCGTCAACCTCGTCGTGAAAGAGACCAACTCCGAAAAAGTCATCCTCGTGGGCCACGGGCTCGGCGCCGCCGTGTGCGCCGTCTACGCCGGCAGGGACAGCGGAAACCGCGTGGCGTCCCTTGTTGCGATCGCGCCCATGTTGGTGAACTTCTATAAGTCGGGGATCATGCAAAAGGTGGGGGGCGCGGACTGCCCTCTGTCAACTCCCGACAACCGGACGTTCCGGTTGATCGCCGGAGACATTGTGCGGACCGACCGCTATGTCCCGTCTGACGACGCGAGCTTCGAGACCCTGTTTTTCAACCGCAATAACATGGAGAGCGCGCAGGTCTTCGGTCTGTATTCTTTTGCGGTCGATGTGACGCCGAAGGGCCTGATTGCGGCCTACCGGGAGCTCATCGACACCGGCGTTCTCCCGTCGGAAACGATGGATTATCTCAATGAAGCGAAGAAGATCCGCTGTCCCACGCTGGTCATCTCGGGCCTTGCGGACAATGCCGCCCCGCCGGAGACCGCCCGCCATTTTTACAAGACGTTGACGGCCGTTGAGAAAGAACTTGTTGAATGCTGCAGGGCGAACGGGTACAAGTGCGATTACGGCCACCTGGATCTCGTCGCCGGCGCAGGCGCGCCGCAGGAGGTCTATCCGAGCATCCTGAAGTGGATCAAAAAGACCGATGGCGCCGTTAAGGGCGCGTCCGCCAAGGTCCAGTAGTTTTTATGGGCCACGGGCCTCTTACGATATGAATAAACAGCTCAGCCTGATTTTCTGCGTTGCGTGCATGATCCTGTCCGGGTGTGCCTGGAGATATGTCTACCGCCCTCCTGATAATCAGAATGAGATCCATTACTGCAAGACGGTCGATGACTGGGACATTGCCCTGTATCGCTATAAACCGACGGCGCAGAATCCCGCCGCCTGCCCGGTGATCTTATGCCACGGGCTCGGCAATAACAATTACCTCTGGGACAACGATCGCGGCCACAGCTTTGCCGCCTACCTGCGTGACCGCGGGCACGACGTCTGGGTCATCGCTTTTCGGGGCGCCGGCAAGAGCATGAAGCCGGGCATTATCGGGTTGTCGAAGCTCATCGAGATCAGGTCCGTCAAGGAAGAGCGTATTACGTATCATCCGCATAAGCTGAACTGGAATATCGAGGATTATATCGAAAAGGACCTGCCGGCGGCCATTGCCTACGTGAAAGCGGAGACCGGGAAGGAGAAGGTGAACTGTATCGGGCATTCGCTGGGTTCGGTGGTCATCTGCGGTTATCTCGAACGGTTCGGCCCCAGGCACGTCAACGCGGTCGTGACAATGGCCATGGCGGTCATTTTCCCGAAGCCGCTTAACGCGGTCCTCCAGCGCGTCGAGCGGCACGACAAGATCATCAGCGCGTCGCTCCTGCTCAACAGCCGCGCCGCCGCGCTCTTTGAAGTGCCGGTCGGAGGGAAGATAGAAACGGACACCGACGCGCTTCTGTTTAACATGGAAAATATGGACCGGGAGCTCCTCGCGCGCTATCTCAGTAACGGCGTTGAAGATATTTCGATGGGGGTCGCTCATCAATACATTAACATACTCAAAGCGGGCGAGAATATATCCGCGGACGGAAGGTACAATTACACGCGGAACCTCAACCTGATTACCGTCCCGATGCTCGTTGTCGCCGGCAAGGTTGACAACACGGCTCCGCCGTATAACGCGATATATGCCTGGGCGCACACGGGGTCTGCCGATAAGACGCTGAAGATTTTCGGCAAGCAGGACGGCAACATCATAGACTACGGCCATACCGACCTTATCATAGGGAAGTATGCCCCGCGGGAAGTCTATCCGTACGTGTGTAACTGGCTGGACAGGCATCCGGTTGAACCGGCGCAGGCCGCTCGTAACAACGCCCCGTGATTGCGCGGCGTAATGAAAGAAATACTGCAATGACTGTTGACCGCGGTTCGTGGACATATGCCATTTTCGGCCGCCGCGGACGCCGGGTGCTGTCCGGCGCCGTTGTCTTCGCGCTGTTCTCGGTTACAAGTTGCGCGTGGAAATATGTCTATCAGGTCCCCAACAACCAGAGCGAAGTCCACTACTGCCGGACGAAAGACGGATGGGACCTGGCCATCTCGCGGTATAAACCGGCGGTCAGCAACCCCGACTATTATCCCGTTGTCCTCGCGCACGGCATGGGCCACAACAACTACATCTGGGACCTGGACAAGACGCACAGTTTTGCGACATATCTCCGCGACCGGGGATATGACGTTTGGTCCGTTTCGCTGCGCGGCGCGGGAAAGAGCACAAAACCGGCTATCGGCAGTCTGGCAAAAGTGACCGTGATCGACCGGCCCCTCGAAGAGCGGATCGATCCCTCGAAGATTGACTGGAACATCGATGACCATATCTATAAAGACATACCCGCCATACTTGACCATATAAAGGATAAGACGGGGAAAGACAAGGTCAACTGGATCGGCCATTCGATGGGCGCGATGATCATCTGCGCCTACCTCGAACGGTATGGAAAAGAAGATATTAACGCCGTGGTCAGTATGGCGGCGCCCTTCGTTTTCAACGTCCCCTTGAACAAGATCCTCAAAGAAGTCGAGAAGAACAAAGAGATCGTTCCGGCGACGCTTATTGTGAATACCCGGCTTGGTTCCCAGGTCGGCGCCCCGCTCGGCGGCGGGATCCAGACGCTTTCGGACGTATTGAGCTACAATAGGGAGAATACGGACGCAGGGACGATTTCCCTCTTTTTGGCCAACGTGGTCGAAGATGTCTACGCCGGCGTCCTGAAGCAGTATCTGCTGATCATTGATAAGAAAGAATTTACCTCGGCGGACCGGTCTTACAGCTATACCGACAACCTCAATAAGATCGATGTCCCGATACTGTTTGTCGGGGGCAAGGTGGACAACCTGTGCCCGCCCTGGACCATCCTCTACATGTACAACAACGTCAGTTCAGCCGATAAGACGGTCCGGATATTCGGCAAGGAGGATTTCTGCGCGGCCGATTACGGCCACGTAGACCTCATCATCGGCGCCCGCGTGCAGGACGAGGTGTATCCGTATATCGCCGGCTGGCTCGACAAACGTACCGTGACAGCGCCGCCGCGTCAGCCCCCGGTCCTCCGCAGTAAAGAGATCGGCGCGTTTTTCGTTCGCCGATAGCCGTTCCCCCCCCGCGTGTATAAAAAACTGTTGACAGTATAGTGATGTCCGTATATATTTATTGTACTATATATGAGTAATACTATACAGCACAGCGTGAGCGCCATGCGGCGCGCGGCGGAGGTCCTGAAGTGCCTCGGCCATCCCCTGCGCATCGAGATCGTATCGCTTCTCGGCAAGGGGGAGATGAACGTGCGCGACCTCGGGAAGCGTCTCGATATCCAGCAGTCGATCGTGTCTCAGCAGCTCGGCATATTGAAGGCAAAGAAGATCGTGCTGGCGCGCCGTGAAAAGAACAGCGTCTATTATTCGCTTGCGGACACAACTATCCTGGGCCTGCTCGAGTGCATGAGCAGGTGCCAGAAGAAATATGTGTAATGTGGATGGTGTCATGTGTCATGAAGAGAAACGGTTGATCCGTTTTTGCATGACACGTTACGCATAAAACATTCCTCACATACATAATGGAGGACATATGAAATTGCTGCGATGGGTGCTGTTGATACTTGCGTTTTGTGTGAACAGCCGTGAGATGTTGTGTGCAGATGTCGGCGAAGAAACGCAGACGCCGCGCCTCACCTTTGCGGAATGTTATAAGAAAGTAGCGGCTTATTACCCGGTCCTTAAAAAACAGAACGCGCGGATCGACGTGGCGGTCGCCGAGCGGTTCCAGGCGTTTGCGGAGTTCCTGCCGAGTATCAGGGGGGTGAGTTCTGTCACGGTCGGCGATAACCCGGTCTATGTCTTCAGCAGTCTCCTCAACCAGGCGTCTTTCACACAGGAAAGCTTCAATGTCAATACGTTGAATTATCCCCGGCGCCGGACAAACTACAACTTCGCGCTGCAGGGCGAGCTGTCGCTTTTCAACGCCTTTCAGACGATCTCGCGCATCCGGTCCGCTGAAAGCATGATCACCTCCGCCGAGCAGGAAGCGGTCTATGCGAAGATGGAAACGGCACTGCTGGCGACGGAGGCGTACCTCAACGTTGTTCTGTCGGAGAAGATATACACGCTGCTGGAGCAGGTGACGCGCGATTCGCAGAACGATATCGCCCAGGCCAAGGAACTGAAGGAAAAGGGCGTGGTGCTGGGCGCCGATTATTTCGCCGCGCGCGTGATCATGGGCGGGATGACGCAGATGCTGCATCACTATGGCGAGCAGCGCCGGACCGCGCGCGCCATCCTCAATATCCTGATGGGAGAGGATCCGCTCGCGGAATATGAGGCAGAAGGAGATCTTGATTTTGTCCTGCGCGAAGGCCGTTCGCTGCAGGAATGGATCAGCAACGCTTTCAAGCTGCGGGGAGACCTTGCGGCGCTGCGCGCCGCGATCCGTGCCCAGGAAGAGGGCCTCTTCCGAGAGAAGACGTCGTTCTTGCCGCGGGTGGCCGCGTTCGGCGCGCTCGAGGAGAACACGGAGAATTGGCGCTGGGGCGGCAGCAGCTACCTGATGGGGATCAGGGGAGGGATGGATATCGTCGATCCGTCGCTTTTTCCGCGCGTGCAGAAGGCAAAGGGTATTCTGCGTGCCCTCCAGTATCAGCAAGGGATCCTGCGGGACTCTATCAAGCGGTCGCTCACCGAGGAGCAGGGCCGCTACAGGGCCGTATGCGAGAATATGCCGGTCGTGACGGAGATGCTCGGAGACGCCGACCAGGCGGTGAGCCTGACCTTGCCGCTCTATCAGGAGGGTCGAAAATCGATCGCCGATCTTTTGGAGATGCGCCGGGCGTTCCTCGAAACGAATATCGCGCGCGACCAGCTTATGCTGCATTCCGAGACGGCGCATGCGCGCCTCCTATTTTTGGCGGGGGCGCTCGACGAGCGGCGGATTGACGAGATCGGTGAACGCATCGGGAAGAAGAAAGCTGACGTACAATAAGAGTAAAAGGAGAACTTACTATGCACGACCATCATTCAGACTGGATCGGACGTTCGGTGCGGACATTCGCGCAGTCGAAGCTGACGCCGCTCATCATCGTCGCCTCGATCCTGATCGGCGTCTTCGCGGTGATGAACCTGCCGCGCGAGGAAGAGCCGCAGATCAATGTTCCGATGTTCGACATCGCCGTGTCGTTCCCCGGGGCGAGCGCGCAGGAGGTTGAACAGCGGATCATCAATCTCGGCGAGCGGAAACTTTGGGAAATTCCCGGCGTCGAGTATATCTATTCGACCGCGGAAGCGAACCGCGCCTTTTTCATCGTCCGGTTCCGCGTCGGCGAGGACATCGAAAAAAGCCTGATAAAACTCTACACGAAAGTGTATGCGAACCTCGATTTCATGCCGCAAGGCGCCTCTCAGCCGCTCATCAAGACCAGATCGATCGACGACGTCCCGATCATGACGCTGACATTTCACAGCGAGAAGATGAGCCCGCTCGAGCTCCGCCGCTCCGTCGCGCGTCTCCAGCAGGAGATAAGCGCGGTACCCGACGTGTCGGAGACGACCGTCACCGGCGGGCGCAAGCGCGAGTTCCACGTTTTTTTCGACGAGGCGAAGCTGAAGGAGCGTTTCCAATCGCCGCTCGAGATCGCGCAGATCATCAAGAGGGCGAATGTGCGGCTTCCCGCCGACCATATCGAAGCGAAAGACATGCTGACCGCCGTCGAGACCGACGCCTTTTTCCGGTCGAAGGCCGACCTGGAGAACCTCGTGATCGGGGTGAGCAAGGGCAAAAGCGTTTATCTGAAGGATGTCGCGCAGGTCGTCGACGGGCCCGATGAGGACGACCGCTATGTGAATATCCGCTATTGCGCCGGTTCAGACAAGCAGGGTAAAGGCCCGTTCGCCGCCGTGACGCTTTCTATTTCGAAACGGCGAGGGACCAACGCGACCGTCCTGTGCGAGACTATTTTGAAAAAGATCGAAGCGCTGAAAGGGACGGCGGTTCCCGAAGAGCTTTCGATGACCGTGACCCGCGATTACGGTGAGACCGCTTCGGAGAAGTCGAACGAGCTGCTCTTCCACATGGCCATCGCGGTGATCGGCGTGTCGATCCTGATCGCGTTCTCGCTCGGGATCCGCGAGTCGGGCGTGGTCGCCGTGGCGATCCCGATGACGCTTTCCCTGACGCTGGCGACGTTCTATTTCCTCGGCTTCACGCTCAACCGCATAACCCTTTTCGCCCTTATCTTCTCGATCGGCATCCTCGTCGATGACCCGATCGTCGACGTCGAAAACATCGTGCGGCATCTGCGGATGCCCGCGAACAAGGGGAGGCCGCTGCTCGAGGTGACGATTGAGGCGGTCAACGAAGTGCGCAGTCCCCTGATCCTGGCGACGCTCACGGTGATCGCGGCGATCCTCCCGATGGCGTTTGTCCGCGGACTGATGGGGCCGTACATGCGGCCGATCCCGATCGGCGCGAGCGCCGCGATGATCTTTTCGATGGTGGTCGCCTTTATCGCGACCCCTTGGACCGCATACCGGATACTGGGGAAGGCGTTCGTCAAAGGAAAACTGAGAGGCCACGGCGAGGGCGAGCGCGAAGATCTGCTGACCCGGTTCTACCGCGGCTTCATGAAGCCCCTCATTTATCACGGGTGGGTGAGGGCAATTTTCTTTTTCGTCCTGGGGGCGATGCTGCTGGCGGCCTGCGTCCTGGTGCCGCTCAAGCTGGTGAAGGTCAAGATGCTCCCGTTCGACAACAAGAACGAATTTCAGGTGATCCTCAACATGCCCGACGGGACGCCGGTTGACAAGACAAAAGAGGTCATCGAAGAGATGGCGCAGTATCTGGCCGCGGTCCCCGAAGTGAACGATATCGAAATGTATGTCGGCGCGCCGGCGCCCTACAATTTCAACGGCCTGGTACGGCATTATTTCTTGCGCGAGAACCCGCATCAGGCCGACCTGCAGGTCAATCTGGTCGGCAAGGATAAGCGCAAACGACAGAGCCACGATATCGCCAAGAACGTCCGCGCGCACATCAACGAGATCGCGCGCAAGGCGGGCGGCCATGTGCAGGTCGCCGAAGTTCCTCCCGGACCGCCGGTGCTGTCGACACTCGTCTTCGAGATATACGGCCCGACCCTTGCAGGACAGCTGGAGCTGGCCCGCGGCATCGAGGCGCTGCTGTCCCGGACTGAAGGTGTCGGCGATATCGATACATATGTCCAGGCCGATCAGCCGATGATGCGCCTGAAGATCGATACCGAGAAGGCGTCTCTGAACGGTATCGACGTCTCGGCGGTCGCGAAGACCGTTTCAACATCGCTGGCCGGAGATATCGTTGACCTGGCGCACCTGCCCGAGGAGTATGAGCCGGTCGGGATCAATCTGCGTCTTCCCAAAGAAAAACGCGGCGACCTGCAGGCGATCCTCAACACGCATCTCTTATCGCGGTTCGGCAATATGATCCCGCTCCGGGACCTCACGACGGAAGAGCCGCGGACGAGGGATAAGGCGATCCATCACAAGAACCTCATGCGTGTTTCATATGTCATTGCCGACGTGCAGGGGGACCTGGAGAGCCCGGTCTACGCGATCCTCAATCTCCAGAAAAAGATCGACGCGCTCACCCTCCCGGGCAAGGCAAAAGGCGCCGGGGTGGCGGTCACCCAGTTGTATACCCATCAGCCGTATACGTCGGAAGAGTGGTCGATGAAATGGGACGGCGAATGGCACATCACTTATGAGGTGTTTCGAGATCTTGGTCTGGCGTTCGGCGCCGTCCTTATCCTTATATACATACTGGTTGTCGGCTGGTTTCAGTCGTTCAAGACGCCGTGGATCATCATGACGCCGATACCGCTTACCCTCGTCGGGATCCTGCCGGCGCATTGGATGACGAACATGTTTTTCACCGCGACATCGATGATCGGGATGATCGCGGGTGCCGGTATAGTGGTGCGCAACGCGATCATTTTAGTCGATTTCATAGAGCTGCGTCTTGCGCAGGGGATGCCGCTCGAGGAGGCGGTGATCGATGCCGGCGCGAAACGGTTCCGGCCGATGCTGCTCACCGCGGCGGCGGTGATCGTCGGGTCGGCGGTGATCCTTTTCGACCCGATCTTTCAGGGGCTCGCGCTCTCGCTTATGGCCGGCGAGATCGCCTCGACGCTGTTGTCCCGGACATCCGTGCCGGTGATCTATTATATGTTCATGCGAAAAAAAGCAGCCTCGACAAGTGTGCCTCGGAAATAAAATGCTGCACATGGGAGCGTGTGGTTGAACGAATTGTGTTTACGACTTATAACGTACAACTTACGACTGAGAAAGGAGGTAGCCATGAAGATGGTGTCACGGAAAAAGTACATGCTTCGTCCGTGCGCGCACTGTAAGAGCGGCTGCACGAGGCGGTCCCGGGCATGACGTTAAACTGCCTGCAAAAAACAGGGTCAAGGGGCAAGCGGCAAGGGTCAGACAGAAAACACTGCCGAAGGCCCCTTGACTTTTTTCAAAGGGGCTCTTTTTTGTAGACATGCGCCTGCGTTTCATGTAGCATTTCTACGCACACATAAACCACACTAGAAAAAGGAGGGTGTATGAAGAAGGTATTGGCGGCAGTTATGGCGGTAGCGTTTGTAACAGCCTTTTCAGGGATCTCGTTTGCGGGTGACGCGTCGTGCGGCGTGGGTGAGTCGAAAGGTCTGAAAAAAGGCCATGAAAAAGCGGCATCGAAGATGAACCGGGGTCTCGAGAAGGCCGGTAAGACAGTTGTGGCTGCGGGAGAAACGACCGGTAAAGTCACCGAAGGCGCGCTGAAAGAAGGCGGCACGGTTATCGAAGGTGCTGGGAAGACGACCGGCGAGATCGTTGAAGGTGCCGCGAAGACGAGCGTTGAAGTCGGCAAGGGCGCGGCTGACAGCACCGGCAAGATGCTGAAGGGTGCGGGTAAGTCGTCGGAAGAGATTGTTGAAAACGCCGGGAATACCGTCATGGGTTCAAAGGAATAATTTTTCCAAAAAAACGAAAAGGCCTGCTGTGCATTAGCGCATGGCAGGCCTTTTTTTTACAAAACTCTTTACAAATTATAAGAACATGCTATAATTCAGCTATGAAAAAAGGAGGAGCTTTGTGAAAAAAATTGTAGGTGCTTGTATAGTGCTGACGTTTGTGGTTGTTTGGTCGGGGATCTCTTTTGTTTCATGCGGTACGTGCGGTACGAAAGCAGCTTCGTGTCAGCCGATCTGTACCTGCGATTCCTGTGAAAAAGGGTGCTCATGCAAATGCGCGTATTGCGAAAAGCATATGAATGAGAACTTGGCAGGTATGGGGAAATCGGCCAAGGATGCGGGCAAGGCGACCGGCGGCATGCTGGTCGGGGCCGGGAGCGAGGCCGGTACGATAGCGAACGGCGTACACCTGACGTTTGATGATATATGCAAGGGTTTCCTGAAGACGTCGAGTGATATCGTGATCGGGGCCAGAGATTCGACCAGCAACATTGTTGGCGGCATCGGCAGGTCGGCGGATGGAATCGGGAACGGCCTGTTGTGTTGTGAAAAAAGCAAGCAGGAGAACGTTGCAGAACTGGCTGAGGCGGTAAAGTCAATGCCGGAAACGAAATAACACAACCAGAAGGAGGTACTGTATGAAGAAGTTGCTTGCATGTGCGGTAGCAGTGCTTTGTGTGGCCAGTGTTGCAAGTATCAGTTTTGCCGGGGGCTATGAAGCGCCTGTTCAGGCAGTTGAGTGCGCAAAGGTTGAGTGCGGGCATGACGACGGTGCGTGCGGCGGGCAAGGGTGCTGCCACGTTCACTCCAAGGACAGCAGTCATGGCGTACCGATGGATCAACTCTGCGGAGTATGCGGGCAGTATCACGGCAACCGTCTTTTTGATCACGCATGTTTTATGCATAACCTCGGCTGCGCGTGGAAGCAGTTGAACAATGCCGGCCAGACGGCGGTTTGTTGCACGCTGGGAGTTTTCAAGGACGCCATGAACCTGTGGGGAATGCTGGGATCAGGCGAGTCTGCTTCCGCTTCGACGAGTGAGAGCACCTATGTTGCTTCATCGGCAGCAGTAGAAACGAAGTAACCGGGTAAACAGTTAATGAAAAATGGCCTGTCGTGAAAACGCATGCGGCAGGCCATTATTTTACAAAAATCTTTACAAACAATAATAAAATGGTATCATCATCGAAAAAAAGGGAGGTGTTGCATGAGGAAGTTGCTTGTGAGTGTTTGCGCAGTGTTGCTTGTTGTTGTTGTTTCAGGTGTATCTTTCGCGGGGGGAACTGAAACGTCAGGATCAGAAATGAAGGCCGCAGAAGATACGAGAAGCATTCCGTATTATGAAGGCAAGATGAATGAAAATCTGACGGGGATGGGCACTTCGGCAAAAGGCGCGGGGTCATTTGCCGGCGATTGTACATGGGGTTTTTGCAAGGAGGTCGGAACCATCGTTGAAGGTGCGGGAAGGACAGCCGGTGAGATTTTTGTCGGCGCAGGACAGACGATGGGCGGGATTCTCAAGGGTGCCGCTGATATGACCGGCCGTATGGCAGTGGGTGCGGGACAGTCGCTTGAAGGCGCCGGCAAGCAGACAGGCGAAATCGCATGTGCGACGGGAAAGAATACCGTTGAGCACGTAGAGGGCGCCGGACAGACCACCGAGCGTATTGTTAAGGGTGCGGGCGATAGTCTTACGGGCAAGTGTGAAACGGCTGTATCGGCAGTTGAAGCTCAGCCGGAGATGAAGTAATACAGGAGGTGTTGCGTGAAGAAGGTAGTATTATCAGCAGTAGCTGTGTTGTATGTTACAGCGTTAACCGGTGTTTCGTTTGCCGGCGGATATGAGAGAAAGGCGACCGAAGTAAAGAGTGCTCCGGTTGCTGAAGCTCCTGCATCCTCGTCAGGCAGTGTCGTGTATGACGAGAGCTCGATGAACAAGAATCTCGGCGGGATGGGGTCAACGACCGTTGACGCCGGAAAGACCTCCGGTGATGTGTTTACCGGGTTCATGAAGGAGTGCGGTGTTGTTGCCGAAGGTATGGGTAAAACAACGGGCGACATCACTGTCGGCGCGGCGAAGACGACGGGTGAGTGCCTGAAGGGTTTTGCCGACAGCCTCGGCAAGATGGTTTTCGGCGCGGGTGAGACGACCGTGAAGGTTGCCGACAACACCGGTAAGATCGTTGCCGGTGAAGGAGAAGCTGCCGCGGCTGCACCGCAGACCATGAGGTGCGCACCGGAAACGAAGTAAGCTTCAATCAGTAAGCAGTTAAAAAGGCCTGTTCTGAGTTACAGAACAGGCCTTTTTTTCTTGACAAGATACTATGACTTACCGTATACTAGAGATGGAGCCGATAAAGGCAAACCATGTGAAAATGTGGGGCGCAAAGCCGCAAGCCTAAATCGGAGCAGGGCCTGAAGCAAGGTAGATACAGCACGGATGGGTAATCCGAGCGATCATACCGAAGGCTGGCCGAAATGGTGGTTGGGCTGCCGAAGCGAGAGGTATTAAAACCTCACGACACCTGAGTCGGCTCCCTTTTTTTGTCCATATGAAGGCGAACAGCAGTTCGCCTTTTTTGTTTAGGCGTCGATTGATACAAATTTGTAATTATAAGCTGTAAAACGGAGCAGATTTGTTGTAATAAACGTATGATGGCGAGGATAGAAAGATATTTAAAATGCTTGTAAGTTGTTGCTATTAAGTAGATTGTATTGTGTTTCTCTAATGTGTTGGTATTGGCACAGCTATTGCTATATAAACAAACGAAGTTTGACAAACCATTAACCAACCGAAAGGAGGAGGGTATGTCAAAAGAAGCCTTGGAGAAATTGTTCGGTAAGGCAGTGACGGATGCGGCGTTCCGCAATGAGCTGCTTTCGAATCCGGAAAAGGCTCTCTCCGGCTATGATCTCTCTGATGACGAGATCAAGGCGATCAAGGCGATGGATAAGGATTCCATGACCAAGTTTGCCGGCGGGCTGGATGAGAGGATTTCGAAACGCGGTTGCTGCGGATAAGCAGGGCGCGCAGAGTCTAGGATCAAAAAGGGGGGGGGGGCAGTAATGCCCCCCCCCTTTTTTTGATTATAAAGTGGTGTGTTACGCGAATCGATAGATCATGCAGCTTCGTCAGATTCTATTGTCGGCCTTATCTGGTTCGGCATTGGCTTGCCGAGCAATTTTTCCTGCAGAATGGCAATTCTCTCATCTTCCATCTGAGTCTTGAGGAGTTTTCTCAAAAGGTTTTGCGCTTTGCCAAGATACTCTTTATTCATCCGTTTCTCCTGAGGTATAGTTGTAACAGGCGACAGGTCGGATAGCCCTCTCATCTCATAGTAGATCTCCGCGAGGAGGATTTTATCCGTCGGGATCCTGCTCTTCAAAAGGTCTCTCTCGAGTTCTTCAAACGAAAACAGGGATTGCTGCAGCAGAAGCATATACCCTTCCCGTCCGGCCATATCTGGTGGTATCCCGTTGAAAGCCTTGAGCAATAGTATGAAGCTTTTCATTCTTCCCAGTTTATGCTGCAGATCGGTCGTATGTTTGAAGGACTGAATGCCGTAATTGAGAGCCTCTTTGAGTTGCGTAACGTTTCCAGTATTTTGATACTCTATTAATGAGATCTCTCCTTTTAATCTTTCTATAACGCCCAATCTGATCTGAATGTCTTTTATGCCGATAATCTCTTTCGGGAAGGGCAGTTTTTCAACCTCGGCAATAAGGTCGCGTGCCTGCGCACTATCGCCGTATCTCAAGCACTCTTCAATGAAATAGCTATAGGATTCGAGCATGATTTTTGCGCTGAGCTGTTTATCTCCGATTTTCCTGCACTCGTCGATCGCTTTCCTGAAATAGGCAGCGCTTTTTTGATGGTCGGAGCGGTTGCATATGCCCAGCCCTTTAAAGAGATCTGCTTTCTCGTCAGCCCGGGCCCCAAAGAGTTCGACGGTCCGTTCAGCCTCCCGGTAGAAACCGAGGCCGGACTGGTACCTGCCGAGCAGCCTGTTGCCTTCGCCGCAGTAGATAAGCGGGGAAGTCAGGATGGATAGGTAATTCATCTCCTTGGCGATTTTTACCGCCTCTTGAGCGATCTGTAACGTCTTGCGCGGATTCCCGAGGAGCGTGTAATTGGTGGCAAGATTTTGCAGGACATGGACGATCTGATACGAGTCTTTGATGTCTTTGCTGATGGCGAGTGCTTTATTAAGGCTCTTTGTTGATTCTTTCAGCTTACCTTCCTCCCTGAAGAGGTTTCCGTAGTTGATATATATTTTTCCGAGGACCGCTTTGTTGTCAGTTTTGGTTGTCAGTTTAACACCCTTGTCCCAACTTTCTTTAGCGACCGCATAATTCCCTTTATAAAAATTGATGATGCCAAACCTGTTGAGATAGTTTGCTTTGATCAGCTGCCACTCTTTCGGTAAAGGAGAAATGTTGGGTATCTTTGCCCCGATCTCTTTGATAATTGTTTCTGCCTTTTTCAGGCTCTCCTCGTCCCCCTTCAGCAGATAGAGCATAAAAATGCCATCGGATAGCATACGAACCTTTTCTGGTTCCGACTGGCAGAGCTCCATGGCTTTGCTGAACGCCCCGACACAGCTTTTCGTGTCGCCGAGCGTTTTGAATATATTGCCGATGTCGTTAAAAAGCTTGTAGAGCGTCTTTTTATCGTTTTGATCGGCTATGTTCTGCGTTACTCTATAATTGATCATGTTTATGCAGGATTGAAAGGTGTTTATTGCGTCAGAAGGCCGGTATAATTCTTCGTCTCTTCTTGCCGACTGTCCCAAGTATCGTTGTGTAGCTGAAAGGTCCTCTTCTGTAGTCCCCAGAGTCTTTTTTTGCTTATCCCATGCAAGATTGAGATTAAAAGAATTGAAGTAAAGCATTGCAAGTTCATTGATATGTTCAGGATCTATGGAGCCATCTTCTTTTTTGTAAAGTTGTTCAGTCAGCCGGGCGAGTTTGAGGCGGCCGCGTCGGATGTTGTCGATATCGGCATGTTTGATGAATACATCGTAGATATAGTGGTCGAAGATCAGCCGGCCGAGATCACCCCGCCTCAATATGCCCGCATCAATCAATTCATTGATGCTCTCCTGCGTTTCTTTCTTGTCCAGGATCGAATGCGCTAAAATAACATCCTGATTGAATTCGGTGCCGAGACAGAGGGCGTCAAATAGGATATTCCGGTAGCGCGGGTTGTTGAAGTAGGTCCCGTTGTATTGCGTGTGGAAGAAGGCGTCGATGTTGTCGCCTGAAATATTCTGGCTTAAAACTTCACGGAGGATGAAGTTTCCTTTTTCGGTCTCCGGGATATCCTTCTGGTAGAAGAGATCGATGAACCGTTTTGCTTGGTGACGCGCGATGAGCGGGTTCCCTTTGCCTGACAGGAGGTATATCTTTTCTGTGAGAAGTTTCTTTACATGCGTTACGATGTCTTTGAGCGGGATCGTCCCGATGACGGTTTCCTGCGGGAGGCCGAGGCCTTTGACCATCTGATCGGTATCGATCATGCCGCGGATATCATCGAGCGTGAGCTTGTCAATCTCTCTCAGGAGCGCCGTCCTGTTGGCAAACTCGCAGGTTGCGTGGAAGACCTCGAGGATCTGGCCCTTGTCCATGCGATCGACGAAGATCGTGCGGTTGGTTTCTTTAAGAAGGTTTGCGAGAGTGATTAGTTTCTCGTCCTCTCCATCGATAATTAAATCCCCCCCGCGCCCCCTTTGTGAAAGGGGGGAAACAACAGGGACGGGGATTTCGATATTGCCGAGTGATTCGGGGAAGGGGCCGTTGCAGACAAATTCGATCAGGACATTCTTGTCTATCAGCGCGGTGATGAGCGGCGCCAGGAAAAGCGAACCGCCTTTAATGTGCTGTACGTCAAATATCCGGAGGAAGATGGGCGACTGTTTACCGTCTTCAACTTCGCTTAATTTATTCGTAAAAAATTTCTCGATAACTTTGTTCAGGATGACGATCTTTTCGTCGTCGTCGAGGTTTTCGACAATGTCGCTTGCGGGAAACTCGATGAACGGGAAGAGGATCTTCAGAATGGGATAGTATTCTGTCATGTCAGGCGCGTATTTTGATACCGCAAACTGGATCTTCCCCAAACGTTCGCCCGGCGTGTTGTCCGGGGTGATCTTGCAGAACTCTTCCAGCAGCGTCTTCATGATCTCGTATTCGTCTTTGCCCTTGCCGCCGAAACCCGTGAAACCGGCCGATTCCGCGTAGCGCTCGATCTCGTAGCCGAGCGTTTCAGAACCGAGGCCGAGCTCTTTTGTTTGTATAAGGAGGGCGTCTAGTGTACCACCCCCTCCAACCGCGCTCCTCACATGCCCCCCAGCCCCCCTTTGCGAAAGGGGGGAGACTGTTTTGAGATATGCGTCTATCCACTCCTTGGCGATAGCGAGTTCCTTCAGACGGAGGAACTTGCCGCGTTTCTGCACCGGCAGGACTTTGACCGGTTCAAAGACCGGTATCTCTGCCGCGACCCCTTTGACCTTGATCCCCCGTGCGCCGTCCTTGTAGAAATCGCTCCGTTCTTTATATTCCACCTCGTCCTTGCTGGCATAATAGACGCGGCTGGAGACGATCGTTTCGCCCTTCTTCCCGTAGGCGCCGAGGCGCGCCGCGAGGTTGATTTCGGGGCTGATCGTGGTCAGTTCGCGCCGGTTCGTCCCGGTGAGGCCGAGGATGATCGGCCCGGAATTGATCCCGATCTTCATCTCGAGGCCGAATTCGCGCGCCGTCTCGTGGAGCTTTGCCGCCAGCTTGATCATCTCGGTATCGGGGTTGACGCCGCTCAGATATTTGAGGCCGCCCAGATAGATCATCTTGAGATACTGCGCACCGGGGTCAGATTTCAGGTAGATGATACCGTTTTCCGGCGTGGCGCAGCCGTTCGACTTCCGGTAAAAATCGTTGATCACGCGGGCCGCTTCGCCGGGACCTTTCTCCGCGAGCGTTTTTTCGTAAAGTTCCTTGAGCCCGTACACCTGTACGAACATGATACGGGCGTTTTGGAAATTCATCCGCTCTACGGAAAAATCATTCTTTTCTTCTTTTACGATATATTCTTCGAACCCCCGCGGCAGAAAGCTGGCGAGGTCGTTTCTGACCTTTTCAAGAGTATCTTTTGAATAAAACGCGCGGCGGTTCGCCTCCGTCCGGAACTTGTAGAAGAGTTCGCCGACGCGGTCGGCGACATAGCGGCCGTAATCCCTTTTGACAGACATTTTGGCAAGCGTCTCCTGCGTTTCGCTTGCCGCCTCCGGGCTTTTTTCGGGGAAGAAGGAGAGGAGGTGGTTGTCGACGGCGACGCGGATATCCATGATGCGCTGTTTCATCTCCTTCAGACGGTCAAGGCCCGACAGGTCGCCTATCTTCACCTGAGCTTTCATGGTCCCCAGCTCTTTCTTCCATCGGCCAAAATCGTCCGTGATCCGCGATACTGTTTTGGCATGAGCGGACTGGAACTTTTCTTTCCGGAGATAGTTGTGCACCGCGGTTATATATTCGACCGTGAAATTGATCCTGTCGCGCACCTCGTAATCGAGGAAGCTCATCTTGCCCTGGTCGATCGCGTGGACCTTTTTATCTTCAAGTATTTTCCGGTCTTCGGGCGCATAGCGGTCGGCCGGAAGCAGGTTTGGCGCATGCACGCTGAAGAGCCCGTCTCGTCCCTCCGCGATAAGCTGCTGCCGCGTTTCCTCGGTTATCGTGATCCCTTTCTTCGCCTCGTCCTGCGCCTGTATCGCGCGGTAAAAGACGTCTCCCATCGGGACGACGTCCTTGAGCCCGTACTTATCGACCGGCACGACGAGGTAGGCGGTCCCGCTCGATATCCCGATGCTCGCGCGGATAGTGCCGATCTTATCGATATTGACCGCTTCGACATTTTTGAAATATTCGCCGAGAATGCCGCCGAAGTAGCGCAGGATGAGCTGAACCTCCTGGGCCATCTCGAGGGCGCGGGTTGCACTGACTCCTTCAGTCAGCAGAACCAGGCGGGCGTCGCCGCCGAACTTGATGATCGAGGCGTCGAACTTGTCTATGACGTTGGCGATATCGGCAAAAAGCTCGTTGGTGATCTCGATGACGAATTTCTTTGCCTCGGCCTGCCTGACGGGGTCTTTCTCCCGGGCGAGGATCTCGGTGAGCTTATCGGTCATCGCGGTGAATCCCGAGAGGTCGATGCTGACGACGGAACTCTTCTCGAAAACGAGCGGCTCCTTGAAGAGTTCCCGGACGGAACCGTCGCGTGTCCGCTCGCCGGCGGTTTTCGCGTCGATCAGCTTGTGGAGGATCTCGATCGGGACATACGCGGCGAGGTTCTTGCTGTCAAATTCCACGCCGCGGAGCTCGTCGATGATCCCGCTGTAGAGGTCGTTATAGATGATGAACGAGACATTGTTGCCGAGCGATCCCTTCTTGACCGTCTGTTTGGCGGAAAGGATATCGGCGGCGGGTTCGTAGAGGCTGTTGAAAAGAATAATCCCGTGTCCTTTTCCGGAGATGAGGACAGTTTCCTGGTCGGGGATTTCATCAATCTTATATCCCTGCTCAAGGAGCGCGGCTTCAAAGGTCTTGTCTCCTGATGCCGTTTTTCGGACCTTGAAGATATCTTCGATCTGGAGCGAGTCGGCGGCCCTGCCGGCATGTTTTTCTATGTCCTTTAAGACCGAGAATCCCCAGCCCGCGGTCTTCAGGTCGTTTTCGTCGAGATCGGACTTGGGGGCGAGGTAGCTGTCATTCTGAGCGAAGCGAAGAATCTCGTTATGAGATGCGGGTTGACTGGGAGATCCTTCGCTTCGCTCAGGATGACAGGGAGCGTTCAGGCATAAAGACGCCGAAAGAATAATGGATATAAGTAACGAAAAAGTTGTACGTCTTTTAAAAGACATAAACCCCCTTTTGAATTTGCAATACGTTTCGATTGTAACCTATAAAAATCAGATTGTCAAGGGGTTGGCAAAATCCGACTTTCACCTTGACGGCGTTCATCACTTATGATACACTTAGTTTGAAAATGGAGGTATCGTATGGCTACAAAAAACCCGAGGTTGAATGTCGTCCTGGAACCCTTTTTATTTCTCACGCTGAAGAAACTGGCAAAGAACGACGGTGTTTCATTGTCACTGAAGGCGCGGGACCTGATCAGAGAGGCGCTGGAAGAATATGAGGACGCCTATTGGGTGTGCAAGGCGGAAGACCGCGAAAAGTCTTTCGACCCGCATAAGGCATTGGGCCACAACAAAATCTGGAAATCGTAATGCCGTACGAGATCCTTTACCATCCACTGGTCGCGAGCGATGACATATCCGGCATCCCTGCCAATATGGCGTTACGGATCAAGCATGCCATTGAGGAGCGGCTGATGAAGGAGCCTCTCTTTGCGGGAAAGCCCCTGCGCCGCAGTTTGAGGGGGCACCGGAAGTTGCGTATCGGAGATTATCGGGTCATTTATCGCGTGGAAAAAGATACGATTCTGATATTGAAGATTGGCCACCGGAAAGAAGTCTATCTGAAAATGCTTTCAAGGATGACGAAGAAATAAATGAGACTCACAAAGAAGATATTTGGAAACGGTTTGCGGCTCGTTTCGGCGGTGCGGCGGCACAGCGATCTGGCCGCCGTGACCCTTTTTATCCGGGCGGGGAGCCGCTATGACAGCCTGCTGGATTTACCGGCCGGTACGGCGCACCTCCTCGAGCATCTCCTGTTCAAATCGTGCAAGAAAATCTCATCGGAGCAGATCTTTTACGAGATCGAGTCTCGGGGGGGGAAGATAGATGGGGGGACGACAAAGGAGTACTCCACGATCCAGGTGACGATCCCTTCGCGGCATCTTGCGCGTGCCCTGCGGCTCATATGTGACATCGTCTTTCATCCTTCGTTTAACGCGGGACAGCTCCGGGACGAAAAAGAGATCGTTTTTGCCGAGATCAGGCGTGAAAAAGACCAGCATTCGGTGATATGGGACCTCTTCCATAAGACGTTATGGACGGAGCATCCGTTTCAAAATCCTATTTTGGGGAACGAACAGACGATCGAGCAGATCCGACTGGGAGATGCAGAACGGTTTTACAAAGCTTGTTATACGGCGCCGAATATGGTGCTGTCGGTCGTGTCGAAATATCCGTCGGCTGATATTGAGAGGATGGTCGGGGCGATGTATAGACCGTCGAAAAATCCCCCTAAGCCCCCTTTTGCAAAGGGGGAAAAGAGCTGTGATGAGTTGGGGGGATTATTAGAGGAAAAGAGGCAAATAAAAAGGGCCCATTTACACAAACACATCCACCAGGCGCACATTTTGATCGGATTTCGTACCTGTTCGATGACCGCTTTGGAAAAACATCCGCTGCGCCTGATCGAGATCGCGCTTGGGGGAAGCGGGTTCTCGCGCCTCTTCAAGGATCTGCGCGAAAACCATCACTGGGCCTATTCATTCGATGTCATTTCGGCACATTACGAAGACGCGGGGTATTTTGCGGTCTATTGCGCGGTCGAGCCGCGGCACGCGAAGAGCGTCGAGCGGGAGATATTTGCGCATCTGGCGAAGGTAGGTGAAAAGGGGCTTACCGCTCAGGAGTTGAAATGCGCGAAGGAGCAGTATAAAGGGAACCTGCTGCGCAGGTTTGAGGCGAACCTGTCCGTTGCGCGGATCACGGGGATCGAGACGCTTCTGACGGGGGGCTTTGAGCCGTTCGAGCAGGCGATCGCGCATATTGAATCTGTCAGGAATAGTGGTATCATGAAGGCGGCGAAGTTGTTTTTGCGGCAGGAGAGAGCGGTGGTGGTTACGGCGGGGGATTTGAATACATAGTGGCCGCTGTCACTATGTATTATTTGTTGAGAGGGGGCGTATGACTGAGGACATAAAAAAATCTTTCTGGGAGATCCTCAAGGAGAAGGTCGATTTTTCTCAGCAGAAATTTGCGCGGGAGCGGGGGATCGAGGAGGCGGCCCTCGATTCGAAAAAAGAGGGGAAGTATTTCATCCTTAAAAACCCCGCCTATCCGAAATATATCCGGCTGAGCGAGAAGGACCACTTTGTCTGGGAGCGGCTCGACGGCGAGAAGAGCGTTTCGGAGCTGGTGATGGCCTATTTCATGGAATTCAAGACCCTTGCCTTTGAGCGGATCGCCGGCCTGATGGACCAGCTGTATGCCGACTGTTTCCTGCGCGAAAAGCCGGTCTCTGTCTTTGTGAAGATAAAAAATTACTTTGATAAGAAGACGTTCCAGTACCGCGCTGAAAAGCTGAAGGAGCTGTTCTTCCAGAAGACCTTTCCGATCAATAATATCGACGGGTTTCTTACCCGCCTGTACCGGGGGTTTTTCAGGCTCTTTTTTACCCGCATCGCGAAGATCAGCTATATTTTTATTTCACTGATCGGCACGGTCCTGTTCTTCACGACCGTCTTTCCGTCGGACCGGTATCAGGTGCTGAAATCGGGCGATTCCTACGCGATGGGGTTTTTCACGTTCTTTGTCATCATGATCGTGGTGATCGTCATCCACGAAGGGGCGCACGCGTTCACCGTTAAATCGTACGGCCGCGCCGTCCCGAAGGGAGGGTTTCTTTTCTATTTCGGCGCGCCCTGTTTCTACGCGGAGACGAGCGATATCTGGATGGAAAACAAGGCCCGGCGGATCGCGGTCTCCTGGGCGGGGCCGTATTCCGAACTGATCATGGCGAGCGCCATCGGGATCGTCCTGACGATCTCTCCCGCGATTCCCGGGTACGACATCCTTTTCAAGGCCGCGTTGTTTTGCTATCTCGGCTTTCTCCTAAACCTGAACCCGCTTCTCGAGTTTGACGGCTATTTCATCCTCATGGATTGGCTCGAGATGCCTCTCCTCCGAAAAAGGTCGATGGCCTTCTGCAAGGACGAGCTTTGGCATAAGATACGTAAGCTGCGGCTGAGCGCGGAGGAGAAGATCTTCGCGGTCTTCGGTTTTTTCTCGATCGTCTGGTCGGCGATCGAGATCGCGATAGCCGTCCTTTTCCTCAAGATGCGGTTTTTTCAGATTATAGAGGAACTGGTCAAAGGCAAGAGCGTCGCCGTGAAGATATTTTCTCTCCTTTTTCTGGTCTTTATCGTTATTCCGCTCCTGCTGTCGTTCCTTTCGATCGTTTATCTGGCGCTCAGAAAATTGTGGAAATATGCCGAACAAAAAAGTGTGCTGGAAAAACCGCTTTCAGCGGCGGCGGTCACGATCGCGGCCGGCGGCGCCGCGGCCGTGTTTCCGGCGGTCTTCCCCGCGTATAACACCGCGGACTATGCGTTTTGCTGGCATCTTGCGCTTGTCGCCGTCATGACGTTTGCCGCCATGCGCGTGTGGAAGATGTACGACCGGGTGATCCTCAAAGCGCCCTTTCTTCTCATGTCTCTGTTCATCATCGGGCGTTCTCTCGGCGCGGAAACATCGTTCGCGTATAATCCGGCGATTGAGCAGATGACAGTTATCTGCTTTCTGTCATCGGTCATCCTGTTCCATTATAATGCCTATGCCGAACAGCAAAAGGCGCCGGTAAAAGTTTTCTATCTGCTTGCGCTCTCGTCGGCGGTGTGGATGTCGGCCTGCGGCCTTTCTTCAGGGGACCGCGCGCTGGATGTGCTTGTGGGGATCGCGGCGGCCGGCGGCGCGCTGTCGCTCATGGTAAACTTCGCGGGGAGCGTCTTGTCCTTCTCGTACCTCCTTCTTATGTGCGCGGCCCTGGCATTCGGTATCGGCAATGTCCTGGGGGCGGACAACCTCTGGTGGCGGTTCGCGGAGCTTTTTGCCGTCGTGGCCGTGTACGTGCACGCGCTCGAGCTTAAGAAACTCGAACAGCGCCGGCTGATGTATGAACCGCGGCCGGGGTCTGACAGCGCGCGGCTGGTGAGAAGCTTTTCGGTCCTCGTCAGCGGGCTTCTGGACCACGTGCAGAACCTGCGCGGTGATTATTGCGCGGCGCTCGTCCAAAAAGGGCTGGCGGCGCTCTGTGCGCCGAAGGCGGTCCGGCTGACCCATCATCGGGGCACGGTACAGGTACAACTTTCCAGGGTTGAAGCGATCGGGCCGATCAGCGACAACTGCCTGGAGGTCACCGAGTTTCTTATCCGGAAGCTGGGCATGATGTGCGGCGACCGCCGGTCCCGCGGCATACTGTACGGCATCCTCGAATCGATGTACTGGGAAGACAAAGAGATAGTGACCGAGTACGTCACGCGCCGGCTTACGGACCGCAACGGGGTGCCGTACGAACGCAGGCGCGCGGTCGAGACGCCGGTGTCTCTTTTTCAGCGGGTCGAGATTTTTAAGGACCTTCCGGAGCGGGAGCTCAGGGCCCTTGTCGCCCGGTTTCGTGTCGAGCGTTACCCGGACAATTATACGATCATCCGACAGGGCGACCGCGGCGACAAGTTCTATATCGTTGCATCCGGCGAGGTCATCGTGGCGCGGGAGGACGGTGTGCGGGGGGAACAACCGCAGGCGACGCTGCGCTGCGGTGATTATTTTGGCGAGATCGCGCTCCTGAAGGATATCCCGCGGACGGCGACGGTCCGTTCGGCGACGCCGGTCAAGCTCCTGTCGCTGGCGAAAGAGGATTTTGACCGTTTGGTCAGGCGGTATTTTGCCTTTCACGCCCATCTGCATGCCGAGGTGAAGAACCGCACCGAACTGATCGCCCTTGTCGCCAAGATGCCCATCTTTGCCGAGTTCTCCCACCAGCAGATCGCGATGCTCGCTTTGCGTATACGGGAAACCGTCTGTCCGGCGGGGACGACAGTCGTGCAACAGGGCGAAAGGGGCGACCGTTTCTATATCGTCAAGGACGGAGAAGTCGCGGTATCGGTCGCCCAGGGAGACGGTACGGCGAAAGAGATCTCAACCCTGCACCGCGGCGAGTATTTCGGCGAGATAGCGCTCATCCTCGCGGTGCCGCGGACCGCCACGGTGACCGCGACAAAGGAGACGGTCCTGCTCTGCCTGGATAAAAAAGATTTCGACGAGATGATCAAAAAACACCTCCTTGCCAACAGGAATTTAGAAGAAGTGGCGACGAGGAGGATGTATAATGTCAGGAAGATGAACACATAGATCCAAGGAGGAAAAGATGAACTGCTGGCACTGTGAACGTCCCGCGGTCGGCGCCTGCGTCTTCTGCGGCAGGGGGGTGTGCAAAGACCATGTCCAATCGATGCCCCATCCGCTATCGGTGTATCGGACGAAAGAAGGAAAGCTCAACGCGCTTGTCGTCCCGGACGCGCTTTACTGCGGTGTGTGCAGGCCGAAAGAAGATCCGGTTGATATAAGTGAAATCGAGAAATAACGGGCTGTGGGGCGTGAAGGGTATGACGGCCTTTTCTGCCGGGCCCGTGACTCTGGAAGAAAGGAGCCGCTATGCAAAAATATGTCGAAGAAATGCTGAAGGAAATTGGTGAAGACCCGAAACGGGACGGGCTCCTCAAAACGCCGGCGCGCGTCGAGGAGTCGATGAAGTTCCTGACCAGCGGATACTCGAAAGATATTAAGAGGATCCTCGGCGGCGCGATATTCGAAGAACAGTACGACGAAATGGTCGTTATGAGGGATATCCAGCTGTTCTCTCTCTGCGAGCATCACCTCCTGCCGTTTTATGGAAAGTGCCACATCGCCTACCTCCCCAAGGGAAAGCTGATCGGCCTCTCCAAGCTTCCCGAGATCGTCGAGGTTTATTCGCGGAGACTGCAGGTACAGGAACGGCTCACCATCCAGATTGCCGATTGCCTTATGGAAACGCTCAAGCCGCTCGGCGTCGGCGTGGTCATCGAGGCGCTGCACCTGTGCATGGCGATGCGGGGGGTCGAGGAGCAGAACGCGTTTGCCGTGACCAGTTCGATGCTCGGGGCGTTCAGGAACGACCGCAGCACCCGGATGGAGTTCCTGAGCTTGATCGGTAAAAAAGCCTAAAACCACTTCTTTTTCTTGAAGATCGCCAGTGACATCAGCGCGATGCAAAGCATCCCGAGCAGTATCGCGTAGTAGCCGTAATGCCACTTCGTTTCAGGCATGTATTTGAAGTTCATCCCGTATATCCCCGTGATCAGCGAGAGCGGCATGATGATCGTCGTGATGATCGTCAGGGTTTTCACGATCGTATTCGTCTTGTTGGAAATGATCGAAAGCTGCAGATCTTGT
>Ga0351843_1012_pt1 | contig 70769 bp, 81 predicted proteins | sample TotcelHFGM3001L4_FD_206878 | JGI IMG/M metagenome (GOLD analysis project Ga0351843, IMG submission 206878) | Enriched cells from coal bed in the Powder River Basin, Montana, United States - Total cells FGM rep1 HSBNCT.FGM.300.1.L4 ...
GATCGCAGACGGTCCTGCGACTAAGGACGGCGAACTGGGCATGGGAAAGAACGTCCTCGTTGCCTTCATGCCATGGGGCGGGTATAACTTCGAAGACGCGATCCTGATCAGCGAACGGTTGGTCCGGGAAGACGTCTATACTTCGATCCATATCGAAGAATTTGAAGTCGGCGCGCGCGATACGAAGCTGGGAAAAGAAGAAATCACCCGCGATATTCCGAACGTCGGCGAAGAGGCGCTCAAGGATCTGGGCGAAGACGGCGTTATACGGATCGGCGCCGAGGTGAAAGCGGGAGATATCCTCGTCGGAAAGATCACGCCAAAAAGCGAGACGGAGCTTTCCCCGGAAGAGCGGCTTCTGCGGGCGATCTTCGGAGAAAAGGCGGCCGATGTGCGCGACACGTCGCTGCGCGTTTCTTCGGGGATTGAAGGCATCGTGATGGACGTCAAGGTGTTTGCCCGTAAAGAGCGTGTCCGGAGCGATCAGGATAAATTGGAAGAAAAGAGAGAGCTCCGGAAAATTAATGCGGAGTTTAAAGAAAGGTATGCGCGGCTCAAGGAGGAACGTTCTATCAGAATGGAAGAATTCCTCCTCGGTCAGAAGCTCCCGGTCGATATCGTGCATACCGAATCCGGAGAGGTGATCGTCAGCAAAGAGAAGAAGGTCACGCGGGCGCAGCTGGAACGGCTCGATGAGATAGACTACAAGAACATCGAGATCCAGAAGAGCCCGATCACGCTCGAGATCAAGAAGATACTCATGGAATACGAGCGTGCTTACGAAGTGCTGGAAACCAACGAGAACAAGCAGGTTGAAAAGCTGAAAAAGGGCGATGAACTTGATCCGGGTGTGATCAAGCAGGTAAAAGTTTACGTGGGAAATAAGCGAAAGTTGCAGGTCGGGGACAAAATGGCCGGCCGGCACGGGAACAAGGGCGTCATTGCGAAGATCCTCCCCGAGGAAGACATGCCATATTTGCCTGACGGAACGCCGGTAGACATGGTCTTAAATCCGCTGGGCGTGCCTTCCCGTATGAACGTCGGACAGGTTCTCGAAACCCACTTGGGGTGGGCGGCGCAGCTCCTCGGCATCAAGATTCAAACCCCGGTGTTCGACGGCATCAAAGAAGAAAAGATCAAGGAACTGCTCAGGAAGGCGGGCCTTCCCGACAGCGGCAAAACTATCCTCTGCGACGGAAGGACGGGAGATCCGTTTGACCAGGAAGTCGTTGTCGGATACATATATATTATGAAACTCTCGCACCTCGTTGCTGACAAGATACATGCGCGCGCGACCGGCCCCTACTCGCTGGTGACGCAGCAGCCGCTCGGCGGCAAGGCGCAGTTCGGCGGTCAGCGCTTCGGAGAGATGGAAGTGTGGGCGCTCGAATCATACGGTGCTGCATATCTCCTGCAGGAGCTCATGACGGTGAAAAGCGATGACGTAGTCGGCAGGACCAAGATCTACGAGTCGATCGTCAAGGGCAGCAATTATCTTGAAGCGGGGACACCCGAATCGTTCAATGTTTTGATCAAGGAAATGCAGAGTCTCGCGCTCGATATCAGGCCTGAGCGGGAAAAAGCGCTCGAAGGTGCCGAATAATTTTATTGCACTAATTTCGATATTTGTTTTCTGAATTTTGATTTTACATAAGGGGGGTTGCCTTGGCTAAAGAAAAAGCAAAGACCAAGATAAAAGTTGAGTCGAAAAAAGAAGAAGCGGCGCCGAAGAAAAAGCGCGAGGCCGCAGACGCCGAGGCTGATGTGAAGACGGTAGACAACGAAGGGCTTCACCTGGCAGTCAACATCTTCGATACGGTATCGATCAGAATCGCGGCGCCGGACACGATCCGCACATGGTCAAAAGGCGAGGTGAAAAATCCGGAGACGATCAATTACCGGACCTTCAAGCCAGAAAAGGGCGGCCTTTTCTGCGAAAAGATTTTCGGTCCGACGAAGGATTGGGAGTGTAACTGCGGCAAGTATAAGCGGATCAAGCACAAGGGCGTTGTTTGCGATCGTTGCGGTGTTGAGGTAACTCAGTCGAAGGTGCGGCGCGAACGGATGGGGCATATCGAGCTGGCCGCGCCGGTGGCGCATATCTGGTTCTTAAAGACGATGCCCAGCCGTATCGGCAATATGCTGGGGTTGAGCTCGCGGACGCTTGAGCGGGTTATCTATTACGAAGATTATATCGTTATCAATCCTGGTGAAACGACGCTTGAGGCAAAACAGCTCCTGAGCGAACTGGAATACCGGGAAGCGCAGGAGAAATTTGGCAGGAAGTTCACCGCGAAGATGGGAGCCGAGGCGATAAAAGAGCTTCTGGCCGTAGAGTCGCTTGATGACCTGGCCAAAGAGCTGCGCGAAAAGCTTCAGAAGACAAAGTCAAAACAGACCGGCAAGAAGATAGCCAAGCGTCTCAAGATCGTCGAAGGGTTCAGAAAGTCAGGCAACCGGGCGGAATGGATGGTGCTTGATGTTGTACCGGTCATACCGCCTGATCTGCGGCCGCTCGTTCCGCTTGAAGGCGGACGGTTTGCGACCTCGGACCTCAATGATCTGTACCGGCGGGTCATCAACAGAAATAACCGTTTGCGCAGCATTCTTGAGCTGAAGACGCCTGATGTCATCGTCCGCAACGAAAAACGCATGCTTCAGGAGGCGGTTGACGCCCTTTTCGACAATGGCAGACACGGGAGACCGGTCGTTGGCACCGGCAACAGGCCGCTCAAGTCTCTGGCAGACATGCTCAAAGGAAAACAAGGAAGGTTCAGGCAGAACCTCCTCGGCAAGCGCGTTGATTATTCCGGCCGTTCGGTGATTGTCATCGGTCCCGATCTGAAGCTCAACCAGTGCGGATTGCCGAAACAGATGGCGCTGGAGCTGTTCGAGCCGTTCATTATCAGAAAGCTGAAAGAGAGCGGTCTGGTGCATACGATACGCAGCGCTAAGAAGATGATCGAAAAGCAGACGAACGAGGTGTGGGATGTCCTCGAAGAGATCATAAAGGGGCATCCGGTATTGCTCAACCGCGCGCCGACACTTCACCGCCTCGGCATCCAGGCGTTTGAGCCGATGCTGATTGAAGGCAAGGCGATCAGGATACATCCGCTGGTCTGCACCGCGTTCAACGCCGACTTTGACGGTGATCAGATGGCCGTGCACGTGCCGCTGTCTTTTGAGGCGCAGGTGGAAGCCCGCATGCTCATGCTGGCGACCAATAATATCTTCTCGCCCTCGAGCGGGAAGCCGATCACGACGCCGACGCAGGATATCACCCTCGGTTGTTATTACATCACGTTGTGGCGGCCGACGAACCTCGAAGCCAAGATTATGGTCTTCAACGATCCAGCCGAGGCACTGCTTGCCTATGATGAGCGGGTGCTCAGGCTCCATGACCGGGTGAAGGTCCGTGTCAAATCGAGAATTATCGAAACCACCGTTGGACGGGTTCTCTTCAATGAGATCCTGCCGCCGGAAATCGATTTCGTAAACGAGAACGTGGGAAAAAGACGTTTAAGCGAGATCATTCTGGAATGCTATCAGAAGGTTGGCCACGAGAAGACCGTTGAGCTCCTCGACAAGGTGAAAGAGCTCGGGTTCCGTGAAGCGACCCGCGCGGGTATCTCGATCGGTGTTGAGGACATGGTCATTCCGAAAGAGAAGCGCGATCTGCTGGACATTGCGCAGAACGAGATCAATGAAGTTGAGAAGCAGTATCGCAGCGGCAGTATTACCGACGGTGAACGCTATAACAAGATCATCGACATCTGGACACACACGACCGATAAGGTCGCGGAGGCGCTCTTCAGGGGGTTGGAATATAACAAGGGGAGCGTCAAGGCAAATCCGATCTTTATCATGGTCGATTCAGGCTCGCGCGGCAGCAAACAGCAGATCAGACAGCTGGCCGGCATGCGCGGCTTGATGGCGAAACCTTCAGGTGAAATTATTGAATCGCCGATCGTCGCGAATTTCCGCGAGGGGTTGAGTGTGCTGGAATACTTTATCTCGACGCACGGCGCCCGCAAAGGGTTGGCAGACACGGCGCTCAAGACCGCCGATTCGGGGTATCTCACCAGAAAGCTCGTTGACGTGGCGCAGGATGTCATCGTGATGCAGGACGACTGCAAGACTCTAAACGGGATCACCGCAAAGGCGATCTATGAAGGCGATGATGAAATGGTGAGTCTCTATGACCGTATCCTCGGCCGGGTGGCGCTCGAAGACGTGAAGGATCCGGTCAGCGGCGATGTCATCGTGAAAAGGAATGAGGAGATCACGGAGGCCAAAGCGAAATGGATTCAGAAGATCGGCCTGCTGTCGGTGAAGATCAGGTCGGTGCTGACGTGCGAGGTGCCGAGCGGTTGCTGTATCAAGTGCTACGGCAGAAATCTCGCGACCGGCAGGATGGTTGATCTGGGCGAGGCAGTCGGTATTATTGCGGCACAGTCGATCGGTGAGCCAGGCACGCAGCTGACCATGAGGACGTTCCATATCGGCGGTACGGCGAGCCAGACCTTTAAACAGCCGCAGATCGTCGCGAAGAGTGACGGCGTTGTCAAATTCCATGAACTCAAGATCGTCGAAGCGAAAGATAAGACGTTTATTGTCCTCAACAAGAACGGGTTGATCAGCATCCATAACGATGAAGGACGGGAACTCGAGAAATATAACGTGGTTATCGGATCGGTCATCAGCGTTCCGGAGAACGGCCGGGTAAAAAAAGGGCAGGCCTTTGTGAAATGGGACCCGTACAACATTCCGATTTTGACGGAAATGGGCGGTACGATCGAATTTCACGATTTCATTGACGGCGTGACGATGAAAAAAGAGATGGACGAATCGACCGGTCTGATAGGCCGTGTTATTATGGAGCATAAAGAAGAGCTCCATCCGCAGATCATCCTTTATGATGATAACAAAGAAGCGGTGGCGTATTATTCGATCCCCGCCGGCGCGCATATCGTGGTGGAAGAAGGCGAAAAGGTCTCAGCCGGTTCGCTCCTCGCGAAGACGCCGCGCAAGGTCAGTAAGACAAAGGATATCACCGGAGGTCTTCCGCGCGTTGCCGAGCTTTTTGAGGCCCGCCGGCCGAAGGATGCGGCGGAAATTGCGCGTATCGACGGTGTCGTCGAATTCGGCGGCACCCTCAAGGGAAAGCGGAGGCTCATCGTCAAAGATCCGCAAACCGGCTCCGAAGAAGAGCATCTGATCCCGCACGGCAAACACCTGATCGTTTTCAAGGGAGACCGGGTAAAGAAGGGCCAGCAGTTGACTGAAGGTCCGATTGTGCCGCAGGAAATTCTTTCGGTGTGCGGGCCTCGCGAGCTGCAGGAATATCTCGTGAATCAGATTCAGGAAGTCTATCGTCTGCAGGGTGTCGAGATTAATGATAAGCACATCGAAACGATCATAAGGCAGATGCTCCGGAAGGTAAAGATCGTGGAGCCGGGCGATACCAACTTTATCTATGACGAGCAGGTTGATAAAGTGAAGTTTGAAGAAGAGAACAGGCGGGTAAGAGCCAAGAAGGGAAAACCGGCCGAAGCCGCGCCGCTTCTCTTGGGGATTACCAAGGCGTCGCTGGGGACCGACAGTTTCATTTCCGCAGCGTCGTTTCAGGAAACGACGCGCATCCTCACGGACGCGGCGGCGAATGGCCGGACCGACAATCTGAAAGGGTTCAAAGAAAACGTCATCATGGGGCATGTCATTCCGGCAGGAACGGGATTTGCTCAGCACCGGAGCATTGACATCATGAAAATGGAAGAAACGGACGAAAACGTTGCGTCAAAGAAAGAAGAAAAAGAAGCAACGGCGAAGTCAAAAGTGAAATAATAAGGAGGAACAATGCCGACAATTAATCAGCTCATCAGGAAGCCGCGGAAGCGGCAGACAGCAGATTCAAAGTCACCGGCGCTTAAGGGATGTCCGTTCAGGCGGGGTGTCTGTCTGGTCGTTAAGACGATGACGCCGAAGAAGCCGAACTCGGCGCTGCGCAAGATTGCCCGAGTCCGTCTCACCAACGGTGTTGAAGTTACCGCGTATATTCCGGGGGTGGGACACAACCTGCAGGAGCACTCGATTGTACTGGTGCGGGGAGGGAGAGTGAAAGACCTGCCTGGCGTGCGCTACCACATTGTCCGCGGGACCCTCGACGCGATGGGTGTCGAAAACAGGAAGCAGGGCAGGTCGCGCTACGGAGCGAAACGCGGTAAGTCAAGCGGGACGGCGGGCAAAGCCGGTGCGGCGGCAAAGTAAGCACTACAATAGAAAGAGATTGAGGGAGGATACAGATGGCACGAAGGAGAAGGGCAGTAAAAAGGGAAGTCTTGCCGGATCCGCGGTTCAACAATGTGTTGATATCCCGGTTCCTGAACAAGCTCATGGAACGGGGGAAGAAGAGCACGGCGGAGCGGATTTTTTACGAATCGCTCGAGATTATCAAAGAGCAGACCAAAGAGGCAGATCCGCTGAAGGTCTTTATCAAGGCGATCGATAATGTGAAGCCCCTTCTTGAAGTAAAGTCGCGTCGGGTCGGCGGTGCGACCTATCAGGTGCCTGTCGATGTTCCGCCTGACAGACGGAACGCCATCGCGACAAAATGGATCATCACGTTTGCGCGGGCTCGGAAAGGCCAGCCGATGTCAAAGCGATTGGCAGGCGAAATAATTGACGCCTTCAAGGGGACGGGGTCTGCAATGAAGAAACGTGAAGATACGCACAAGATGGCAGAGGCGAACAGGGCGTTCGCGCATTATAAGTGGTAATTACCGGACATATCGAATAACGATACAATACAAAGCATCTAACGACCTTATAGCTAACACTATGAGAGTTAATGCAAGGAGAAGCTTCAGTGGCACGGCAGTATCAGCTGAAACAGGTGAGGAACATCGGGATCATGGCGCATATCGATGCCGGAAAGACAACGACGACCGAGAGGATTTTATACTATACAGGAAAGGTGCATAAGCTCGGCGAGGTCCACGAGGGGACCGCTGTTATGGACTGGATGCCGCAGGAGCAGGAGCGCGGGATCACGATCACGTCGGCGGCGACGACCTGTTTTTGGAGGGATAATCGGATCAACATCATCGATACCCCCGGACACGTTGATTTCACGGCGGAGGTAGAGCGTTCTTTGCGGGTATTGGACGGAGCGGTCGCTGTCTTCTGTTCGGTCGGCGGCGTTGAACCGCAGTCAGAGACAGTATGGCGTCAGGCTGACCGTTACGGCGTTCCCCGTATAGCTTTTGTCAATAAGATGGACCGGGTCGGCGCGAATTTCCTTGAGACGATCGCGACGATGAAGGACAAGCTTGGGGCGAAGGCCGTTGCGGTGCAGCTTCCCCTCGGAGCGGAAGATGTCTTCAGGGGTATTATTGACCTTATCAGGATGAAGGCGATCGTCCATACAGACGACGCCACGGGGGCTGATTTCGTTGTGGAAGATATACCTGCTGACATGCAGGAACAGGCCAAGCTCTACCGCGGCATCCTGATCGAAGCGCTTGCCGAAGAAGACGAGGTGATCCTCGATAAATATGTGCACGGCCATGAGCCGAGCGTTGAAGAGTTGGTGTCGGTGATACGCAAGGCCACCCTAGACGGCATCGTGGTACCGGTCCTGTGCGGCGCATCCTTTAAAAATAAGGGGGTGCAGCAGCTGCTCGACGCGATCGTCGATTATCTGCCGAGTCCGCTCGATGTTCCGCCGATGAAAGGCACGAATCCGAAAACTGATCAGGAAGAAGTCAGGAAGGCTGACGACAATGAACCGTTTTGCGCGCTTGCGTTCAAGATTATGACCGATCCGTACGTCGGAAAATTAACGTATTTCAGGGTGTATTCCGGTACGATCCGTAAGGGTGTGTCGGTCTATAATTCCAACAGCAGTTCGCGGGAGCGGCTCGGCCGGATCCTGGAGATGCACGCCAACGACCGCAAAGACGTAGAGGAGGTTTCGGCGGGAGATATCGTAGCGGCTGTCGGACTTAAGCATGTGTCGACCGGCGATACGATCTGCGATGAAGAACATAAAATCGTTTTAGAATCGATGCTTTTCCCGGAGCCGGTCATTTCAATGGCGATCGAACCGAAGACGCGGGCTGACCGGGACAAGCTGCAGATGGCGCTGCACAAGATGACTGAGGAAGACCCGACATTTAAGATATCAAGCAACGTTGAGACGGGGCAGACGATCATATCCGGCATGGGCGAGCTCCATCTGGACATTATCAAGGATCGGATGTTCCGCGAGTTTCAGGTGCAGGCAAATGTCGGCGCCCCTCAGGTGGCGTTCCGGGAAACGATCACGACGGCGGTCCGGGCGGAAGGGAAATTCATCAAGCAGTCGGGCGGCCATGGCCAGTACGGGCATGTCGTTATGACGATCGAACCGATGGAAAAGGGTTCGGGGTTTTTGTTTGAGGACAATATCGTCGGCGGCGCCATTCCGAAGGAATATATCAAATCGGTAAAGCATGGGGTCGAGGAGGCAGCGACGACTGGGGTGCTGGGCGGCTATCCGGTGGTCGACATAAAGATATCGCTTGAAGACGGATCATACCACGATGTTGATTCGTCCGATCTCGCCTTCAAGATGGCGGCATCGATCGGTTTCAAGGACGGGGTCAAGAGGGCTAAGCCGATCCTGCTGGAGCCGATCATGAAGGTCGATGTGACCACCCCCGAAGAGTACATGGGAGATGTCATTGGCGACATCAATTCGCGCCGGGGTAAGATCATCAATATCGAGTCGAAGGCGAAGACGCGGATCATCAAGTCAGAAGTGCCGCTCAAAGAAATGTTCGGCTACGCGACATCAATCCGTTCCTTGACGAAAGGGCGCGCCAGTTATGCGATGGAGCCGTCGCATTTCAATAAGGTGCCGCGCGACATCGAGGAACAGATTTTAGATATAAAGGCGAAAAAGTAACCGGAACAGACGGTTAGTACGCGTACTAACAGGTAAAAGGGGGAGACCATGGCAAAGGAAAAATTTGAAAGGACGAAGCCGCACGTCAACGTCGGGACGATCGGGCATGTCGACCACGGGAAGACGACCCTGACCTCGGCGATAACGCGGGTGCTGTCAACCAAGGGGCTGGCGAACTACATATCGTACAACGACGTGGCGAAGGCGTCGGAGAAGCAGGGCCGGCGCGACGAGACGAAGATCCTGACGATCGCGACGGCGCACGTTGAGTATTCTTCGGCGAACAGGCACTACGCGCACGTGGATTGTCCGGGGCACGCGGACTACGTAAAGAACATGATCACGGGCGCGGCGCAGATGGACGGTGCGGTGCTGGTGGTGAGCGCGGCGGACGGACCGATGCCGCAGACGCGGGAACACATCCTGCTGGCGCGGCAGGTCGGTGTGCCGGCGATCGTTGTATTTTTAAACAAGGTTGACCTGGTTGATGACAAGGAGCTCCTGGATCTGGTGGAGCTGGAAGTGCGCGAACTATTGAGCAAGTATGAATTTCCGGGGGACACGATACCGATCATCCGGGGGAGCGCCTCAGGCGCGCTGTTGAATCCTGAAGATGCGGCGAAGGCGCAGTGCATATGGGATCTGGTGGAAGCGATCGACAAGTCGGTGCCGACGCCGGTGAGAGACGTGGACAAGCCGTTTTTGATGTCGGTAGAAGACGTATTCAGCATCACGGGGCGCGGGACGGTGGCGACGGGACGTATCGAGCGCGGGCGCGTGAAGGTGGGAGAAGAGGTAGAGATCGTCGGGCTTCGCGACACGAAGAAGACGGTGGTGACGGGAGTCGAGATGTTCCGGAAGCTCCTGGATTCGGGTGAGGCGGGAGACAACATCGGGGCGCTGCTGCGCGGCGTGGAGAAAGACGGGGTAGAGCGCGGGCAGGTGCTGGCGAAGCCGGGATCGATCACGCCGCACAAGAAGGCGAAGGCGGAGATATACATATTGACGAAAGAAGAAGGCGGGCGTCACACGCCGTTTTTCAACGGATACCGGCCGCAGTTCTATTTCAGGACGACGGACGTGACGGGGGTGGTGAAACTGCCGCAGGGAGTGGAGATGGTGATGCCGGGCGACAACGTATCGGTGGAGATCGACCTGATCCAGCCGGTGGCGATGGAGAAGCAGCTGCGGTTCGCTATCCGCGAAGGCGGGCGGACAATCGGTGCGGGAAGTATCACTGAAATCATCGAGTAAACAAAGGAGAAGCCGTGCAAGAACAAAGAATCAGAATCAGACTGAAAGCGTATGATCACCGGCTCTTGGACCAGTCCGCTGAATCGATCGTTGAGACCGCGAAGCGGACGGGATCGAGGATCGTGGGGCCGATACCGTTACCGACCGATATCGAGCGGTACACGGTGCTTCGTTCCCCGCACGTCGACAAGAAGTCCCGCGAGCAGTTCGAGATCAGGACGTACAAGAGACTGTTGGACATCATGAATCCGACGGCAAAGACGGTCGACGAGCTGAAAAAGCTCAATCTGCCGTCGGGTGTCGATATCAAGATCAAAGTATAACCAGTTATAAGTTATAAGTTGTAAGTTATAGGTCAAAACGACTTTATCCTGCTTACAACTTATCACTTATAACTTACAACAAACAAGGATAAGGGTTTTATGCCGACACTGGACATTGTAGACAAAAACGGAAAAGCGGTCAGTACCGTTGAAGTGACAAAAGAGCTTCTTGCGTTCAAGACGAATCCGAAGGTTGTGCGTGATGCTGTTGCTGCCCTTATGGCGAATAGACGGCGCGGGACAGCTCACACCAAGATCAAGAAAGAAATTAATTTTTCGGGCGCGAGGCCCTGGCGGCAGAAGGGGACTGGACGCGCGAGAGCCGCTGAGCGGAATTCGCCCCTTTGGCGCAAAGGCGGAGTCGTATTTGGTCCGCGCAACAGAGATTTCAGCATTGATATCCCTAAAAAGGTGAAGGCGAGCGCGCTCAAGCAGGTGGTGGTTGAGAAGCTGAACAGTAAATCGCTTATTGTTGTTGACAGTCTGGAGCTCGAGAAACCGAAGACGAAGGATTTCAACATGATCCTGGAAAACCTGAAGATCGAAGAAAGCGCGCTGGTGGTTCTGGCGAAAAAGGATGAGGTCCTCGAGAAGGCTGCGCGCAACCTCCCCAATGTCAAGGTAGTGCATGCGTCGGACCTCAATACGTACGATACCCTGGCGTATAAAAAGCTGGTGGCGACCAAAGAGGCGTTTGAAGTTATCATGAAAAGGTTGGCATAACAGACGTAACCGTCTGATTATAAAGAGGAGAGTGTCACGTGAAAGATGCAAATAATATCATCAGAAATCCGCTGATTACCGAAAAGGGTTCGCGGCTGTCGGAGAAAGAGAACAAATATCTGTTCCAGGTGGACCGTCGCGCGAACAAGATAGACATCCGCAACGCGATCAAGGAGATTTTCAAAGTCGCCGTCCAGAAGGTCAATATCGTCAACCAGATAGGGAAATTAAAAAGGGTCCGGCACAAACCGGGGATGACAGCGGCGATCAAAAAGGCGATCGTGACGCTGAAAAAGGGCGAGAAAATAGAATTTAAGTAACAGCACTAGCTGATGAAGAAGGGGCTTATATGGGCATAAAAAAATTCAAACCGACAACACCATCAAACAGGTTTACCACCTCCTCCGATTTTCAGGAGATTACCAAGTCGAAACCGGAGAAGAGCCTGGTGCAGCCGTACCGAAAAACAGGCGGGCGGAACAATCTCGGCAGGATGACGGCACGACACATTGGCGGCGGCCATAAACGGAAGTTCCGGACAATAGATTTCCGCAGGGACAAGAATGGGCTTCCGGCAAAGGTGCTCTCGATCGAGTATGATCCGAACCGTTCGGCCCGGATTGCGCTTGTTTCGTATAAAGACGGTGAAAAGCGTTATATTGTCGCCCCGGTTGGTCTTAAGGTTAACGATGTCATCGTTTCAGGCGAGAAACAGGAAATAAACATCGGGAACACTCTTCCCCTGCGAGATATTCCGCTGGGGGTGCCGATACACAACATAGAACTCAAGAAGGGGTGCGGAGCAAAGCTGGTCCGCAGTGCAGGCGGCCGCGCAGAGATCATGGCAAAAGAGGGTAATAACGCCCACGTGAAGCTTCCCTCGGGGGAAGTCCGGCTTATTCCTATTGACTGCACGGCAACCGTCGGACAGGTCGGCAATATCGAACATGAAGCGATCTCGCTCGGGAAGGCGGGAAGGTCACGCTGGCTCGGCTGGCGTTCATATGTGCGCGGTGTTGCCATGAATCCGGTCGACCATCCGATGGGCGGCGGCGAGGGAAAATCATCGGGCGGCCGTCAGCCATGTTCGCCGTGGGGACAGATCTCAAAAGGGCTCAAGACGAGGAAAAAGGGAAAGTCTCGAAAGTACATCATCAAGCCAAGAAAAAAATAAAAATAATTCTTGTCTATTTCCCGCAGGTTTCATATAATGTCGGCTCTTTTTTTGCACGATATTTTTGTCTGTATCACCGGAACAGTAAGGAGAAAATGAATGGGCAGATCAGTCAGTAAAGGACCTTTTGTAGAAGAGAAGCTGATGAAAAAAGTTGAGCGGCTGAACCGCGCCGGCGAAAAGAAGCCGATCAAGACATGGTCGCGCAGGAGCATGATCGTGCCGGATTTTATCGGACATACGTTTACGGTATACAACGGGAAAAAATTTCTACCGGTTTTTGTATCTGAGAATATGGTTGGCCACAAACTCGGCGAGTTTGCTCCGACGCGCACCTTCAGGAAACACGGCACGCACACGGATAAGGCCGCTGTCGTAAAATAATGCGGAGATAGTACACCATGGACGTACGAGCTAGCACACGGTTTATACGGGTATCGCCTCAAAGGACGCGCAACGTGGTCGACATGATCCGGGGCGTACCGGTGAATACGGCGATTACGACGCTTAATTTCACCAATACCAAAGCCGCGAAGATCGTCGGTAAGACGCTGAAAAGCGCCCTGGCCAATGCGAAACAGCGGGAAGTTGAGAATCTGGATGAGCTTTTTGTTAAAGAGGTGTTCGTGAACGAAGGGCCGATCATGCGCCGTTTCATCGCTCGAGCGATGGGCCGTGCGACGCGCATACGCAAGCGCACCAGCCACATTACGATCGTCCTCAGCGACGGGATGCAGGAAGCGGCGCGGGCGCACCATGCGGCGCCTCAGGCGGCGGCGCATGAAGTGAAAGAGGGCGCCAAGGAGAAGCACAAGGATCTCAGCAAGAAGCAGGCGGTGAGGCCGACGGCAAAAGATTCAAAAATCAAATCCAAGGCGATGGAAAAGTTTGTTCGCATGAAAGATCAGAAAAAGATCGGCACGCACGAGAAAAAAGGAATGTAAAAGGGGGCACTACAGTGGGGCAAAAGGTTAATCCGATCGGGTTGCGGGTAAGCGTATATAAAGACTGGAGATCTAAGTGGTTTGCGGATAAGAAAGAATACGCGCAGCTGCTGCAGGAAGATCTCAAGATTCGCAAGTTCGTGAAAAAAAGACTTGAAACGGCGGGCGTTGCGCGCATAGTCATAGAGCGGACGTCAGAGAAGGTGCGAGTCACGATTTTCACCTCCCGGCCCGGCGTCGTGATCGGCCGTAAAGGCTCTGAAATCGACCGCATCAAGGAAGATCTTTCCCGGATGACGAAAAAGGAAATTATTATCGATATTGCGGAGGTGAAAACCCCGGAGCTGGATGCCCAGCTGGTCGGAGAAAACATTGCCATACAGCTCGAAAAACGCGTGTCATTCCGCCGCGCGATGAAGAAGGCGATCCAGTCGGCGATGGACGCCGGGGCGCAGGGGGTCAAGGTGCGTTGCGCCGGGCGCCTGGGCGGCGCGGAAATAGCCAGGCAGGAGAGCGCGAAAGAAGGCAAAATTCCTCTGCACACGTTGCGCGCCGAGATCGACTATGGATTCGCTGAAGCGCACACGACGTACGGGTTGATCGGCATTAAGGTGTGGATTTGTAAAGGCGAGAAGGCCCGCACGGCAAAAAAGAAGAAAGAAACTGCGGCGCAGGAACGGACGGAAGCAACTGAGAACATCGCGCCGGCCGCAGGTGCCAACGGTAAAGGGGAGTAGAGATGTTGCTGCCAAAACGAGTCAAATACAGGAAGTCGCAGCGCGGAAAGATAAAAGGTTTCGCGACGAGCGGCTACGAGATCAACTTCGGTGAGTACGGACTGCAGATGCTGGAGCGCGGCTGGCTCTCAAACGTACAGCTGGAAGCGGCGCGGGTGGCTATCACCCGGCACATGAAACGGAAGGGAAAGCTGTGGCTGCGCATGTTCCCGGATAAGTCGATCACAAAGAAGCCGGCAGAAACGCGCATGGGAAAAGGGAAGGGGGCGCCCGAGGCGTGGGTCATCGTGGTGCGGCCGGGAAAAGTCCTGCTCGAGATAGGCGGTGTGCCCGAAATTACCGCGCGCGAAGCGATGCGGCTGGCCGCTGCGAAGATCGGAATGCGGACAAAATTCATTTCACGACACGGCTTCTAGGAGAACAGAACATATGAAGGCGAAAGAATTGAGGGAATTTTCTGATACGGAGCTGGAATCGAAGATACGCGAACTCCGCAAGGATTTGTTTAACATGCGGTTCAAGGCGCGGGTCGGCCAGCTGGAGAAGCCCAGTCAGATACGGGCGGCGAGAAAAGACATCGCGCGGGCGTTGACCGTCGCGCATGGAAAAAAGAGTCAAGCGATGAAAGAGGGAGCACATGCAAGTCGAGCAAAATAGCAAAAGAGGTTCTCGCAAGGTCAGGGTCGGAAAAGTTATTTCTGACAGCATGGACAAGACTATTATCGTTGAGGCGGAACGGTCCTTTCGGCATCCGTTATACAAGAAGGTCATGAAGACGGCGGCGAAGTTTTACGCGCACGACGAGAAGAATGAGTGCAAGAAAGGCGACGTTGTGCGGATCGTCAGCACGCGGCCGCTCAGCAAGTTGAAGAGATGGAGATTGATCGATGTGGTGAAGAAGACCGAGGAATAAAGGGTGCACTTATGATACAGATGCGTTCACGTTTGGATGTTGCGGATAATACCGGCGCTAAAAAGGTAGCATGTATTAAGGTGCTGGGCGGTACGCGCAGGAGATATGCGGCGATCGGAGACATAATTGTCGTCTCGGTTAAGGAGGCGGATTCCGACGCGATAATCAAAAAAGGCGAAGTCGCCAAAGGTGTCATTGTCAGGACAAAAGCGGCAATCAAAAGACCGGACGGTTCGTATTTGCGGTTTGATCGGAATGCGATCGTTCTGATCGACGATCAGAACAACCCCAAAGGGACGCGCATATTCGGGCCGGTGGCCCGTGAGCTCAGAGAGAAAAACTTCATGAAGATCATCTCTCTGGCTCCCGAGGTGATTTAACGTCTGTGAGACAGGGACATAACGGAGAACGGGCATCATGATAAAGACAAAGATCAGGAAAAACGACACCGTCGTCGCGATCAAAGGGCGGGATAAGGGAAAGAGCGGCCGGGTGATCCGCGTATTGTGCAAGAGCGCAAAAGTGCTCGTGGAAGGGGTCAATATGCACAAGAAAGCTTCGCGGCCGAGCAGAAACAATCCTCAGGGAGGGATCATTCACATGGAAAAACCGTTGCCGCTGTCGACGGTTATGATCTTCTGCGGCAAGTGTAAAAAAGGAACAAAATCGTCACTGCGCGTTCTTGCGGACGGGAAGAAAGAGCGTTTTTGCAAGAAGTGCGGGGAAACAATATAAACGAATAGAGGCGCGTTGACACCATGGCTCGATTAATGAAATATTACAAAGAAACGGTTGTCCCCGAGATGATGAAGAAGTTCTCCTATAAAAACGTTTATCAGGTTCCCAAGTTCGAAAAAATCGTGGTGAACATGGGAGTCGGAGAAGGGATCACGAACCCGAAGGATGTTGAAGACGCAGCGGCGGAGCTCGGGATGATCACCGGACAAAAACCGCTCATCACCAGGTCAAAGAAAGCGATATCGAATTTCAAACTGCGGAGGAACCTTGCGATCGGAGCGAAGGTCACGCTTCGCGGAAAGATCATGTACGAGTTTTATGACCGTCTCGTGAACGTGGCGATCCCGCGCATCAGGGATTTCCGCGGCGTTCCGAGGAAATCTTTCGACGGGCGCGGAAATTATACGCTCGGCGTCACTGATCAGATTATTTTTCCCGAGATCGATCTGGACAAGGTCAAGAGGACGCAAGGCATGGACATCACGATCGTGACGTCCGGCAAGACAGACAAAGAGGCTGAAGGGCTTTTGGAGCTCATGGGGATGCCTTTCAAGGGTAAGGAGTAATCATGGCAAAGAAGTGTCTCGTTATAAAAAGTACGCGTAAACCAAAATTCAAGGTGCGCAAGTATAACCGGTGCACCAGGTGCGGTCGTCCGGGCGGGTTCATCCGGAGATTCAAGATGTGCCGCATTTGTGTCAGGCAACTCGCATTGCAGGGAATGATACCCGGTGTCATCAAGGCAAGCTGGTAAGGAGCAGGGAGAAACATTATGGGAATGACAGATCCGATTAGCGACATGATTGTACGGTTGAAGAACGCCATCAGGGCGAAGCACGTGAATGTTGACGTCCCGCAGTCGAAGATGAAGGCGGAGGTGCTCAAGATCCTGAAGGAGGAAGGGTTTATTGATAATTATTATAAGGTCGAAGATGAAGAACACGGGGTTCTCCGCGTTGAATTGAAATATAACAAAGAAGGCAAAGGCGTGATCAAATCGATCAAGCGTGTCAGCAAGCCGGGGCTCAGGATCTATGTGAAGAAAGAAGAGATCCCGAAAATTCTCGGCGGTCTCGGTACCGTCATCCTCTCGACGTCAAAGGGGATGTTGACCGGCAAAGAGGCGAAAAAACAGAATATTGGCGGCGAAATTATTTGTGAGGTTTGCTAATGTCTCGTATAGGAAAGATCCCGGTAGTTATTCCGCAGGGTGTCGATGTCAAGATGGAGCAGGGCAAAGTCGTGGTGAGCGGCCCGAAGGGAAAGATTGCCAAGGACGTACACCCCCGTATCACGGTGAAGGTCGACAGCGGCAAGGTGCTGGTAACCCGAGCGAGCGACCAGGCGGCCGACAAGGCCCTTCACGGGCTCGTCCGCAGCGTCATCAGCAACATGGTCAGCGGCGTCACCAGCGGCTACAAAAAATCGCTGGAGATCGTTGGGACCGGTTTTAAAGCTAAGGTTGAAGGCAAGGTTCTCGAGATGGCGCTCGGCTATTCTCATCCGATCAAGCACAAGATCCCGGACGGGATCACGATCGAGGTTGAAAAGAACGTCATCGTTCATGTCAGCGGTATTGACAAGGAATTGGTCGGCGAGACGGCCGCAGAAATCAGAAAATATTATAAGCCGGAACCGTACAAAGGCAAAGGGGTCCGGTATGTTGGCGAACATGTCCGCCGCAAGGCAGGAAAGACTGTAGCATAGGAGCGTTATGACAAAGGTAAATGATAAGAACACATTACGGGTGCGTAGGCATATGCGGCTGAGACGCAAGGTGCAGGGAACGGCAGACCGGCCGCGGCTGTGCGTGTTTCGGAGCCTCAAGCATATTTATGCGCAGTTAGTCGATGACGATAAGGGGATCACCATAGCGAGCGCGTCCACCGCCGACAGTTCCTTCGGCGAAAGCACTAAGAGCAGGTGCAATATCAAGTTTGCGAAAGAGATCGGCAAGAAGATATCGCAGATCGCCAAGGAAAAGAATATTGCCGCGGTGGTGTTTGATAAAGGCGGTTATAGGTATCACGGAAAAGTCAAGGCGCTGGCCGAAGCCGCACGCGAGGGCGGTCTTAAGTTTTAGCGCCGGCTGCGGGAATGCATCCGCTGAGTTAACACAGGAGGAGTACGTTGGCCAGAGAATATGACAGGAGAGGCGAGGATAAAGAGCAGGTTGAGAAGGTCGTCCGGATCAATCGCTGTGCGAAGGTCGTCAAGGGCGGCCGGCGTTTCAGCTTCAGCGCGCTGGTAGTTGTCGGCGACGCAAAAGGGCATGTCGGATATGGGTTTGGCAAGGCAAACGAAGTGGCTGCGGCGATCAAAAAAGCAATTGAAGGGGCCAAGAAAAGCCGGGTGAGTATCCCGCGGAAGGGGACGACGATACCGCACGAGGTGATTGGCGCGTTCGGTTCGGCGCGCGTCCTTCTGAAACCGGCGGCGCCGGGAACCGGGGTTATCGCGGGCGGCGGAGTGCGTGCGGTATTAGAGGCTGCGGGGATCAAGGACATATTGACGAAATGCCTTCGTTCGAGCAACGCCCTTAATGTGGTCAAAGCGACGTTTGAAGGCTTGGGAAATTTAACGCTCAGGGAAATCGTGCAGGAAGAACGAGGGGTCGAAATAGAGATGGGACAAAAGAAAGAATAGTTAGGTGGAAAATGGCTGAACTGTGGAATTTAAAAAATAGTCCGGGAGCGTTTAGGCTCAAGAAGAAGATCGGAAGAGGGCCGGCATCCGGTCATGGAAAAACCTCGACCAGGGGGCACAAGGGGCAAAAGGCCAGAACCGGCGGCAAGATTCGTCCGGGATTCGAAGGCGGACAGATGCCGCTGCACCGCCGGCTTCCCAAGAGAGGGTTTACGAACCCTTTCAAGAAATACTACACCGTGGTCAACGTTTCGGCCCTCAACATCATGAATGACGGTGAGACGGTGACGGTAGAACTGCTTGAGGAAAAGAATATCATCAAGAATGTCAAGGACGGGGTCAAGGTGCTCGGCACGGGCGATCTAAAAAAGAAGCTCACCGTCGTTGCAGATAAATTCAGCGTTTCCGCCAAGAAGAAGATCGAAGACCTCGGCGGAAAATGTCTTACTCCGAAGGCAAAAACTTCAGCTGCCTCAGCATAATTTTTGCCGATGGGAGTGGCGAACACACAGTATTCGAACTTATAAATTTGTAGGGACCGCATGGTTCCATGCGGCTCGGTATCTTTGGTTGCCGGATCCGCAGTCTCGCGAGGGGGTTATACATGTTATCAGCGTTTCGGAATGTTTTTAAGATCCCCGATCTACGAAAGAAGATCCTTTTTACCGCCGGGCTCCTCATCGTGGAGCGGATTGGCGCGTATATCCCGACTGCCGGTGTGGACGGCTATCAGCTGAGTCAGTTTTTCGAAGACATTGCCCAGCGCAGAGGAGATACGCTGTTTGGCATCATGAATCTCTTTAGCGGCGGCGCGCTGAGCAACTGTACCATATTTGCTCTCGGCATCATGCCGTATATCAGCGCATCGATCGTGCTCCAGCTTCTGACCGCGGTTATTCCCCACCTCGAACGGCTCATGAGAGAAGGAGAGACAGGGCGGCGGAAGTTGACGCAGTACACCCGTTACGGTACTGTTGCGCTGAGCCTCTTTCAGGCTTTTTTTATTAGCATGTGGCTTGAGAATCCAGAGGCATTTGGCGGCCGTTTAATTGTGCCGAATCCCGGATGGGCATTTCGTTTAATGACAATGATCACGCTTACCTCCGGCACCGCGTTTCTGATGTGGATCGGCGAGCAGATTACTGAGCGCGGGATCGGCAACGGCATATCGATACTCATTACCATCGGCATTGTATCGAGGCTCCCGACCGCGGTAGGCATGACCTACGAAATGATGCGCCCCGGGGCAGAAGGAGGCGGCAGGCACCCGCTCTTGATGGTTCTCATGCTGGCGATGCTTTTTGCGGTAGTGTTTGCGGTCATCATGCTTACTCAGGGACAGCGGAAGATACCGGTCCAGTATGCCAAGCGCGTCGTCGGCAGAAAGGTGTTTGGAGGCCAGAGCACGTATATTCCGCTCAAGGTCAATTATGGCGGTGTCATCCCGATCATCTTTGCGTCGTCGATACTGATGTTTCCGGCAACGATCGGCAGTTTTGTAAATGCCGGATTTTTGAGGAAGGTCAGCATGTGGCTGTCTCCGGGATCGGCCGGCTATGAAATCTGCTACGTGCTGCTCATAATCTTTTTCTGTTATTTCTGGACCGCAACACAATTTAACCCGATTCAATGGGCGGATGATATGAAAAAGAACGGAGCATTTGTGCCGGGTGTCAGGCCAGGAAAAGCGACCGCGGAGATGTTTGACAGCGTGATGACAAGGATAACGCTCTCCGGCGCCGTTTTTCTCGCGGTCATCGCGGTGCTGCCGAGCATCATCAGCGGATGGTTGAAGATACCCTACCTGGTCGCCAGTTTCTTCGGCGGGACCGGATTGCTGATTATTGTCGGCGTTTTGCTCGATACGATGCGCCAGATCGAGAGCCACCTGCTGATGAGGCACTATGACGGGTTTATGAAGAAGGGAAAACTTCGGGGTCGGTATTAACAGAGAAAATGTCGAATCTTTCCGCATGTAGTCTGTTTGCTGATATGGCGCATGCGAGACAAGGGGAAGAAGAGAACATGAAAGTAGTTTTGCTGGGGCCCCCGGGGGCCGGAAAAGGGACACATGCGGCTGATCTTTCGAAGGAGTTTGGGATTCCGCATATCTCGACAGGGGACATCCTCAGGGCGGCGGTAAAGGCGCAGACTGAGGTCGGGTTGCAGGCCAAGAGCTGCATGGATAAGGGCGAACTTGTTCCCGATGCAGTCGTCGTTTCGATCATCCGGGAACGGCTCAAAGAGAAAGACTGCACGAGAGGCTTTCTGCTCGACGGGTTTCCGCGCAACATAGCTCAGGCGCAGCTTCTTGACGACATGCTGAGCGGGATCGGAACGGCTATCGAAGCGGCCGTCTATCTGGAGACATCAAACGGCGTTATCATCCGGCGGCTGAGCAATCGCCGGGTGTGCAAGAGATGCGGAGCGACGTATAACCTGATCACGATGCCTTCAAAAATGCCGGGGATCTGCGATGTGTGCGGTGGAGAACTGTACCAGCGGACCGACGATGCTGAGGAAACAGTCCTGAACCGGCTTAAGGTCTATCAGGCGCAGACTGCCGATCTGATCGATTATTACAAGAAAAAAGGAATCCTCAAGGTCGTCAACGGCGATCTTGAAAGGGCAGAAGCGTACAGCACGTTTTGGAAGATTATGGCTGCGTTGAAGCCGACACACACATAGGTTCTTTGACCATATAGACATGATTGTCCTAAGGTCCAAACAGGAAATTGAAAAGCTGAGGCACTGCGGAGAGATCACAGCTGAAATCCTGGAGGCCTTGGAGCTGATACTCAAGCCTGGTTTGACCACGCTTGACCTTGAGCGCGCAGCGCTCGGTGTTATACAAAAGCGGGGCGCCCGATCGGCGTTCAAGGGGTATCACGGGTTTCCGGGGAACATCTGCGTTTCGATCAACGAGGAGATCGTGCATGGGATCCCGGGACCAAAGAAGCTCAGGGATGGCGATATCGTCGGCATCGACGTGGGTGTAGTCAAGAACGGCTATTATGGCGACATGGCGCGCACCTATCCAGTCGGTACCGTTGATGAAGAAAAGATACGGCTGTTGAACGTTTCGCGTGAAGCGCTCGCAAAAGGCGTCGCGCAGGCGTTTGCGGGGAACTGGCTTCACGATATATCTCATGCGATCGAGAAACATGCGGTCGGTGCGGGTTATTCAGTGGTCAAAGCATTCGTCGGCCATGGAATAGGGACGCGGATGCACGAGGATCCGCAGGTGCCCAATTTCGGGAAACCGCGCACGGGACCAAGGCTGCGGCCCGGGATGGTGCTTGCGATTGAGCCGATGGTCAACATGGGCACCGGTGAAGTGGTAGTCTTGAGCGACGGTTGGACGGCGGTAACCAAGGACGGCAGAGTGTCGGCGCATTTTGAAGATACGATAGCGGTAACGGAATCAGGGCCAGAGGTACTGACATGTCTAAAGAAGAACCGATAAAAGTTGATGGAATAGTATTGGAGCTGCTGCCGAACACGTTGTTCCGCGTTGAGCTTCAGAACGGCCACAGGATACTGGCCCATATCTCGGGCAAGATGAGAATGAATTATATAAGGATACTGCCGGGAGACAAGGTGATCGTGGAAATGTCTCCGTACGATTTGACCAAGGGCAGGATCGTCTACAGAGAAAAATAAAGAGAGGGATGGCATGAAAGTTCGCGCTTCAGTCAAGAGAGTATGCGAAAGATGCAAGATCATCAGGCGGAAAGGGGTGGTTCGCATCACCTGTACAAATCCGCGTCACAAACAAAAGCAGGGATAATTTCCGTGTTTCAAGGCCGCCCGAGAGGATTGTCAGGGCGGCGCTTGCCGGAAGCCCGACATCAATGCGCGAATAATAAGAGGAGGTTGCTGTGCCAAGAATAGTGGGAGTTGACATACCGAAAGAGAAGAAGATACATATATCACTGCGGTACCTCTACGGCATTGGGCCGGCGCTGTCTTTGAAGATCCTTGAGATGGCGGGGATCGATCCGAACCGGCGGGCAAAGGAGCTAACTGACGATGAGGTGCACAAGATTGCCGATATCATACCGAAGGTGTGCGCGGTTGAGGGAGATGTTCGGCGCGACATCGCGCAGAACGTGAAGCGGCTGATCCAGATCGGTTGTTATCGGGGGCTCCGACACAAGAGAAATTTGCCGGTCCGAGGACAGCGCACGCATACCAATGCTCGCACTCGGAAAGGACCGCGGCAGACAGTTGGTTCATCCAGAAAATCGCCGGCGGCAGCGGCTCCCAAGCCGGCGGCCCCGAAGGCCGAAGCGAAGAAGTAGTCCGATAACACACAGGGAGGATAATCGTGGCAAAGCCAGATGTGACGAAGAAGAAAGTTAAAGCTAAACGGAAGATCGCGAAGAATGTCCCGGCGGGAGTTGCCCATATCCAGGCGTCATTCAATAACACGATCGTATCGATTACCGACATGAAGGGGAACGTGGTGGCCTGGTCAAGCGCCGGACGCGTCGGATTCAGCGGTGCGCGCAAGAGCACTGCCTACGCAGCGCAGATCGTCGCGGAAGATGCGGGGAAGCAGGCGGCCAGCTGCGGTATGAAAAATGTTGAGATTAACGTGAGCGGTCCTGGTGCGGGCCGCGAATCAGCAATACGGGCGCTGCAGGCGGTCGGTTTAAGCATCTCTCTTATCAAGGATGTGACGCCGATTCCGCATAATGGCTGCAGGCCGCCGAAACGCAGAAGAGTATAGAGAAAGGAGCACGAAAGTAGCATGGCAAGATATACTGGCCCCAATTGTAAATTGTGCAGACGGGAAGGGACGAAGCTCTTCCTCAAAGGGACTCGCTGCTATACCGCGAAATGCGGGATCGAGGTGCGCAACTACGCCCCTGGACAGCACGGGCAGCTTCGGACGAAGCTTTCAGCCTACGGCGAACAGCTTCGCGAAAAGCAGAAACTGCGCAGGATCTACGGGATCCTTGAGCGGCAGTTCAAATGCTATTTCAGCAAGGCGCAGCGGTTCAAGGGCGTGACGGGCGAAAAGCTTCTTCAGCTGCTGGAAACGCGTCTGGACAGCGTGGTGCTTAATCTCGGGCTTGCGTCAGCCCGGTCTCAATCGCGACAGCTTATCCGGCACGGACATATCCTGGTGAACAAGAAGAAGGTCAATATACCTTCGTTCAATGTCAGTGCGGGGGATATTATCGATATTAAAGATAAGGAAGACGTGAAAAAGGCGGTCCGCGCCAATCTCGAAGCCTCCGCTTCTCGCGAAGTGCCGGTATGGCTCAAACTCGATAAAGATGCGCTGAAAGGCGAAGTAGTCAGCTTGCCGACGCGCCGCGACATCAAGGTCCCGGTCAACGAGCAGCTTATCGTTGAATTGTATTCGAAATAACAAGAGCGCCGTTTTTGTCCGCTCTGCGGGTGAAGGATCCGAAAGACGCGCGTTTCATAACGGAGTGAAGGAGGGGGATTATGGCAGTGAAATTAGGGCATTTTGAGATGCCAAAAAGGCTCGTACGGGAAGATGATACGGCGACCGCCATGTATGCGAAGTTCATTGCGGAGCCGTTTGAAAGAGGATACGGATACACGATCGGCAACTCCCTGCGACGGGTGCTCTTGTCAAGCCTGGAAGGGTCGGCGATCACGTCAGTAAAGATCGAAGGGTGCATGCACGAATATGCGACGATCCCCGGGGTCGTCGAGGATGTGATCGAGATCATCCTGAACCTCAAGAAAGTGCTCCTCAAAATGCACACCAGGGGCGCCAAGAAACTCGAGATCAACGTGAACAAACAGGGGGCGGTCACCGCAGGGGACATCAAGTGCGATAACGATGTCGAGGTCCTGAATCCTGACCAGCACATCGCGACGCTTGACAAGAAAGTCAATTTCAAGATGGAACTGGAGATTGGTATCGGCCGCGGATACGTGCCCGCCGAACGGAACAAGAAAGAGGGACAGGCTATCGGCGTCATACCGATCGATTCGATTTTCACGCCGGTGAAGAAAGTAAAGTACTACGTGGAGAACACACGCGTTGGTCAGATGACCGATTATGACCGGCTTATTGTGGAGATATGGACTGACGGCCGGGTGACGCCGGAGGATGCGCTGAAGCTGTCTTCAGGGATCCTGCGCAAGCACCTTGACGTTTTTGTCGATTACAACGAGCATTATGTCGAATTCGAAAAGTCGTCGGAGATGGAGAGCAGCCCCGAAGCAGAGCTCGAGAAGCTCCTGAATACGAATATCAGCGAGATCGAACTTTCGGTGCGCTCCGCCAACTGTATCAGCAATGCCGGCATCAAGACGATCAGGGACCTGGTGCAGAAGAACGAGCCGGAGATGTTGAAATACCGAAATTTCGGTAAAAAGTCGTTAAACGAAATAAAAGCAATCCTGACAGGGATGGGCCTTTCTCTCGGCATGAAACTTCCTGAGAACGAAGAGTCCACTCCCGCGGTAAAGTAATCATAATACAGACGGGGACAGCCATGAGACATCGCAAAGCGACACTGAAGTTAAATATGACGGCAACGCACCGGCAGGCTGTTCTGTCGGGCATGGTCAGATCTCTTTTCCAGGCGGGAAAGATCACCACCACGGTGGCGCGCGCGAAGGCGGCATCGCGTTTCGCCGAAAAGATGATAACGTTAGCAAAGAAGAACACGCTGGCCACCAGGCGTGCAGCGCAAGGTTTCCTGAACTGTGACCGGACGGTGAAGAAGCTGTTTGCGGAGATCAGGACGAAGAACGAGAAACGGGTCGGCGGCTATACGCGGGTCATCCGCTCGGGATTCCGCACCGGTGACGGGGCGCCCATGGCAATACTCGAGCTGGTCGAGAAGATCGCCATCGACGTCAAGGAAACGCCAAAGACGATCAAAGAAAAAATCGACGCATTCAAAAAGAAGCAGGATGCCGCCAAGACGGAGAAAAAAGGGGCGGCCGGGAAGAAGTAGTTGATCCCGCGGTCCACGCAATAAAGACAGAGACCGGGTGGTGCTCCGCATCATCCGGTCTTTTATTTTTATTGTGGCCGCCGGTAATATCTTGTATTCTGTACTCGAGCGTTTACCGACCGGCTTTCAGCGATAACGGAACATATTGATCAGGTCCGTGATGGTGATTGTCCCTGAGTTCAAACGGCCGAGAGGACACATGCAAGACTGCATTTTCTGTAAAATAGTAAAACATGAAGTGCCCGCAACGATCGTCTATGAAGACGCCGACGTGGTCGCGTTCCTCGACATCATGCCGGCGCGTAAAGGGCACCTGCTGATTGCTCCCAAGACCCACTCCAAGGATATGTTGTCTGTTTCGCCGGAGGCGCTTGCCAAGGTCATGCGCGTTGTCCAGCGCTGCGGCCGTGGCGTACAAAAAGGTCTCAGCGCCGACGGCTTCAACGTCCTCCAGTTCAACGGCCGCGCCTCAGGCCAGATCGTGGACCATCTCCATTTCCATGTCATTCCCCGCGCGCACAACGACGGCCTGCGGATAGATTGGGAGCATGAAATCTACGGGCCGGGAGAGATCAAACGGTTTGCGGAAAAGATCATCACGGCGTGCGCAGACGAGAAAACGTAACCCTTCGTGCGGATATGCCATGAAAAAATCAAGCGCGATAGCGATGGGATGTCTGGTTCTTGCGGGTATCTGTTTCACGAAACAACCGGCATGTGCGGAGAAAAATATGGCGTCAGAATTTAAAGAATGCACGGTAAACCGGTACGTGCTTCCTAACGGGATGACAGTACTCCTCAAAGAGGATCACCGCAATCCCGTCGCGGCGATCGAGGTGTGGGTGAAGACGGGGAGCGTGACCGAAGACCGTCTTGCCGCCTCCGGAGTGTCTCATTTTGTCGAGCACATGTTTTTTAAAGGTACCGCCGACCGCGCGGTGGGGGAAGTGGCTAAGGAAATCCAGAGCTATGGCGGCGAGATCAACGCCCGCACTTCTCCTGATACGACGGTCTATACGGTGAATATCGACAGCAGGCATTTCGCCAAGGCCTGCGAGATACTCGCCGACGTCCTCATGCATTCCACGTTCGATCCAGCCGAACTTGAGAAAGAGCGGTCGGTCATTGCCAAAGAGATCAACCTCAACGACGACGATCCGGAGCGTCGGGCCTACAAGACATTCTTCAACACCATCTATGCCGTCCATCCCTACAAAGACCCCGTGATAGGCTACGAAGATATTTTTATGAAATTGACGCGGGAAGATGTCGTCCGGTATATGCGGCAGCGGTACACTCCGAACAATATGGTTTTTGTTGCCGTCGGCGATTTTAACCAGGAAGAGGCGCTTCAAAATCTCCGGGGCCTTTTTAAGAACTTTCATCGCACATCGCTCCCGCCGGTTTTTGTTCCGCGCGAGCCGGCGCAGCTGGGCAGGCGGGTACGCTTCGAAGAGGGGGATGTGAACAAAGGGTATCTCTTTGTGGGGTACCATACCGTTGACATCAAGAGCGACGACAAATGCGCGCTTGATGTTATCTCAATGGTGCTGGGGCAGGGGAGGAGTTCGCGCCTCTACCAGAAGCTGCGCGACAAGCTTGCGCTGGTTTCCGGGGTGAGTTCGTGGTCGTACACTCCGGTCTATCCCGGCGTCTTTGCGGTGACGGCCACCTTCGAACCGGACAAATATGCGCGCATCGTTCGGGAGATCGAACAGGAAGTGAACCGCCTGAAGACCGAAGCGGTCAGCGCGGAAGAACTCGAGAAGGTCAAGCAATCGATCATCAGCGAATACTATTTTTCGCTTGATACCGCCGCCGGCCAGGCGTCGGATATCGGATACTGCGAGGTGGCGACAAACAACTGCAATTATTTCAAAGAATATGTCGAAAAGGTAAAACAGATCTCCGCCGAGGATCTTTGCCGGGTCGCCAATATTTATTTTCGAGAAGATAACCTGACCGTTACCGCTCTGTTCCCCCGTGGTTCTCAGCCGCAGTCAGCGGCTGAAACGAAGACCGCCGGGGCCGCCGGCGATATCAGCAAGCATGAGCTGTCGAACGGCTTGAAGCTCCTGGTGCGGGAGGACCATACTCTGCCCACAGTGTCGGTGCGGGTGCTTATGAAAGGCGGCATCATCGTCGAGGATGAGGGGAACAACGGTATTTCCAACCTCTGCTCCCAGCTCCTTCTGAAAGGGACGCGCACACGTTCTGGCGAGGAGGTTGTCCGGGCGATAGAATCGGCGGGAGGCACGATATCGAGTTATTCAGCAAATAACAGCTTCGGCTGTTTCGTCGATATCCTATCGGACAAAAAAGATCTTGCCCTTGATGTCCTCGCTGATGTCCTGATGCACCCCGCTTTTGCGGACCGCGACATCGAGCGGGAGAAGGGTGTCATCCTCCTCAACATCAAATCACTTGAGGACCAGCCGTTCCAGTCGGCTTTTAAATTGTTCCGCGAGACTATGTTTCAGCACCACCCGTATCGATTCCAGCCGATCGGCACCATCGAGAGCGTCACGCGCCTGACGCGCGACGATATCGCCGCCTTTCACCGGAAGTATGCGGTGCCCGAGAATATGGTCGTTGCCGTATTCGGCGATGTGCGCGCGGACGACGTCAAAAAAATTGTGGCGGAGAAATTTGGCGCGCTCAAGAATACCGGGCTGGTCTTTCCGAAAACAAAGGCCGATTTTACCACGGGGATCGTCCGCGAAAAGAAGGCGCATCCGGGGAAACAGGCGATCGTCCTCCTGGGGTACCGCGGCCCCGACATCTTCAGTCCCGACAAGTATCCCCTTGAGGTCCTTGATGCGGTTTTTTCGGGTCAGGGATCGCGTCTGTTCGGGTCGGTACGCGATGAGGAGGGGCTCGCCTATGCCGTCGGGACGCAGATGATTATGGGGCTCGATCCCGGAGCATTTGTCTTTTATGTGGGCACGGTGCAGGAGAAGGTAGACCGGGTCGTCGAACTCATGTTTGCAGAAGTCAAGACGTTGAAGAAGAGCGGCATCGCAGAGAGCGAATTGCAGCGGACGAAGAACGGGCTGGTCGGCATCCGCAAGATACAGCTCCAGACCAATGCGCAGCTCGCGCTCCAGGCTGGGCTCGACGAGCTGTACGGTCTCGGCTGCGACAACTACATCCAGTATTATGACAGGATCAACGGCACGGCCGCGGGCGACATCACGCGTGTCGCGCAGACATATTTTACTGATGACGATTATGTGCTCGTGGTGCTCTCGCCGGCAACAGAAGAAGGAAAGAAGCACAAATAGACCAGTCATATTTTTCGCGTTATTACACTCTACACTTTTCAAGGAGGATGTATGGGAGAACATGAAGAACTGAAAGGGAATATCCATTTTCTCGGGCTGGTCTCGGCGCTCGCCTCATCGGCGATGCAGCAGATGGGAAAGATCGCAAATCCTATGGACGGAAAAATCGAACGGGATATCGAAGCGGCCAAGACCTCGATCGATATGCTCGACATGCTGAAGGAGAAAACAAAAGGGAACCTGACGCCCGATGAGTCAACTATGCTGATGTCGCTTTTGAGCAACCTTCAGCTGAACTACCTTGACGAATTGAAGCAGGGCGCCGGGGACGTGAAGCAGGGGTCCGGAGAAAAAGAAGAAAAAACAATAATTACCTGATCATGGCAGCAGGTATACGGGCACCGGGGGCGACAATTCTCTGGCCCTGTTGCAGGTTTTCTGTCACTGGGTGCCGGTGCGGGGTTTGACCTATGGAATGGAACATTCAGCTTCCGCATAAAAATTGCACGAACTGCAGCGTGCCGTTCAGCGACAAAGAAACCTGTCATTCGTTTCTTAAGATGAACAACGTTGAGCTGGCGCGGCAGGACTACTGCGACCTGTGCTTTGGCAACGTGAAAGAACAGGTGAAGGCAGACGCCAACCAGGCGTACTGGAAGACCTCGTATAAAGTCGTTATACCCCCTCCGAGGATAGACCCGATCAAGAAAGATAAGGTCGAGTATCTCCTGCGCAGCTACCTTGCCGGAGAGATGGACGACGGGACAAAAAAGATCTCATACCTTTTGGCGGTCATGCTCGAGCGGAAACGGGTATTGAAGCACCTCAAGACCTTTGCCGATGCACAGAGCGCCGCGAAAATTCTTGCGTATCAGCACGCAAAGACCGGCGAATCATTTGCGATACCCGACCCGGGTTTGTCTATGCAGGAGATACCGCAGCTGCAGGCTCGGGTAAAGGAACTCCTCGATTCGCTTGACGCTCCGGCGCCAGTAGAGACGCCGTTGGAAGGGCCCCCCTCGAGTGACGAACAATCCCCAAAGAACTGAAGAAGAGGATGTCAGGCATTTCAAGGACGATATGCCGGGTGCGGGAGTTCGGGGAGGCCGTGCGAACAGCTTTTTTACGCGGGCTGTCTGATGGTGGGGGGGACCAGCGAGTGTCCGACGAAAAGTGCGCCGTCATTGACGATAAAATGCGCCGCGATCACGTCCCCGTATAGTTTAGCGGTCGATTTCAACTCGACCATGCCGTCGCATAGGATCTTGCCGACGAGTTTTCCCTCTATGACCGCGTTGCCGACGGTGACGTCGGCATGGACGTCGCCGCTGATCGTGATGACCAGCGTCCCCTTCGTATTGAGTTCGCCGTTGAATTTTCCCTTGATTTCGTAATCCTGCAGATTGATCCGGTTCCCGCACTTTTGGCAAAAGCTGGAGAGGGCGTTGTGCGGAACCTGCTGCTGCGCCTCGCATTTCGGGCACGAGACGGCACGCAGGTGATGCGTAACAGATGCTTTCTGCTGGGGGGCCGATCTGGAGGGTGCGCCGAGCGTGATGCGCTTGTTGCAGTTCTTGCAAAAGACCGAGAGCGCTTCTTCGAGGACGAACTGTTCGTAGCCGCAATGAGAACACTGAATTTTGCGCTGGCGCGCCGCCGACTTTGGAGGAACCCCGGCCGGGTTGGGGGAAAGGTCCTTCCGGGCGTTCGCCTCTTTGAAGGCCCTGTAATTAAGATGTGATTTATCTTGCCACATGATGCGAACACAAAGCCCTGTCTCGTGGTCTGCGCGGAAAAAGCTCTCATTGGCGCCGCGAGCAGGCGTTTTTCTTTTTAGAAAGTTTGTCTGTTCAGCAAGTCCGTCGGTGCGTCAGGCGCCTGCTCGAACGGTTCCGATTCAACGACCGTCTGGGGCCTGGCGGCGCGCGGCGCGGCCTGCTCCATCTTGTTGTTCGGGTTGACATCGGATTTGCCCACAAACACAACCCCCTCGCTGATGACCAGGCGGGTCCCCTTGATGTCGCCAAAGAGCTGTGCGTTCCCGCGCAGCTCGATCTTGTCCTGCGCGGTGATATTGCCGTACACTTTGCCCTCGACAATAATATTTCCGACATTGATTTCTGCCTTGACGACGCCGTTTTCGCCGATGATCAATGTTCCCTGTGAGGTGAGTTCGCCTTCGAATTTGCCGTCGAGGCGGAGAAAATCTTTGAAGGAAATCGCCCCCTTAAATTCAACGTCGCTGCAGAGGTTTGTTTTGTTCTGGTCGAACCTGCCCGATGACTGTTGCGGCGGGGGGGTAAAATCCCGTGAACGGGACGGCGCCGAATAGATATCATCGGCGGAACGATTATTCTTCGCGTCTGACGTGTCTGAGGTGAACTTGCGTAAAAGGCTGCTCATGAAAAACTCCTTTCTCTCCGTTGCGTGACCAGACGCTGAACGTCCATCCGGCCGATTGTTGTGAAATGTTTGTGTTTTCCGGGAAACGTGTCTCTGGTTTGCATGCGAAAAACGCTACAGTCTGCATTCTAGTAGAACGCCCAGCGGGAGTCAATAATATTCGGTCTGACCGCATATGAAACCGCGCTGTTTCTGCTGGGCGGATAATTTGTTTGACTGAAGCGGTGTAATGGCTATAATCTTCACAACCGAAACACAGCGAGCGGGGATATGAAAATAGGCATTCTCGGATCAGGGAAGGGTTCGAACTTTGATGCCATCTTCCAGGCAAAGCAGAGCGGCCAGATCGATGTTGATATCGTGCTTGTCGCCAGCGATGTCTGCGACAGCCTTATTCTGAAAAAGTCGGCGGAACGGGGTGTCGCCGCCCGTTATATCGACCCGGGTGCGTATAAGACGTGTCTTGAGCCGGCGGCGGAAAAGGCGTATGTCGAAGCGCTTCGGGCGCACGGGGTTGAACTGGTGGTGCTTGCCGGTTTCATGCGTGTCATCAAGGAGCCCCTTCTGGGGGCGTATGAAGGGAGGATCATCAACATCCATCCTTCCCTCCTGCCGTCGTTCAGGGGGCTCAGGGCGTGGGAACAGGCGCTCAATTTTGGTGTCAAGTACGCGGGATGTACGGTGCACTTCGTGGATCGTGATGTCGATACCGGCCCGATCATCCTGCAGGCTGCGGTGCCTGTCCTGGATGACGACACGCCGGAAACGCTGCACGCGCGGATCCAGGTTGAGGAGCACCGGATTTATCCGCAGGCGGTCGATCTGATCGCGCGCAAGAGGATAACCGTAGCGGGGAGAAAAGTGCTGATACGGAAATGACCGTGGCAGAACAACGTGAAGGAGATGAAGAGTATGACGAACAAGTTGAGGATCGGGTTGCCCAAGGGGAGTTTGCAGGACGCGACAGTCGCCATGTTGAAAAAGGCCGGCTACAGCGTCATCGTCAACAGCCGTTCATATATCCCGGCGATCAACGATCCGGAACTCGAAGGCCTGCTGATCAGGGCGCAGGAGATGAGCCGGTATGTCGAAGAGGGGCTGCTCGACGTGGGGATTACGGGAAAAGACTGGGTTCTGGAAAACGCCTCTGACGTCATCGAAGTGGCCGATCTGGCGTACGGCAAACAGGGGATGAAACCGGTCAAATGGGTCGTCGCCGTGCCGAACGATTCAAAGATAAAGACCGTCAAAGACCTTGAAGGGACGCATATCGCGACGGAAGCGGTAAACCTGACCAAATCGTATCTGAAAAAACACGGCGTCAAGGCGGAGGTCGAATTTTCCTGGGGCGCCACCGAGGTGAAGGCGCCGCGCCTGGTGGACGCGATCGTCGAGTTGACGGAGACCGGTTCGTCGCTCAGGGCGAACAATCTGCGCATCGTTGACGTGGTGACGGAATCGACGACGAAATTGATCGCCAACAAGGATTCGTGGAAAGACGCCTGGAAAAGGAAAAAAACGGAAAACTTCGCGATGCTCCTGCTGGGAGCCATTGCGGCAGAAGAAAAGGTGGGGCTTAAGATGAACGTGCCTGAAGAATCGCTCAAACGGATATTGAGCGAGCTTCCCGCGCTGCGCAATCCGACGATCTCCCAGCTCAGCAAAGCGGGATGGTTTGCGCTCGATACGATTATCGATGAATCGGTGGTGCGCGAAATCATTCCCGCATTGAAAAAACACGGTGCTGAAGGGATCATCGAATATCCGCTGAACAAGGTAATTCATTGAGAGACCCCGCACTCACGTGCGGGGTATGAAAAATTGATTCCGCATGCGTGAGCGTGCGGTGATAAGAAAGGGGGGGTGTGCTGATGCCGTGCGGAAGAAAGAACAGAAAGAAGAAAATGAACAAGCACAAGAGAAAAAAAAGGCTGAAGAGAGATCGTCACAAAAAAAATAAGTAACCGATAAATGAACCCCCTATCCCCGCCGGGTCGCGGGGCAGTGTTCGGGAGGGCAGGGATGCGAATAATGGCTTTTTTCCCGTGCCCCCCATCCCCTGGCTCTTGGCCCCCGCGGATAGGGGGGATTTTTTATGAAAAAAAGAGCGCGTATTATTATAGGTGTTATTTGTTTGTTGATCTCTGCGGGCGGCGCGTGTGCCGACGAACTGCTCAACAATGTTGAGATTCTCTATCCGAAACCGTCGGACCAGCAGGTCATTTCCGCATACCGGGACATCGGCGGGTTTGCAGAAGCCCTGCATCACTACTGCCTCGGCAACCTGTACCAGAAGGAAAATAAGCTGGACGAGGCGCTCGTGGAATACACCAAGGCCCTTTCCTTCGATCCCGGCTCCGCAGAGGTCAACATAAAGCTCGGGATGCTCTATCTTGCAAAGCGCGAATTCGGGGATGCCATTCCGTTCCTGAAGAAGGCGGTGGAGCTCCAGCCCGCGGATTACATTACGCATGTGCTCCTGGGGGCGGCGTATTACATCAACCGCCAGCCCGATCAGGCGATCGCCGAGTACAACCAGGCGAAACATATCGATCCGGAAAAGGCCGCGCCGTATCTGTCCCTGGGCGAGATCTATATCCAGGAAAAACGCGAGAAGGATGCGATCAATACCTATGAAGAATTCGTCAAATTGAAGCCGGACCTCTTTCTGATCTGGTTCAAGCTGGGGCTTCTCTATTCGCGGCAGGGACAGTATCAGAAAGCGATCGGTATATTCAGGCAGGTCCTCGATATGCGGCCGGAAATGATCGAAGCGCGCCTTGGCCTGGCAATCACCTACGAGCTGAACAAGGACCGCAAGGGGGCCATCGCTGAGTATGAGAACATCCTCAAGGTGAACCCCCTTGATATCAATATCTACCGGCGGCTGGCGAAACTGTATCAGGAAGAGGGGTTAAATGACGAGTCGGTCAAACTCCACGAGCTCCTGCTGGAACTCGACCCGAAGAACCCGAATAATTATGTCGCGCTGGCCTCCGTTTTCCTGAAGCTGGATCGGGGAGATGATGCGCTGAAGATACTCCAGCGCGCATTTGCTCAGCAGATGGAATCGCCGGACCTGCATTTCACACTCGGTATCGTTTATGCGTCGCTCAATCGGGATCCGGAAGCGATCGCCCAGTTCGAAAAGGCGTTGCAGAAGGGAGGGGAGAGCGATGTCGTTTATTTCCGCATCGGTGCGAGTCACGAAAAGATGGGAGACCTTGAGCGGGCGGCGGTGTTTTTCAATAAAGCGCTTGCGCTTAATCCGCGGATGTCGGATTGTTACAATTACATGGGATACATGTATGCCGACCGGGGGATCAATCTGGATGAGGCGGTCTCTCTGATCAAAAAGGCGCTCGAACTCGAGCCGGAAAACGGCGCGTTTATTGACAGTCTCGGCTGGGCCTACTACAAGAAAGGGATGCTGGACGAGGCGTTACACCAGCTTGAGAAGGCCGTAACGCTCCTAAGTGATGATCCGACGGTGCGCGATCATCTCGGCGATGTCTACGAGAAGAAAGGGCTGCCGGAAAAAGCCCGCCAACAGTGGGAGAAATCCCTTGAGCTCGATCCCCGCATAAAAGGGGTCAAAGAGAAGTTGGAAAGACTTCCTCCGGCTGCGAAAAAGAAGTAGCGGCAACTCCTTTTTACTCATAAGGTGCGCAGAGGGTGTTTTCACGTGAAGACAATTACCGTCAGTTCTCCTGCCAAAATCAACCTTTTTCTCGAAGTGATCTGCAAGCGGTCCGACGCCTACCATGAGGTAAAGACGTACATGGTACCGATCGATGTGCGCGACGAGGTGACGATCACGCGCACCGCCGGCAGGGCCATCATGGTGGCCTGCGACCGGCCGGAGGTTCCGGCCGGTAAAGATAACCTTGTGTATCGGGCGGCCGCCGGTTTTTTTAAGAGCGCCGGCATCCCGCGGCGGGGACTACGGATCTCAATCGTCAAGCGGATACCGGTGGCCGCAGGGCTCGGCGGCGGCAGCGGCAATGCAGCGGCCGCCCTCCGGGGGCTCAATAAGCTCTATGGCAATCCGCTGACCCGGGGCGAACTCATGCGGACCGCCGCTTTGCTTGGAGCCGATGTCCCCTTTTTCCTCCACACGGGCGGTGCGTTGTGCGTCGGGCGGGGCGATGAAGTGATCCCCTTGCCCTGCCCGAAGGCTTTCTGGGTGGTTTTGGCGGTCCCGCGTGTTGATCGCGGCACGAAATCCGTGAAAACGCACAAAACAGCCGGGATGTACCGGTCCCTAAATTTGGGCTTGACAAAGGATATTCGAGCAATTAACATGCTTCTTTACGCTTTGGAGTGTTGTGATTTAGATAAAATCGGACGTGCGTTATTCAACCGTATTGAAAAAGTTGCTTTTCGCAAAAACAGCCGGCTGAAGCATCTCTGTGCCGCATTCATAAAAGGCGGTGCGTCCGGAGCCCTGCTCAGCGGGAGTGGTCCGACGGTTTATGCGATCGTTGCCAGCAGGAACGATGCAGGTGCATTGAGAAAAAAAATCGAGCCGAAATTCGGTGCGGAGTTTTCGTTCTTTACCGCGAAAGTACCTGCAGGGTGAAACCACAGGGGGATGTCGCATGGAAATCACGGAGGTGCGGGTCCATCTGAGAAATAGAGACGAGAAGGAAGGGAAACTCAAGGCGTTTGTGACCGTCACCTTTGACAATGCCTTTGTGGTGCGTGATCTAAAGGTCATCGACGGAAAAAAAGGCCTTTTCGTGGCGATGCCGTCGATCAAGGTTACCGAGATATGCCCCCAGTGCAGGAAGAAAAATCCGTTGCGTAATAAATATTGCGGCGAATGCGGCACAAGTCTTGCCGGCGTCGTGAAGTGGGAATCTGAAGAAGGGCGCCGGGAAGAGCACAGAGATATCGCTCATCCGATCAACGCCGAGATGCGTGATTATATACAGAAGATTGTGTTGGATGCTTTTGAGGGAGAGTTGAAAAATCCGACTGCTCAGCCCGATGCCGAAGAGCATCTGGATTGATGCGGCTGTTCCTGCGGCATAAGCGAAAAACGATGTATTTCATGGCTGTGTCTGGTCTGCATTAACCGGGCAAGACACAGCCAGATTTTTCTCAAGATACTGTACGGGTGCTTGTCAAAGCTCAAACCGGGTTTTACACGAAGAATACACGCAGATTTTCCGTTTGTTGATGTTTGTTTTGCATTACCCGGTGGTGTAATTGGTAACACAGCAGATTTTGGTTCTGCTTTTCCAGGTTCGAGTCCTGGCCGGGTAGCTGTATGAGCAGAAGGATTGGAGGAGGAATCCGGGGTGTAAGTATTTATTTCTCAGACAAGATTTTGGAGTCTTTCCCTCCGGACATCAAACCCGGCATTCCGGACTGATAGCGTGTTCTATGGAAAACGTCATAGCAATTATTCTTGCGGCGGGGCAGGGGGTGCGGATGAAGTCCAGGCTCCCGAAGGTGCTCCATACGGTTTGCGGAATGCCGCTGGTCTCGCACGTGATCCGCGTGGTCAGGAACATCGGTGTCGAGCGCGTTATCGTTGTTGTCGGCCGCGACAGCGCAATGGTTAAGAACAAGCTCGGCGACGGGGTCGAATATGTCCTGCAGGGCGAACAGCTTGGCACCGGCCATGCCGTCATGCAGGCCGAAGGCGCCGTGGGCGGTTTTCCGGGAGACGTTTTTGTCCTTTGCGGCGATGCGCCCCTGGTGACCGAGGAGACGCTCCGGGCGTTGATCGAAAAGCACCGCCGAGACGCCCTTTCGTGCACGGTCCTTTCGGCAGTGCTCAAAGACCCGACAGGATACGGAAGGATCATTAAGAATCCAAAGGGGACACTACAGAAGATCGTCGAGGAGAAGGACGCGGCCGCGTACGAAAAAGCGATCGAAGAGGTAAATTCGGGGGCATACTGTTTCAAGGCGCCGGCGCTTTTCCCGAATCTGAAAATGCTGGAGAGGAACAACAACCAGAAGGAGTATTATCTGACCGGGGTCGTTGAGATGCTGCATGCCGGGAAGGCGCCGGTCGACAGTTTTGTCGCGTCCGACCCCGACGAGATCTTGGGGGTCAACACCCGTATGGACCTGGCTCTTATCGAGAAGTCGTTCCAGAAACGGATCCATCGCCGGCACATGGCCAACGGCGTGACGATCGTCGACCCGCAGTCGACCTATATCGCGTTTGATGTCGCGATTGGTGTAGATACGATCATAGAGCCGTTTACGGTTATCGAAAACGGTGTGACGATCGGCGAAGAGTGCGTCGTCGGTCCGTATGCACACCTCCGCGCCGGCGCGGTGCTGGAGCGGCACGCGGAGATCGGCAATTTCGTGGAAGTAAAAAAATCGCGCATCGGGCCGCATTCGAAAGCGAAACACCTGTCGTATATCGGCGACGCGCTGATCGGAGAAAAGGTCAATATCGGGGCCGGGACGATCACGGCGAATTATGACGGAAAGAACAAGCATCAGACGGTCATTGAAGACGGGGCGTCGATCGGTTCGAATACCACGATTGTCGCCCCCGCGAAGATCGGCAAGGGGGCGGTAACCGGTGCGGGGTCGGTGGTTACGAAAAATCAAGATGTGCCGCCGAACGCCATTGTTGCCGGCGTGCCGGCGAGAATCATCAAAAAGAAGGATTAAATGCATGGGCAGGCAGATTGCAGTCAACCGGGGAGAGGTGAGGAAATCGGGCGAGCATTCAAGCACGTTACGTTCCGCCGAAAAAACAGGGAGGATCAGTGCCATGAGGAAGGAATTGAAGATATTTACGGGGAACGCAAATCCCGATCTTGCGGAGAAGATCGGTGAGGTGCTCGACATCCCTGTCGGCGAGGCGGAGGTTACGAAGTTCAGCGAAGGGGAGACCTTTGTCAAGATACAGGAGAATGTGCGGGGAATGGACGTGTTTGTCGTCCAGCCTACCTGTCCGCAGCCGAACGATAACCTGATGGAGTTGTTGATACTGATCGACGCGCTCCGGCGGGCCTCCGCGTCCCGGATTACCGCGGTTATGCCGTATTACGGGTACGCCCGCCAGGACCGGAAAGATCAGCCCCGTGTTCCGATTACGGCAAAGCTTGTCGCAAACCTGATCACAGCAGCGGGCGCGGACCGCGTCATCTCGCTGGATCTCCATACCGACCAGATTCAGGGATTTTTTGACATACCAGTCGACAACCTGTATGCTGCGCCGGTATTTGTCGACGAGATCAAGAAGATGGGGCTGGAAAACATCACCGTCGTGTCGCCCGACGTCGGCGGCATCAAATCCGCGCGTTCGTTCGCGAAGCGGCTGAACGCCGAACTGGCTGTGGTCGATAAACGCCGCGTCAATTCAAAGCAGGCAGAGGTGATGAATATCATGGGAGACGTTGAGGGGAAAAACATCGTGCTTGTCGACGATATCATATCGACGGCCGGCTCGGTTACGGAAGCAGCACAGGCGCTTAAGAATAAAGGGGCGAAGGACATATACTGTTGTATTACCCACCCGATCCTCGTCGGGCTGGCGATGGAGCGGATCAAGAATTCGCCGATCAAGACGCTTTTTGTTTCCGACAGCATTCCGATCGGGGATAAGACGGGTGAAAAGCGGATCAAGGTCTTGTCGGTGGCGAAACTGTTCGGCGAGGCGATCAAGAGGATACACAAGAACGAGTCAGTCAGTTCTTTGTTCATATAAGCAATAACATGTATTGCGGGATGGCGCGCCGTGCGCATCGCGCAACACGCTGTACGGCAAAAAATGAAAGGGGTGTTTTTCCATGGCGCAGATTGAACTGAAAGTGGTATCGCGGGAAGAAGGAACGAAAGGCGCGTTAAAAGACATGCGCTGTGAGGGGCTGATCCCCGGCATCGTTTACGGTCTCGGGAAGAAGCCGACGATGATCAAGCTCAACGAACGCGATTTCCGCAAGCTGATGCACAAGGCGGGCAGTGAAAACGCGATCATCACCCTCGCGATCGAGGGAGAGCAGTCGAAGAAAGAGGGACAAAAGACAGTGATCCTGAAGGAGGTCCAGAAAGACCCGCTCGCCGGCTCGCTTGTCCATGTCGATTTTCAGGAGATATCGCTTACCGAAAAGCTGAAGGTAAAGGTGGCGGTCGTTGTTACCGGTGAGGCGATTGGTGTCACTCAGCAGGGCGGTGTCTTGGAAATGGTCCTGCGCGAGATCGAAGTGGAATGCTTGCCGACCGACATCCCCGAGAAGATAGAAGTGGACATTACCAACCTTGGCATCGGCAAAGCGGTCTATGTCAAGGAGCTTTTAGTCGGGGAAAACGTCAAGATCCTGAACGCCCCCGAACTGCCCGTGCTCTCCGTGTCGGTGCCGGCAGCCGAGATTGAAACGGGTAAGGCGGAAGAAGCGGCTGCGGGAGAGCCCGAGGTCATCAAGGAGAAGAAGGCTGAAGAAGGCGCGGGCGAAGGAGAAACCAAGGAAGAAGGCAAGGAAGGAAAAGAGAAGGAAAAGAAAGTTGAGAAGGCCGAAAAGACCGAGAAACATGAAAAGAAGGCCTAACTTTTTTACTATCATAAGGATCGTTGTGTGTGAAGATACTCGTTGGTCTGGGAAACCCCGGCTTTAGATACAGAAAGACGAGGCACAACGCCGGCTTCCGGGTCATTGATGAAGTGGCCCGCAGGTTGACGGCGAAATTCCATACCGACAAGAAGCTGCAGGCAATGACGGCCCGCGCGACGCTTGAAGGCGAAGAGATACTACTGGTCAAACCTCTCTCATATATGAACCTGAGCGGCCAGGTTGTGCGCGATGTCCTGAGAATGACGTGCTCGACGGTCGCTGAGCTGGTCGTGGTGGTTGACGACGTGCATCTGGCCACCGGACACCTGCGGATACGGTCCGAGGGAAGCCCCGGCGGTCATAACGGCTTGAAATCGGTCCAGGAGGCTTTGGGGACGAATGCCTATGCGCGCGTGCGCCTCGGCGTTGGTTCCGGGAGCGCCACGTCAGACGATCTGTCCGACTATGTCCTCGGCCGGTTTACGCGGGAGCAGGAAAAAGTGATGTCCGCTGCGGTCGGCGGTGCGGCTGACGCGCTGTGCGCGGTCGTGAGGGACGGGGCGGCGGCGGCGATGAATACCTACAATAAAAAGCAGTAAAAAGTGCTTGTGGTGAGAGATAGAGGTGTGGTAAAACTAATCGTTTAGAACAAATGAGAATTCCACACAGGTGCATAACAGAACAGACCGCATGGCTGCGGTGCAAGAACAACCGGAGGTGAGTATTTGAAAGCGTACGAAGGAATGTTTATTATCGATCCGAACATGAAAAAAGAAGACATGGATGCCCTGATAGGCGACATAGAAGCGGATATCAAGAAAAACGGCGGCAAGGTCGAAGAAACCGTTCGCGTGGGAAGGCGCAGATTGGAGCACAAGATCAAGAAGAACATCGATGGTTTCTACTGTCTGTTCAATCTGTATGCGAGCGGTGCAACCATCCAGAAGATCAACCCGAAACTGCGGCTCAACGAATCGATTCTCCGGTATGTCTTCATCGACCGCGACCGCAAAGGTTTTTCGCCGATCAAATCATTTGATGAAGAGCGGATCGAGAAACCCGCGGAGGAGAAGACGGAAGCGTAACAAACACCGTTTCGTGCTGGGGAAAGGAAAGACCATGGCGAGTTTAAACAGAGTTTTTTTAGCGGGGAACCTCACGCGGGATCCCGAGGTGCGTTACACGCCCGGCGGCGCGGCAGTCGCGACACTGGGCATGGCCGTGAACCGCTATTACACGACGAAGACCGGAGAGAAGAAGGAAGAGACCCTTTTCATCCGGGTGGTTGTGTGGGGAAAGCTTGCGGAATCGTGTAAAGAGTATCTGAAGAAAGGTTCGTCCCTTTTGGTGGAAGGGCGCCTCGCGAGCCGCTCCTGGGAGCAGAACGGACAGAAGCGGAGCACCGTGGAGGTTGTTGCACTGGGGATTCAGTTTCTCGACCGGGGCGGAAAGGGATCGCAGGAACGGGTGATGACGGATATGGACGAGAGCGTTGATGAGCCGCTGCCGGAAGAAGACGCGGGTAAAAAGGCCGGCTCGGGGGGAGATGACGACATACCGTTTTAACAATCGACACAAGGACGAAGAAGGAGTGACACATGAGAGAGTTTAAGCCTCGGGAAGATCGTGAGTTTAAGAAGCGTGATGCCAAGGACAAGGTAAAAATTCTGCGCAAGAAAAAATGTCGTTTTTGCGTTGATAAGATCGAGGATATCGACTACAAGCAGATCTATTTATTGAAAAAGTTTGTCACTGAACGCGGCAAGATCATGCCGCGGCGGATCACCGGGAATTGCGCGTACCATCAGCGGATGCTGACCGGTGCCATCAAACTTGCGCGCAATATCGCGCTGATGCCGTATTCCGCTCAGTAGTCATGAAGAGAGATGATGGTCAATCGGGAGGTATAGAATGGAAGTGCTGCTCACAAAAGAAGTAGATACGTTAGGCAAAAGCGGCGATGTCGTCGTTGTCAGCGACGGGTACGCGCGAAATTATCTCTTGCCGCGCAGCCTCGCGGTCGTTGTCACGCCGGAAAACATGAAGATGATCGAATCGCTCAAGCGCAAGCGCGAGGAAGACGAAAAGAAACGGCTGGAAGGGCTCAAGGAGCTGGCCGCCCGCATCGCGGCGCATTCGTGCACCATCACGGCGAAGGCCGGAGTCGACGACGCCCTCTACGGATCGGTGTCGGCGCTGGAAATTGCCGCCGCTCTCGCGGCGGACGGTTATGAGCTCGATAAGAAACAGATCGAAATTGCGGAGCCGATCAAGGCCCTCGGCTTGTATACCGTCGCAGTAAAACTGCACCCGGAGATTGCCTGCAATCTCAAGGTGTGGGTCATTAAGGAAAAGTAAGCGGCCTGCGCCGGCCAGCAGGCGGTCAGCGCCGTATATACAGTATATAGTTTTGGGCAGATGAGTTATGTCTTCATCGGTTAAGGATATAGTGGATAAGCACCAGGGTATGCCGGACAAACTCCAGCCTCAAAACGTCGAAGCGGAGACGGCGGTACTCGGCGGGATGCTGCTCGACGAGAACGCGGTTTCCGATGTCATCTACAAGCTGAGGGCAGACAGTTTTTACAAGGCGGCGCACCGGAAAATATACGGTGCGATGCTGGCGCTGTATGAGGAAAACAAAGCGATCGACGTCATCACGCTGACCGACAAGCTCAAAATGGCGGGAGATCTCGAGAAGGTTGGCGGCGCCGCGTACGTCACGTCGCTCCTGAATGCGGTATCGAGCGCCGCGAATATCGACCAGTATGTGGCGATACTGCACGAGAAGGCGATCCTGCGCAATTTGATAGCCATCTCAGGCGACATTACCGCAGAGTGCTACGACGTCGATATCGACGTCAACAACCTGATTGACCGTGTCGAGAAGCGCGTCTTTGACATATCGCAGAAACGTCTCGACAGCGATTTTGTGCCGATCGGCAATCTCGTCAAAGACAGCGTCATGACGGTGCAGAATCTGTATAACAAGAAGACGCTGCTGACGGGCATTTCCTGCGGATATAAGGACCTTGACGAACGACTTTCGGGGCTGCAACGGTCGGACCTGCTCGTGGTCGCCGCGCGTCCGTCGATGGGAAAGACCTCGCTGGCGCTCGGGATCGCCGAGCATGTCGGCGTGACGGAGAAAAAACCGGTCGCGATATTCAGCCTGGAAATGTCGAAAGAGCAGCTTGTGATGCGGATGCTCTGTTCGCTGTCGCGGATCAACGCGCACAAGGTGCGGCGGGGATTCTTGGGCGAGCACGATTTCCCCGAGCTGGTGAAGGCGGCGGGGAAGCTGGCGGCGGCGCCCATTTATATCGACGATACGCCGGGCATTTCAGTCATGGAGCTCCGGGCGAAGGCCCGCCGCCTGCGGCTGAAATCAAAGATAGAGCTCATCATTGTCGATTATCTCCAGCTCATACAGGGGACGTCGCGGCGTGCGGAGAACCGGCAGCAGGAGATATCGGACATATCGCGCGCGCTCAAGGCGCTGGCGCGGGAACTCGACGTGCCGGTGATGGTGCTTTCACAGCTCAACCGCGCGGTAGAGTCGCGGCAGGACCACAAGCCGCAGCTTTCGGATCTGCGCGAATCGGGCGCCATCGAACAGGATGCGGACGTGGTGTTGATGCTTATGCGCCGTGAGTATTACGACAGAGAGGACAGCCCCGGGACGGCCGACATTATCATATCGAAACAGCGAAACGGCCCGACCGGTGAGGTCCGTATGGCGTTCAAAGAAGAGTACACGAGGTTTGAAGATCTGGCCGAAAGGCCCGAAGACATAGAAACACTTATCGAACAGCAGTAACCATAACCAGCACAAACAACTTGTTTGAAAGGATTGGCCCGTGAAAAAGACACTGCTTGTTGCCCTGCTGTTTGCCATCGGCATCTCGGTCTCGATCCCGGCGTCTGCCGTCGACAACGATCCGGGGAAGACCGTCAAAGAAATCGTGGTCCTGGGGAACCGGACCGTCGATGACGCCGTCGTCTTGAGCAGGGTCAAGACCAAGGTCGGCGAGCCCTTCACGCAGAAAACGGCAAACGAGGACCTCAAGCGTCTTTACGACCTCGGCTACTTCATGAACATCAGCATTGACATCGAAGATTTCGCCGACGGGTTGAAGATCGCGTTCATCGTGAAGGAAAAGCCCTTCCTCAAAGACATCATCATCGAAGGGAACAAGGTTTTCAAGAGAGAAAAGATCATCGACACCATGGGGTCAAAAGTCAACCGTATCCTCGATGAATCGCGGATCAAGAAAGACATAGAAGAGATCCGCAAGATGTACGAGGACAAGGGATACTATTCGCTCCAGCTGTCCTACAAGACCAGCATCGACGAAAATACCGGCCGCGCCATCCTCTTCATCAAGATCGTCGAAGGGAAAAAGATGTTCGTCAAGGAGGTAAAGCTTGAGGGGATCAAGGCATTTAAGGAAGGGCAGATCAGGAAGCTCCTGAAGACCAAGAGCCGATGGCTTTTGAATGCCGGTTATCTCAAAGAGGACCAGTTCAAGGAAGACCTTGACCGCATTCACGCCTTCTACGTTTCCAAGGGATACATCGACATGAAGATCAAGGACGTGAAGCGCGTTTTCAAACAGGACAGCGCCGAGCTCTATATCATGATCGCCGTAGAGGAAGGGAAGCAGTACATCATCGATAAGATCAGTTTCAAGGGGAACAAGATCTTTCCGACCGACGACATAAAGAAGGGGCTCAAGATGCGCACCGGGATGACCTTCATCCCCGAAGATTACCGCAACGACGTCTCCTCGGTCGACAATTATTACACCTCCAAAGGATATATTGAAGCGCGGATAAAGGTTGATACGATCACCAACTATGAAGCGGGAAAGGTCGACCTTGTCTTCAATATCGAGGAAGGCGAACTGTTTTACATCGAAATGATCGATATCCGCGGCAATGTGGTCACCAAGGACAAGGTAATCCGCCGGGAGATCGGCCCGAAGCCGGGCGACAAATTCGACGGCGTGAAGATAAAGCGCAGCCAGCAGCGCCTGGACAACCTCAATTATTTCAAAAGCGTCGAGGTCGATTACGAGCCGTGCGCGCGCAAGGGTAAAAAAAACCTCGTCTTCACCGTCGAAGAGAAGAAGACGGGCGAATTGAGTTTCGGCGCGGGTTTCAGCTCGATCGACAGCTTGGTCGGGTTTGCCGAGATTTCGCAGAGCAACTTCGACTTTATGAAGTTCCCCAGCTTTACCGGTGCCGGCCAGAAGGCGCGTTTACGCATCGAGGGCGGTAATGAGCGCCAGGAGGCGATCCTGAGCTTCACGGAGCCCTATCTGTTCGACCGGAGGCTTGCCGGCGGTTTCGACGCCTTTGTTTCGAACCGGACCTATTTGAGCGATTACTACGATGAACAGCGGATCGGGTTCGACATCCGTTTCGCCAAGGCCCTCACCGAATATATCCGCGGCGATGTTATCTATACGCTGGAAAACATCAAGCTGAAAGTGGATGATGACGCTTCGGAGGAGCTGAAGAAAGAGAACGGGACGCGTTCGGTCAGCAAGGTGACCTTTAAGCTCGACCGCGACACGCGCGACAGCTTCGTGTATCCGACCAGGGGCAACCGCTTCATCCTGATCAACGATATCGCGGGGCTCGGGGGCGCCACTTATTTTGTCAAGGGGACCGGCCGCGGGACCCAGTATGTTCCGATGCCGTGGTTTGAAGGACACGTACTTCGTCTGACCGGAGAGATCGGCCTGGTACAGGAATACGGTTCGTCGGAATTCGTGCCGATATTCGACCGGTATTTCCTGGGCGGCGGCAATTCGATCAGAGGCTTCAAATACAGAAAGGTGGGGCCCAAGGACAGCAACGGCGAGCCGATCGGCGGCAATGCCGAAATGTTTGCGTCCGTGGAGTATGACTTCCCGATCATCGCGATGCTCGGCGGCGCCTTCTTCTATGACACCGGTAACGTGTATCGCAAGATCGGCGATATCTCGTTGGGCAAGCAGTGCGGGTCGCTGGGCGCCGGCGTGAGGCTCAATCTGCCGGTCGGGCCGATCCAGCTCGATTACGGGTATCCGATCTATGTCGACAATGAGACGGAAAGAGGGAACGGTGAGATATCGTTCAATGTCGGCGCGCAATGGTAATGGCATGCTTGACGCCGCCGTGTGGCGGCGGAAAGCGAATGGGTTTGGCAAGGTGCAACAACCGAAAAGGAGGGACGTATGATGAGTAAAAGAAGTCTTATTGCAGCAGTTGCAGTCGCTTTTGTATGCGGTTTTGCGGTAAAGGCGCAGGCGGCCGACCTCAAAGTCGGTTATATCGACATGGAAAAAGTCTTCAACGAGTATAACAAGACGAAGACCGCGAACGCGAAATTGCAGGACGAGCAGAAGAAGAAAAGATCGGAAGCGGAAAAAATGGTCGCTGATATCAACAAGCTCAAAGAGGAAAGCGAGCTGTTGAGCGACGAAGCGAAGAGGGGCAAGGAATCGGTCATCAAAGAGAAGATCAAGGAGCTCCGCGACTACGAGAAAGATACGGTCAACGAGATCCGCGATAAACTCCTGTCTCTCCGTAAGGAGATCCTCGATGAGATCACCAAGATCGTCGAAGAAAAAGGGAAGAAGGAAGGGTACAATTTCATCTTCATCAGCGACGTGATGATCTACAAGGACAAAGGGGCCGACATCACCGATGACGTGTTGAAGTCGCTGAACGTGCCTCCGGCAAAGAAGTAAGCAGCGCATTATTCACAGACGGGGGGCCGGAAGGCCCGCCCGTCTGCTTTTTGTTATCGCGGAGATATACCGTGGAAAAAAAACTTGAAGAGATCGCCCTGTTGATCGGCGGAGAGCTCGCCGGTAAAGGCGATGTGACCATTACCGGCGTGTCAGGCATCAAAGAGGCGAAGGAAGGCGACATCACCTTTCTGGCCAATCCAAAATATGTTTCGCTCCTGGAGAAGACTCAGGCTTCTGCTGTCCTTGTCGGCAAAGATGTCGTGTCCCCCGGCAAGCCGGTGATCCGCACCGCCAATCCCTCGCTCGCGTTCTCAAAGGTGATAGAGCTCATGGGGCCCAAAAAGGTCGAGTACGCGCCCGGTGTCCACCCGAGCGCCGTCATCGGTAAGAACGTGAAGCTTGGAAAAGACGTATCGGTCCAGCCCTGCGCGGTGGTCGCAGACGGCGCCGTTATCGGCGACCGTACGGTGATTGGCGCGGGTGTCTATCTGGGACTGGAATGCGTGGTCGGGTGCGATACCCTCATCTATCCGAATGTCGTCATCCGCGAGCGGACGGTGATCGGCAGCCGTGTTATCGTACACAGCGGGACGGTGATCGGCAGCGACGGTTTCGGTTTCGCCATGATCGACGGCAGGCACATGAAGATCCCGCAGATCGGGATCGTGGTAGTGGAGGACGATGTCGAGATCGGCGCGAATGTCGCGGTTGACCGCGCGCGTTTTGACAAGACGATCATCAAGAAAGGGACGAAGATCGACAACCTGGTCCAGATCGCCCACAACGTGATTGTCGGCAGCCACAGCATCCTGGTCGCGCAGTGCGGCATCGCCGGAAGCACGGAACTCGGCAGTTACGTTACGATGGCGGCCCAAGCGGGTGCTGTCGGGCATCTTAAGATCGGCGACGGCGCCATCATCGCCGCGCAGGCCGGCGTCACGAAAGACATAGAACCGCGCGCGCTCGTGGTCGGCGCTCCGGCTATCGATCATATGAAGTTCAAGAAAAACGTGGCAAACGTTAACCGCTTGCCGAAATTGATCGAACGCGTTGAGCAGCTTGAACAGAAGATAGCGGACCTCGAAAAGCACCGAAAAGATACATAACGTCTAAATGGCGAAGAAACGGTCAGCTGTAAGGCGCTTACGAGCGGATGCGGCGGTGGCGCTTATTGTGCGGCGCGCAGTTGGCCAGTCATACGGCATTTTGGAGAAGCAGAGAGGCGGATAAGGATATATGGCGATGCAGAAGACCATCAATAAAGAAGTCAGTTATTCGGGGATCGCGCTCCATACCGGTTCGTACACGACGCTGACATTCAAGCCGGCCCCGGTCAACAGCGGCATCGTTTTCGTGAGGAAAGACATCCCGAACAGCAAGCCGGTCAAGGCCTCCGCGGAAAACGTTATTGCGGTGGTGCGCGGGACGTCGATCGGCGCCGGAGAGGTGAAGATCCACACGGTCGAGCATGTCCTGGCCGCTCTGGCGGGTTTTGAGATCGACAACGCGATCATCGAGATCGATGCAGCGGAACCCCCCGTGGGCGACGGCAGTTCTCTCCCGTACATGAACATGGTCAAAGAGGCGGGGCTTGTTGAGCAGGCGGAGCCGAAACGTTATTTTACGGTGGCGGAGCCGTTGTACGTTACCGAAGGTGACAACACGGTCATCGCCCTGCCCTCAGACGAATTGAAGATCTCCTGCACGATCGCTTTTAACCATAAGTGCCTCAAATCGCAATACCTTTCAACACGGATCACTCCCGAGATTTTTGAGAAACAGATCGCGACATCGCGGACATTCTGTTTCTACAACGAAGTCGAAGCACTGATGGACAAGGGCCTGATCAAGGGGGGGAGCCTCGATAACGCGGTGGTGATCGGCGAGAACGGCGTTTTCAGCAAGGAGGAGCTCCGGTTCGAAGACGAATTCGTCCGGCACAAGATTTTAGACCTCGTCGGTGACCTGTACCTGTTCGGCCGGCCGATCAAGGCGCACATCGTCGCGATCAAAAGCGGACACGCGGTTAACGTGAAATTCGTCAAAGCGCTTATGGCGACGGTCCCGCCGAAGACCGACGTGATCGCGAAGAGCAAGAAGGACGCAAAGCTCACGATCCCGATCGATATTAATAAGATCAAGCAGATACTTCCGCACCGCTATCCGTTCCTGCTGGTCGACCGGATCATCGAGACCGACAACGAATCGCGGATCGTGGGGCTCAAGAACCTGACGGTCAACGAAGAGTTTTTCAACGGGCATTTCCCCGGCAACCCGGTGATGCCCGGCGTTCTTCAGCTGGAGGCGATGGCTCAGTGCGCGGGTGTTTTGATGCTGAAAAAGCGCGAGAATGAAGGAAAGAACGCCTACTTTATGGCGATGGAAAACGTGAAATTCCGCAAGCCGGTGATTCCGGGCGATCAGCTCCTGATCGAGGTGCAGGTCCTCAAGATGAAAAGCAAGATCGGCAAGGTATCGGCAAAAACGTATGTGGACGGCGAGGTCGCTTCAGAAGCGGATCTTATGTTCGCATTCGTTGAATAAGATAAGGAAGAGGATCCGTATGAGTATCGATACAATGGCGATAGTGCACAAGAATGCGAAGATCGGCAAAAATGTTACGATCGGGCCTTTTTCGATCATTGGCGAACATGTTGAGATCGGCGACAACTCGCATATCGCCTCGCATTGCGTGATCGACGGCAATACGATTATCGGCGCCGGGTGTAACGTTTTTCCCGGCGCGGCGATCGGCCTCATCACGCAGGACCTGAAATTTAAAGGCGAGAAGACCATCGTGAAGATCGGCGACGGGACGACGATACGCGAGTATGTTACCGTTAACGGCGCGACCGGCGAAGGGACTGAAACGGTCATCGGAAAAAATTGTCACATCATGGCGTACGCACACATCGCCCATAATTGCCTTGTCGGTAACCAGGTCATTATCGCAAACGTCGGCACCCTGGCCGGGTGTGTGACGATCGAAGACCAGGCGATCATCGGCGGGCTGGTTGCGATACATCAGTTTTGCAAGGTCGGCCGGCTGGCGATTGTCGGCGGATGTTCGAAAGTGGTGCAGGACATACCGCCCTTTATGATGGCCGACGGCCATCCGTCTGCGTGCCGAGGCCTGAACACCGTCGGCATGAAGCGCCGCGGCGTCGGCGAAGCGGCGCAAAAAGCCCTCAGGCATTCTTTCAAAATATTCTTCCGCGCGGGGCTCAACACGACGCAGGCGCTGGAGCGTATCAGCAAAGAGATCGAACCGCTGCCCGAAGTAAACCACTTCGTTGAATTTATCAGAAAATCAGAGCGGGGCATCTGCAGACAAAAGGAATAAGGATAAGGAACCAGCAACCAGACACCAGCCCGCCCGCTCGGCGGATTGCCAGAGACGTCTTTCTGGTCTGGTGAGGGTTTCTGGTTGTTTTTTTATATGGATCGACTGGGTATCATAGCGGGCTGGGGTGAGCTTCCGTTTTTGATCGCGCGCGGCGCGCGCAAGGCGGGGGTGTTGTATATTGCCGCCGTCGGGTTCGAGGGGCATACCGACCCGAAACTGGCGGAATGCGTCGATGAGCTCTCCTGGATCGGCGTTGGCCAGCTCAATAAGCTCATCTCGATCTTCCAGAAGGCGAATGCCGCGCACGCCGTGATGGCGGGGAAACTGCGCCATACGATCATCTTCTCGAATATCAAATTCGACCTGCGGATGGTCGCGCTGGTCGCGCGGCTCAAGAACCGGAAGGCCGATACAATACTGCGCGCGATTGCCGAGGAGATAGAGAAAGAGGGTATCGCGATGATCGATTCGACGCTCTTCCTCAAGGATGCGATGCCGGTCAAAGGCCTTCTGACAAAGACGGTACCGCCGCGGAACCTCACCGAGGATGTCGATTTTGGCAAAGAGATTGCGCGGGAAATCGCGCGTCTCGATATCGGCCAGACCGTCGTGGTGAAGGACAAAGCGGTGCTCGCGGTGGAGGCCTTTGAGGGGACTGACGAAACGATCCTGCGCGGCGGGAAGATCGCCAGATCGGGCGCGGTCGTCGTCAAGGTTGCCCGCCCGAATCAGGACATGCGTTTCGACGTGCCGGTGATCGGCGTTGATACGATCAAGGTCCTCAAGGAAGGCAAAATTGCCTGTCTGGCGGTTGAGGCTGGGCATACCATCATACTGGATAAAGAGAAAGTGCTGAAGGACGCGGATGCCGCGAAGATTGCGATCGTGGCGGTTTGAGCGCTTGAAAGATCCACAGACATAATCAAAAGGAGAGTGTCATTCCCGGAGAACCGGGAACCTTGAGCAACATCTTCACAGAGAGATAGAGCCCTGGATGCCTGCTTGCGCAGGAATGACAGACAATGATGAGCATGCAAACAGACATTAAAGCCGCAGTGATAGGCGTCGGCCATCTCGGCCGTCATCACGCCCGCGTCTATACCGAAATGCCGGGGGTCGCTCTCGTTGGCGTTGTCGACAGCAATCCGCGGCAGGGAAAGAAGGTCGCCAGGAAGTGCAAGACCGACTATTACGAAACGATTGACCCGATACTCGATCAGATCAACGTCGCCAGCGTCGTTGTCCCGACGCCGGCCCATTTTGCCGTCGCCGAGAAACTCCTGGAGCGCGGCATCAATCTTCTGATAGAAAAACCGATGACGGCGACGCTGGAAGAAGCGGAAAAGCTTGTCCGGCTCAAGACGGAATCGGGCGTTGTCCTGCAGGTCGGTCATATAGAGCGGTTCAACCCGGCGATCATGGCGATGAAAGGGGTTGTGTACAACCCGATGTTTGTCGAGGTGCACCGGCTGTGCCCGTATAATCCGCGCGGAACCGATGTCGGCGTCGTCCTCGACCTCATGATCCACGATATCGACATCGTCCTTAACCTGGTCCCGTCGAAGGTCAGTGAAATACGCGCTGTCGGGATAAATGTGGTGAGCAAGAATGACGACATCGCCAATGCCCGGATCGAGTTCGAGAACGGCTGTGTCGCGAATATCGCCGCGAGCAAGGTCGGCAACAAAGAGATGCGCAAGATCAGGATCTTTCAGGAGAACGTCTACATCTCGCTTGATTACCAGAACCAGGCGGGGATCATCTATAGCAAAGAGGGGAACAAGATCCACCGCCGCAAGATCCCGCTCAAGAGAGAAGAACCGCTTAAGCTGGAGATCGCGTCGTTTCTTGATTGCGTGAGGAAGAAGCGCGACCCGGTGGTCTCCGCGGAACACGGTAAGCAGGCGCTTGAGATCGCAATGGAGATCGTCAACCAGATCCGAGAAAAGAAGAAGCTGATGATCGCCCGCGGGATCATCAAGCAATAAAAATCAACCGAAGCCGATTTCCGTCTGGTTCCTGTAAACTGGTTACTCACACATGAAAAAACTTCTCGTTATTGCGGGTGAATCTTCCGGCGACATCCACGGCGGTAATCTGGTCCGCGAGATCAAGAAGATCGACCCGCGGATCGAGATCTATGCCGCCGGCGGTCCGAAGATGGAAGACGCCGGCGCGACGCTCCTGGTTGATCTGGTTCAGCATGCGGTCGTCGGCATCGTCGAGGTCCTGAAACATTATCGCGAATTCAGGAATATCTTCGACCAGCTCCTTGCCTTCCTTGATCGCGAGAAACCCGATGCGGTTATCCTGATAGACTATCCCGGCTTTAATCTGAGGTTCGCGCGCGCGGCGAAACGCAAAGGCATCGCGGTTGTCTACTATATCAGCCCGCAGATCTGGGCATGGGCGCCGGGGAGGATAAAAGAGATACAAGAAACGGTTGATCAGATGATTGTTATTTTGCCGTTTGAGCGCGATATATACGAAAAGGCGGGGGTGCGGGCTGCCTTTGTCGGCCATCCGATACTGGATATATTGCGAGAGGATGCAGGAGACGATTTTCGCTCACGGTACCGTATTGCCCCGGATGACCGCGTCATCGGCCTGCTTCCGGGCAGCAGGAAATACGAGATACGCAAGATCCTGCCGCCGATGCTTGAGGCGGCGGTGATCCTCAAAGGGTCGATGCCGGACCTGAAGTTTTTCATAGCGGCCGCCGACGCCAGGAATAAGAAATTGGTCGAAGGGATCGTTTCACAGTATCCCCTCGATATGGTAGTATGTGACGACGTGCATGCCGTCATGAAGCATGCCCGGCTCTGTATGGTGGCGTCGGGTACCGCGACGGTACAGACGGCATTTTACCTGACACCGATGGTGATCGTCTATAAGGTGGCGTTCATCAACTGGCTCCTGGCGAGGATGCTTATCAGGATCCCGTATATCGGTCTGGTCAATGTCATCGCGGGAAAGAAGATCATCGACGAGTTCATCCAGTTCGGCGCCCGTCCGGACAGGATCGCAGCCGCGGTGCGGGACCTGCTCGATAATAACAAGAAGTACGTATCGGTCACCAACGAACTTCGCGTCGTCAAGGAACGGCTTGGCACGCCGGGGGCCAGCGCGCGCGCAGCTCGGGAAGTCGTAAACTTTTTAGGGGAGACATGCAAGAGATAAAACTCTATTCGCGGCTTTTCAAGTTCCTGAAACCATACATAGTCCTCTTTGTGGCGGCGGTGGTTTGCATGCTGCTCTTCACTCTCTTCAGCGGTTTTTCGATCATGACGATCATCCCGATGGTTGACGGCGTTTTGAGCGGCAACAAGTTGACCTTCCAGACGACCGTGCCGTTCCCCGGCAAGGGCCTGCTTTTGAGCGCGCTCGATTATCTGAACGGCTTCGACCGTTTCAAGCTCCTCAATATCATGGTCACGTTCTTTTTCGTCATCACCTGCCTCAAAGTGGTGTTCGATTACCTCCAGCAGGTCCTGATGGAGATCGTCGGCCAGAACGCGACCCGTGACGTCCGGATCCTCCTCTATGAGCGGATCCAGTATCTCTCGATGGACTATTTTTCGAAAGAGCGGGTCGGCGTCCTCATGTCGCGGATCACCAACGACGTCAATGTGCTGCTCGACCTTCTCTCGGGCCGGTTCGCAACGTCGATCAAAGACTCGATGCAGATATTCCTCTATATGTCGATCATCGTGGTGATCGAATGGAAGCTTGCCGTCATCGCGCTTATCATCATGCCTTTTGTCATCTACCCTATCATCAAGGTCGGCAAACGCATCCGCAAGCTGAGCAAGCAGTCGCAGGAACAGGTGGGCGACCTCAATTCGATCCTGCAGGAGACATTTTCGGGAATCCGCGTGGTCAAGGCCTTCTCGATGGAGCGCTACGAGATATCCCGTTTCACCGACGTGGCGCGCCACTTCGCGAAGCTGATGATCAAGTCGGTCAAGCGCGAGGCGTTTCTGGGTCCCCTCACCGAGGTGGCCGGGATCATCCTGGCGATCTTCGTCGTCTATTACGGGTCGCGGCGCGTCTTGACGGGAACGATGTCGCTTGGTCAGTTTGTCCTCTTCCTCGGCGCACTGGTCTCGATGGTCAAGCCGATCAAGGTAATCGCGAAGCTCAACGTCACGATCCAGCGGGCGCTGGCGGCCGGTGAGCGCGTCTTCGAGGTCATCGACGCGCAAGCGACGGTGGTCGAAAAAGAGAACGCGACAGCCCTCGAACAGCTTAAAAAAGAAGTTGTTTTCGAACATATCTGGTTTGGCTATAAGCAAGGCGACGCCCCGGTCCTGAAAGATATTAATCTTACGGTCAAGGCCGGCCAGATCGTCGCCTTTGTCGGTTCCAGCGGCGTCGGCAAGACGACCCTGGTGAACCTTCTGCCGCGCTTCTATGATCCGACACAGGGGCGGATCGTGATCGATGGTTGTGACCTGCGCGACGTCTCGCTCATGTCGCTCCGGAAACAGATGGGGATCGTGACTCAGGAAACGATCCTTTTCAACGACACGATCAAGAATAATATCGCTTACGGACACATCGAGACCGGCTTCGACAAGATTGTCGAAGCCGCAAAGATTTCCAACGCGCATGAGTTTATTATGAACCTGCCCCAGCAGTATGATACGCCGATCGGCGACCGCGGCGCGCGCCTTTCGGGAGGCGAAAAACAGCGGATAACGATTGCGCGCGCCATCCTGAAGAACCCGGCGATCCTTATCCTGGACGAGGCGACGAGCGCACTCGATACCGAGGCGGAAAGGCTGGTGCAGGAGGCCCTCGACAAGCTTATGGAGCACCGCACGGTTTTTGTCATCGCGCACCGCCTCTCGACGGTCCAGCACGCCGACATGATCGTGGTTCTCGACAAAGGGCAGATCGTCGAGCTTGGCAAGCACGAGGAGCTCCTTGTCAGCGGTAAAGTCTATAGGAAATTCTACGATCTCCAATTTGCGGCCCTCTAAAGTATGCTGCGATCCCTGGTCAATTTCCTTCTTGATAAGATCGTCCCGTCGGTCGGATATTTGCTGATCAACGGCGTTGGCCGGTCTATCCGTTTCCGGGTGGTGAACGGCGAATTCATCAATCAGATAAACGCGAAAAAGAAAAACGTCATCTTTGCCTTCTGGCATAACCGCTTGATCATGATGCCGCATTTCTACTGTGCTTTCGTCAAAAGGCATGCCATAACGGTGATGGTCAGCCGCAGCAGGGACGGCCAGATCATTACCGATATCGCGGAGAAATTCGGATTCAAGATGGTACGAGGGTCATCGAGCCGGGGCGGCAAGACCGCATTGCGGGAAATGGTGCGGTCGCTTAAAAGCGGGTGGGACGGCGGATACACCCCGGACGGGCCTCGCGGGCCGCGCTACAGCATCGGCCAGGGACTGGTCACTATTGCCCAGTTGACGGGATACCCTATTATTCCTGTTTCCTACGAAGTCACCAGGCGGATCGTCGTGAACAGCTGGGATAAACTCATCATTCCGATGCCCTTTTCACGCGGCGTTCTCATTTTCGGCGACCCGGTCGTGATTACTCCCGATGCGAACGAGAATGTGAAGGCAGAAAAGATCCTCGAGCTCAAGAGCGGGCTTTTGCGGCTGATTGAGGACGGATCAAAAGAGCTCGGCATCCCCTGCGAAGACCTTTCCGCGTACCGGGCAGACCTCCTTCCGGGCGGTCAAAAACCCAAAAAAAACCCCAAAAAAATCCCTTGTGAATAAAACCGTTTTGATATACCATATGTGCCCTGTGTCCACACGGGTGGCCACACGGAATAGAAGCTGGATTCTGAATGCCGTCTTGTTATGTGTGCCATAATTAAGAAGGTTTCTATTCTCGGCGGTACGGCGTTCAGCATAAGCGTCCAGAGGATGTGACTCGTCCAGTTATCTTACCATTGGTGTGCGTGTATCCTATGAGGAATGTCCGCGGGCGCAGTTTGTACAAAGGAGGGTGTCTTGGCTTTAACAGTATCGGTTAAGGATCTTTTGGAGGCGGGGGTGCATTTCGGTCACCAGACAAAGCGCTGGAACCCGAAGATGAAGAAGTACATCTTTGAAGCGCGCAACGGCATCTACATCATCGATCTTAAGAAGACGATGGATGAACTGACGAAGGCGTTTGAGTTCCTGAAAAACGTTGCCTCGATGGGCGAGCCGGTCCTCTTCGTCGGGACGAAGAAACAGGCAAAAGAGTCGATCCTGGCGGCATCGATGAAAAGCGGTATGTACTATATCAACGAACGGTGGCTCGGCGGTCTGCTCACGAACAATCGGACCATACGCCGCAGTATAGACCGCCTGAAGACGTTCGAGCGGATGGAGAAAGACGGCAGTATGGCGCTTCTGCCGAAGAAAGAGGCCTCGATGATCCGCCACGAGATGACCCGGCTTCACAAGAACCTCGACGGCATCAAGAATATGGACGCGATGCCTAAGGCGGTTGTGATCATCGACCCGTGTAAGGAAAAGATCGCGGTGAGCGAGGCGAAGAAGCTCGGCATACCGATCGTCGCGGTCATCGATACCAACAGCAACCCCGACGACATCGATTACTGTGTGCCGGGCAACGACGACGCCATGCGGGCGGTGCGCCTTCTTACGTCTGTTTTTGCCGACGCGATCCTTGAGGGGAAATCGAATATCCGCGTCGCCCGCGAGAAGGCCGAGAAGGAAGCGGCGCAGGCGGCGGCGGAGAAGGCTGCCCGCAAGGAAACGATCGCCGACGTGATCGAAGAGTCGATCGCGAACGAGGCGAAACGCAAGGGCAAGAAGATCGTCCCGATCGGCAAGGACGAGGCGCCCCGCAAGCACAGATAACGATACACGTGCCCGTCCCGATCGGACGGAGCGAATACTCACGAAGGAGCAGTCATGCAAATCAGTCCGGAAATGGTACGTCAGTTACGGGAAAAAACGAACGCGGGGATGATGGACTGCAAACACGCCCTTGCCGAGGCAAAAGGCGACGTCAGCGCCGCGGTCGACATCCTGAGGAAGAAGGGGCTTTCGATCGCCGCGAAGAAATCGACCCGCGCGGCCAAGGACGGCTGTGTCGGTTCCTATATACACATGGGCGGCAAGATCGGCGTTCTGGTCGAGGTCAACTGCGAAACTGATTTCGTCACGCGTAACGAGAAATTCCAGACGCTGGTGAAGGACATCGCGATGCAGGTCGCAGCGTCCAACCCGAAATACGTCTCGCGCGAGAACGTCCCCCAGGATGTTATCGAGAAAGAGCGTCACATCTTCACCGAACAGGTGAAGGGGAAGCCGGAACACGCGCTCGCGAAGATCGTCGACGGGAAGATGGAAAAATTTTACGAAGAGTTCTGCCTGCTGGACCAGATCTTTGTGAAGGACACGTCCAAAAAGGTCAAAGAGCTTCTTGCGGCAAAGATCGCCGAGATCGGCGAGAATATCGTGATCCGCCGATTTTCGCGTTTTCAGCTGGGAGAAGAGCTGGCATAAGATGAAGAAACCTGCATACAAAAAGATAATTCTGAAGCTCAGCGGCGAGGCCCTGGAGGGGGACCGCGGCTACGGGATCGATCCTTTGGTCTGCATATCGATCGCCGCGTCGATCAAGGAAATCCGTGCCCTCGGCGTGCAGTTATCGATCGTCATCGGCGGCGGGAACATCTTCCGCGGCCTCGCGGCGCACGAAAACGGGATGGACCGCGCGACGGCCGACTACATGGGGATGCTCGCGACGGTGATAAACGGGCTGGCGCTGCAGGACGCCCTTGAAAAGGTCGGCGTGCCGACACGGGTGCTGACCGCGATCGAGATGCGGCAGCTGGCCGAGCCGTTCATCAGGCGCCGCGCGATGCGCCACCTGGAGAAAGGGCGCGTCGTCATATTTGTGGCGGGGACGGGCAACCCGTATTTCACGACCGACACGACGGCGGCGCTCAGGGCGAGCGAAATACACGCCGACGTTCTGTTGAAGGCGACGAAGGTCGACGGCATTTATGACAAGGACCCGAATAAGAGCCCGGACGCGGTGATGTACAAGAAGATCACCTATTTGGAAGCGATCAGGAAGAAGCTTCGCGTGATGGACACGACGGCATTTTCGCTGTGCATGGACAACAATATACCGATCGTCGTCTTCAACATGCTGAAGAAGGGGAATCTGAAAGCGGCTGTGCTGGGTGAGAAGATCGGCACGACGGTTACGGCAAACGGAAAGAACCGGTAGCTACCGGTCACGCATTAACTGAGGAGGGTGCTATGCCACTCAAAAAAGTGTTCGATGAGATGGATGCGAAGATGAAGAAAACGCTCGAGCATATGCATAACGAGCTTGCCGCAATCCACACCGGCAAGGCGACTGCGGCGCTCGTCGACAACATCAAGGTGGACTATTACGGCACCCCGACGCGGCTCAAGGAGCTGGCGGGGATCTCGACGCCTGAGCCGCGGATGCTTGTCATCCAGCCGTGGGACGCGAACGCGGTCGCGGAGATCGACAAGGCTATCAAGAAATCGAACATGGGTTTCAATCCGACGGTTGAGGGCAAGATCTTGCGCGTCCGGGTTCCCGAGCTGAGCGAGGAACGGCGGCGTGAGCTCGACCGAGTGGTCAAGAAGCTTGCCGAAGACGGACGCATCGCCGTTCGGAGCGAACGCCGCGACGCGAACGAAAAGATCAAGCATCTTCAGAAAGAACACGCGATCACGGAAGACGAGATGTTTAAGTGGGAAAAGAAGGTGCAGGACAAGACCGACGAGACCATCAAAGAGATCGACAAGATACTGGCGTCGAAAGAAAAGGAAATTTTGCAGGTATAGCGCAGTACGGGCCGCTAGCTCATCAGGTAGAGCACCACACTTTTAATGTGGTTGTGCCGAGTTCGAGTCTCGGGCGGCTCAGATAATCGACCCCATCGTCTAGCCCGGTCCAGGACATCGCCCTTTCACGGCGACGACGAGGGTTCAAATCCCTCTGGGGTCGCCAAGTAATAGGCGTTGCGAAACCGCTTCCGGCGGTTTTGCAGCGCCTTCTTGGCTTATAAGGACATCAAGGTCCGACAGGAGGTAGTACCGGATAGAGACCCGGCCCCTGGTATAGATGACACTGTGGATCAGGCCATCAGGGTCTATAAGATCACTAAACTGATCCTGCGAAAGACAGGGACCTGTCGGATTCATCGGAATCACCTGTCGCTTTCAGCGGAATGTACAGCAAACGACCGAAGTAGAAAATTAACAATCGTTGTTACTGATATTGATTATCCCCGAGGATCTTATTAAACCTCTCCAACACCTTGTCCAAATCGAATTTTTCGCCCGCACGAATCACTGGGGCAAGGGCAACATCAACCTGCCTGCGTAAAAAAGAAATCTTGTCCGCAGTAAGGCCAAAGTCTTGACGGTAATCGCCGGTATATCCTTCATCGGTCACCTTGCGCTTAAAAAGCTTTATAAATTTATCGGCGTAAAAATTAAAGCCAACTTCGGCAATATGCCAGAGGTCATAATAATCCCTTATGGCCACGTCCTTGCGAGATATGGCGGCTTTGAGTTTTTCGGCCACCGCTTCATTCCGCGACAATGACAATACTTTCCTGCGCGGGAACAGATCTTCGCCCGTAAAGGGATCCTGATAAAAATGTTTGATCTCGGTGTGAACGGGTTTATCGATCGGAGGCTGGCGGAGAGAAATCTCAAGTTTTATTACATCATCTTTAGCCGTTAAAACCGATGGATATTTAATCTTAAACACGTACTGTTTTGAATTATTAAACCCTTCACCCTCAGGTTTATCGCTCGTTAACTGTAGGGCCTTTAAAAAAGAAGGCATCTGCTCACGGATGGGCGTAATGGCTCTTGAACGTTGTGATCGCGCGGTAAGCGAGGCGTAATAAGTAAAGTCCAGATCCTCGCTCAAGCGATGATAATTAAGATGCGCTTTATTGAGCAGAGTGCCGCCTTTAAAGACGAGCTTATTGCTCAACAGCGCCTCAATGCTGTTAAGGATAACGGTGAGGTAATAATCTTTCTCAACGATCGCCGGCCTGAATTTCATCTTGCCGGCGATTGCCGGAATAATATCTTTGAGTTTCTCTCTATCGATTGACAATGATCTTCCACTCCTTATTTATTTTCCCCTGGCGAGATCGATTATATGGATCGAGAAGCACGAGCACCCTTTTTTCACCGATGCTTTTGCGTAACGGATCCAGTAATTTGTCCTGGCATCCTGATTTTTCCAGCAAATAACCGGCTCTTTTCCTCACTGAAACAACAGGAAATTTTATGAGATAGCGGATAAACTTCTCGAGATCGATATTGTTGAGAGCATCTGGTAACGCCGATTCGAAATTACGCATCGACCCTAACGGATTATAAGCGAAATCCACCAGCGTCCTCTCTTTGTCGCTTATGCATACTTCCTGATCCTCAACCTTTATTTTCTCAACGCCATAATATTTCCCGGGATCGATCTTCACGGCCTCATAGCGGATACCGCAGATCTCCTTTTTACATGACTTTGCCGTGTTTAAAATAAAAATTGTGCGGGGGATCTGTTCGGTAAATCCCCAATAGTTATACATAGTGAAATATCCGATATAATAAGGCGTATCGCCCATCCACAGATCTGCAACCACAAACTCGTTCGGCATCCACTGCTGGTTGGGCGCCTTCATCGGTACTAAGATATACTTGCCTTTCTCAATCCTGATGAGACGGCCTTTTTGGGTAAGAAAAACAAGAACCCTTGAGGCCTTATTCTTATCGGGAAAAAGCTTTTGAACAAACTGGGTGGTAATCAGTTTTTGTTTCTCGAACTCCACCCGGGAAATAAGGTAGACTTCGTCTTTTGAAAGATTTTTATAGCCATTATTCATTGGGTTATCCCATTTGACGTAGTTACGTATATCGCAACTTCACCAAACAAAATATACTATAACTCTACGCGCATTTCGTGTCAATAAAAGTTATACCACTGACAAATGGTTCCCGGCTAATATCCTTAACATGATCTTACCATCATGTCCCTTATAAGTTTCTATATTGAAGGTGTCTATGAAAGTTCTGTTTTGCCCCCTCAAGGGGTCGATAAGTAGTATGCGCCGCGAACCCTCCCAGGATTGCGGCGCGTACTGTTTCTGGGACAAGTAGGTCCAGTTCAGATACCGCATAATACCTCACCGTTACCTGATCCTTGTTGTATGTTACGCTATGGATAAGCTGGGAGAGGAGGGCCTTCTTCTCATGCGGGGAGAGAGGCCGGTAGGCCGCGGCAAAGGCCCGGAGACTCTCGCGGGCGGCTTCCCGGCTGACTGTCTTGGCCTCGATGTCGCCGGCTTCGATACGCGCCTTCCGCTGGCGCTGGAGGCATTCCTTCCGCTCCTTGTCCAGACGCTCCAGCTCAAGCGACATGACATGACCCTTGTCCCGGCCGACAGTCTCGCTGAAGGTGTTGGTGATCATCCGGACCTTCTTGTCGATGCCGGCCATGGCCTCCTCCGTCTCCCGATCACCCCCCCGGAGCTCCTCTAACCGCCGGCGGTTCGCCGCATCGTTGCCGGACATTACCTCTTGGAAGAGGGTGTCATCTTCGGCAAGGGAGCGGATCCGCCGGAGAAGTGGCTGCTCGATGGCGGGGGCGCTGATCGTCCTGATGCTGCAGGTCAAAAAAACTTGAAGCCATCAGGTGCGGTGCGTATCCGAGGATAATCTTCATCGAATGGTGAACGTGGAGCGTATGGGTTCCGGCATTGAGCGGATGCGGGGACCTTGCGCTCTACGGCAAGATAGCTTAAGAATTGCTGTATATCAGAAACGGCCGGGGTATCAGGATTCTTGCCGGAAATAAATCCGTGAAACGAGCGCAGACACATCAAATATGTCTTTTCAGTGCTGTATGCCATATGCTTTAATCGCATGGCATTCTGTGTGTTAGCCACAACAACACTGTGTACCCATTTTGCTTGACAACCATCACTATTTTCGTAATATGCTGTTAAAACGTAGAATAAAGATAAAAATTAATGTTCGTGGACAAAAAGGAGATTAATCCAAACTTCACAGAATGGGCACACTGGCCTGGCCGGGGGAAACTACCAGACCTGTCATACCCAGGTGTTTACGCACTCGCGATTGCACAGGATGATCTCTCCGGTATGCCATTCTCGTGGATGTGTCAGATTGTGTATGTTGGAATGACCAATGCCAAGGGGGGCTCGAGTCGCGGCTCGGGCAGTTTGAGAATACGATCAAAGGTGGAGATGGTCACGGTGGCGCGCACCGTGTCGGTTTCAAGCACCCAGACTACTCCAAGCTAACCTCTCGACTTTACGTTGCCGCATGCCCCTTTCCCTGCGATGTGAGATTGGGACTTGAAAACTGCATTGATTCAATGAGAGCAGCTTCTCCGGATTCCGGGAAGAGCGAATTTGACCGGTGACGGTCCATCGCGGCCGCGATCCGCATGAACTTGATCGGATATAACGTGCTGGCGGGTGTGTTACCGGCGCGTCAGCGATTATAGAAAGGAGCGATCCGCATGAAGGAGCCGGTCTATGTGAAGGAAAGCCCGGACAGGGGGCGGGGAGTCTATGCCGCACGGGACATCCGGAAGGATGAAGTCATCCTGGAGTTTAACGGTCCCCACGTGACAATCGGATCGCTGGAAGGCATCCCGCGCGAGGTTCAGGATCACCTGTTCAACATCGGGCAGGGCGAGTATCTGATTGTCCGGGAACCCGGCGCCTATACCAACCATTCATGCGGCCCCAATGCCGGCATCAGGCGGGATGTCTTGCTGGTGGCCATGCGGGACATCAAAAAAGACGAGGAGATCACGTTCGACTATTCGATGATCACCGCCGATGGATGGACGCTTGAATGCCTCTGCGGGTCTCCGTCCTGCCGTAAAATCGTAGGAAACTACAAAGATCTGCCGGACGAGCTCAAAAGAAAGTATGCTATGTACACACCGGACTGGATCAAGACGATCTGAAGATGATCGGGCAGTCGGACAACCCGCGCAACCCGATAAAGTGTTGCCCGGCCAGGCGCTCCAGCGGCCGCTGTCGCGCCGCCGAGGCGTCGCGTTTTATGTATCCCGGCGATCTTGCGGTGGTGCTCGAGACAGCCGGTTGTCTCCTCGAGCGTCAGCGCCCCGCTCTGCCAGGGCCTGTTGCGTCATGCTTCGGCCGGAACCCTCGTCGTGCCGTTCACGTACGCCCGCGGGGTGCCGCAGCCGCCGGCAGGGCGCGCGCAGCCGGTGAGAGGCAGAGACGGGCAAGCCGGCGATAACAGAGGGTGCTCTTACGCGGCCGGGGATCCGGAAACAGAAGAGGGTGAAGCGTGGCAGATGGATGTGAGCAGTATTTCGGCATGAATAGCAGGAAAACACGTGTGTGCCTGGTTATGGCTTTCCTGACGAGTATGATACTTGCCGGGAATGCCTTTTGTTTTCCGGCGGATGTCGAAGACATCAGCGGGGAGAAATATTTTCCGGCGGTGAAGGCGGCGCTGGCGGGGGCGAAGAAGTCGATACGGGTGGCGATGTACATTGTGGAACTGCCCGCAGGCGTGGGTACCAGCAGGCAGCAGCAATTGATCGATGAGCTGATCAACGCGCATAAGCGCGGCGTTGATGTCGAAGTCGTCTTGGACCGGAACATTGATGAGAGAACAGCTCGGCGGGGGAAGCTGCAGACGGAGCTTAAAAGCATCGAGGCGTACCGACGGCTCAAAGCGGCGGGGGTGAAGGTTTTTTATGACGATCCGTCGCGCTACACGCACGCGAAGGCGGTTGTGATTGACGGCGAGACGGTCATCCTGGGGAGCACCAACTGGTCGAATGCGGCATTGAACAGAAATATTGAGGTCAATGTCCTTGTGAAGTCGGAGGAACTGGCGCGGAGTACAACAGACTATCTGCGCAGTATTGAAAAAAGTGAAGCGGCAGAGGCGGAGATCGGGGAAGGGCGGCCGGCGGTACCCGTCGAAGCGCGGTTCATGACAGGCGCGACGTATGCGCCGCAGATGGTGAACAAGAACGATGAACGGGCGTTCGATATCTATCTGTTCCTGCTGTGGGAATATGACGGAAATTCTGAGGGGAGGATCTCCCTTTTCTATGATACCGCGGCGGAATATCTCGGGATGGATACGTCGAATAGGACGGCGTACCGGAGGCAGATCATCAAGGTGCTGAGGAAGCTGGAGGCAAGATACGGGTTGATCCGTTTCAAGCCGCTGTACGCGAAGGAGGCGACGATAACGCTGGTCGATCTCGAAGATGCGGGGAAAGCGGATAGGGGCAAAAGTGAGACCGCTTCGTCGTTTCGGGGAGCCGGGACTCCTCCCGATGACAGATCCTTTGAACTGCCGGAGGCGTATTTCGATTATGGCTGGAACAGGGAGCTGTCGTTCAGCGCGAAGATTTGTTACATGATAAATCTGATCAATGCCGGCGCAAGCGATACCAGGCCGGTATGGTTAAAGAGCGTGGCGGAGATCACTGCCGCATTCGGCGGGATCGGGGCGGATGTGATTTATAAAGGGATGGGTGAGCTGCGGCGGAAAAGGATTATTGACGTGGCGTATGATGATCTGACGGGGAAGCCGTACGAGAAGAGGGAGCCGAAGACATATAAGGTGCTGGAGCTGTATGATTTTAAGAAGCTGCAGGAGCGTTTGAAGGAACTGTCGCAGCAGTACGGCGAAAAGGAGTATGGGACTGCGCGGAAGTACGCAGAGATCGTTTTCGAGGAGTATAACCCCGCGGTGATCGAGGATATTATTGTGAAGGGCAGGGAATACGGGCAGGAGAAGGTGGGGAAGGCGTTTGCGATCGTGGCCCAGAAGAATACGGATAACCCGAAGAAGAAGTACAGCTATGTGGCGGGGATACTGGAGAATTGGGGGAAGTGAGGATAGGTCTTGGAGACCCTTCGCTTCGTTCATAGATGACGGATGTTGCTGACAGATCCACCGGGGGAAGGAGTTTCGCGCACGGGATAGCGAGTGTTTCAGACCGGAGGCAGAGAAACGAACGAGGGGGGACGCGATGAAAAGGGCGTATATGTTTATGGGAATGCTGGCCGCGGTGTGCGTGTTCGCCGGCGCCGCGGCGGGTCAAGAGCAGGCGATAGGAGACGGTGCGGCAGCGGCACTGTACAAAAAGACGCTTTCTCAGATCGAAGAAAAAGAGCGCGCGAATGAGCAGAGCATAGCGGCGCAGTATCAGAGTGTCGCAGACATCAAAGAGAATCTAGACGATCTGCGCCGCCGGATGACCACGACGGAAGGTGTCGGGGGGAAGCTCGGGCGCGCGGCGGTCATCCTGCTTCTGGGAACGCTGTTCTACTTCGGCATGAGCTTCGGATTCAGAAAAGCCAATCAGTTCATCAGTAGGGAAAATGTTCTGCGAGAGGACGAGCGGGTGCTGAGGATCAAGACGCTGATGGCGCTCTTCCGCTGGATCGGGTCGATCCTGATCATCGCGCTGACCCTGTTCCTGCTCCTGGAACTGTTCGGTTTTAACATGGCGCCGATCCTCGCCGGCGCGGGGATCGTCGGGCTGGCATTCGGGTTCGGCGGCCAATACCTCATCCGCGATATCATCAACGGGGTTTTCATCCTGGTCGAAGGACAGTACCGGATCAACGACGTGGTCAAGATCGGCGAGCACGGCGGGCTGGTCGAAGCGGTCAACCTGCGGGTGACGCGCCTGCGCGATCTCGAAGGCAAAGTGATCTATATCCCCAACGGTGAAATCAAGTCGGTGGTCAACTTCACCCAGGAGTTCTCCCAGGCGCTGCTGAACATCGGTGTTGCCTACAAAGAGAACGTTGACCGCGTGATGGAGGTGATCAAAGAGGTCGGCGCCGCGATGCAGGCGGACCCCCATTTTTCACGGATGATACTCGACGAGCTTGAGATGCTGGGGGTCGACGATTTCGCCGCCTCACAGGTCACCATCAAATGCCGGATCAAGACGCTGCCGATCAAACAGTGGGAGGTTGCCCGCGAGTTCCGGCGGCGGATCAAGAACCGTTTCGACGAGCTCGGGATCGAGATCCCGTTCCCGCATACCACGCTCTATTTCGGGACCGGGAAGGATAACGACTGGGTCAGGGAGTGGGCGAAGCGGAGTTGAGGCGCAGTTTTTTCCTTACCATGTCGGCGTGCGGAGGTATTGCTCGAAGCGCTTGAAAAGTTTTTTTGCAAAGGTCGTGTCTTCCGGATATTCGGCGGCAAAATCCTTCTTTGTTGCCGGCTCCCCTTCCTTGAGCGGCCCGCTTGTTTTGCCGCAGAGCGTTTTTGCGAGACATCCCGAGAGACATTCCTGAAAGGTGTAAATGGGTTGTTTGTTCGGCTGGTTTCTGGTATAAAGGGACAACATTTACCGGCGCTTTTCACGCAGACACTTCATGGATGCAGATAAACAGAAAACTTCGATTTCCTATCATTATACGTTCACGTTCCCGGATGGCAGGACCAAGGAATTTGACGTTAAGCTGGACGCGGTCACGCTCGCGCTGATACGCCAGAAAGACCCGTTATACGCCCAGTGGGCGAAATTGAGTTATCATCAGTGTTCTATATGTCCCCTTCACGTTGCGGCCAGCGAATATTGTCCCGTTGCGGTCAGCCTTGAGGAGCTCGTAGAATTCTTTAAAGACTCGATATCATACGAAGAGGTCGACGTCACGATCAGGACCGAGGCGCGTATGTATACCCGGCACGTCTCTCTGCAAAAAGGGGTGAGTTCGCTGTTGGGGATCTACATGGTGACGACCGGTTGTCCGGTCATGGAAAAGTTAAAGCCGATGGTGAGGTTTCACCTGCCGTTTGCGTCGCCCGAGGAAACGATGTACCGGGTCATTTCGATGTATCTTTTCGCGCAATATTTCATTTACAAAGAAGGGGGAAAGCCGGACTGGGATCTGGAGGATCTGGTAAAGATATACAACGACATAAAGATTGTAAATCAGAGCTTTTTTGAGCGGCTTTCCGCGTTACAGATCCAGGACGCGAGCCTGAACGCGCTGGCGATACTGCACAATTTTGCGAATTATGTCACCTTCGCAATAGATGACGATATGCTCCAAAGAATAAAACTGACGTTTGATGCATATCTTACAGACAAGAAAGTGCAGCCTGCGCGTTAAACGCGGTGTGGTGATCGATGGCGATATTCGATTGCTTTCCGATCTGATTGTTGGTATAAATGTACCCTCTAAACGTTTCTTGCTAAACTAGTTGGAATGTCTTGGTGCGTGGAGGGGTGGCTGAGTGGCCGATAGCAACCGCCTGCTAAGCGGTTGGTCGGGTAAAACTGACCCCAGGGTTCGAATCCCTGCCCCTCCGATATTTTATGCAGTAGAGAGGTTGAAAGGAAACACATAAGGCGGATAGCGGACGAAAAGGCAGGGATGAGAAGCCTGGGGGATAGAAGCAACAGGCAGTATTGAACGAGAACAATGAAGCGAGCGGGGAGAGGGTTCGTTCCGAAGGATACCCCGCGCTCCGGTGCGGGGTTTATCCCTGCCCCTCCGATATTTTATGCAGTAGAGAGGTTGAAAGGAAACACATAAGGCGGCTAGCGGACGAAAAGGCAGGGATGAGAACCCTGGGCTGCAAAAAAAACATTGTTGCGCCAAACGGAAAGGAGGCAGCAATCATGGAAGAGAAGAAATCGGTAAAAACAGCGTTAGGAATGGATGAGAATATTGAGGGGTTGCTCTGTTATATTTTGGGTTTTATTTCGGGCGTATTTTTCCTGTTGATCGAAAAGGACAATAAGTTCATAAAATTTCACGCGATACAATCTGTCCTGACATCGGCGGCATTGTTCGTGGCGGCGATCGTTGCGGGGATCATCCCGTTTTTCGGCTGGATCGTGTTGTTCCTCCTGGGCCCTGTATCAATAGCTCTTTGGCTGTTGTTGATGTACAAGGCGTTCAAGTGCGAGATGTTTAAACTGCCTTTTGTCGGAGATATTGCCGAGAAGCAGATACAATAAGCTGGTATTTTATCGAAATGCGCCCATAGCTCAGCTGGATTAGAGCATCTGCCTACGAAGCAGAGGGCCGGAGGTTCGAGTCCTCCTGGGCGCAGTTTCTTTTGAATGACGGTTGAATGAAAAGAGCACAGCCGTTAGAAACGCGCATGTGGACTCGAAGGGAGCCGCGGCTTTCAAAACGCGAGCTGGCGAGCGTTTTGTGCGGCGTGTGGCCGACCTGGAGCGACACGGGCGAGGCGGCGTGCGCGGAGGGCGCCGAGTCCTCCCGGGCGCATTTTCCTTTGTCATCGCGGGCATACGAGTTTTTCCCTTATGATAGACCTTACCTCGGATGAGCATTTCATGCGGGAGGCGTTTCGCGAGGCGGAGAAGGCGTTCGAGAGCGGCGAAGTGCCTGTCGGCGCGGTGATCGTCCTCAACAACAAGATCATCGCGCGCTCGTACAATCAGGTGGAGATGCTGAAAGACGCGACGGCGCACGCAGAGATCCTCGCGATCACGCAGGCCGCGCAGGCGCTCTGCAACTGGCGGCTTCAGGACACTACCCTCTATGTAACCAAAGAGCCGTGTTTTATGTGTTCGGGGGCGATCGTCAATTCCCGGATCAAGACGGTGGTGTTCGGCGCGCGGGACGAGAAGTCGGGAGGCGCCGGTGGCGCGCTCAATATCCTGCAGGATGAGCGGCAGTATCACCGGGTTGAGGTGCGCTGCGGCGTGATGGAAGAGCCCGCGCGGCTTTTGCTGCAGGAGTTTTTTAAGATACAGCGGGCGAAATATAAGGAATGACAGATTGTCGCGGGGACACAGCGGAGCACATTATTGTGAGATTGCTTCGTCATCCGCCGGGGGGCGGATTCCTCGCAATGACAGTTTTATCTGGAGAGGTGCCGGAGCGGCTGATCGGGGCGGTCTCGAAAACCGTTATACCGAAAGGTATCGGGGGTTCAAATCCCTCCCTCTCCGTGTTTTTTGGAGCACGCAGGGAAGAATAGCAAGAAACGGTTGAGCAGAGTATATGTGGGGATTTGAACCCCCGATACGGAGAACAGTTGTCAAAGAAGAGTGAGATGAGAGCAGAAGCAACGCGAGAGGTTCTTCCGCAGGATACCACGCACAGCGATGCGGGGTTCAAATCCCTCCCTCTCCGTGTTTTTTTGGAGCACGCAGGGAAGAATAGTAAGAAACAGTTGAGCAGAGTATATGTGGGGATTTGAACCCCCGATACGGAGAACGGCTGTCAAAGAAGAGTAAGATGAGAGCAGAAGCAACGCGAGGGGTTCTTCCGCAGGATACCCCGCACGGAGTAAGCAGTATTTGATGTATTTGTAAGCTTATTCGCAAATTGCCCAGAAAGAGCAATCTGGTTTTCCCCGGCCCAAAAGGGGGCGCGATAAGCACTAATTCAATAAGAAAACAGCTGATAACAGTCGCAATACAAGCGGATATTCCAAACCTGACGGAAGTCCACGCCCTCCGCCACACCTTCGCAAGCCGCCTCTTCATGAAGGGGGTTGACGCTCCCACCGTGCAAAAGCTCATGGGACACACCAAGATAGACACGACGATGATCTACACGCATCAGACGCAGGAACATTTGAGGGATGCGATAGAGAAGCTTTCGTAGCGAAATGTGCTATACTCCGAACATAATTAGTTGTATAGGTGTCTCATCAAATAAATTGGAGGCGCAAAATGAAAATATTTTTTGTCTTGGCGGCAGTGTTGTTCTGTATGGCCTCGGCCGTGTATGCTGAGGGGGTGAAAAAGGAAATTCGGTTTCCGCGCGGCAAGTCCTCAACGACGATCGAAGAAAGCGTTCTCCTGAGTGAGCGCGACGTGTATTTCCTGACCGCAAACGCAAAGCAGACGCTGGAAATAAAAATATCCTCAGTGGAAGATAACGCGGTTTTTGAAGTATATACGCCGGGATCTACGGTCGCGGAAAAAGACGGATTGACCGAAGTTAACGGTGAAACCCTCCCGGGGGCCGGTGACACAGAAGAAATTCGATCATGGAAAGGCGTCCTGCCTGTTTCCGGCAAGTATGTGATCGTTGTAGGCGGAACTCGCGGCAATGCCACCTACAAACTGCACGTCGCCGTTCGCTAAGCGGCAGCGTCATACAGAAAAGGAGGAAAGATGAAAAAGAGCCTGATCTTGAGCAGTATGTTAGTTTTAGTGTTTTTAGCCGCACAGAACATCTATGCCCAAGGATCCGCAATTAATTATAAACAGCTCATAGCTAAATGCAGAGAGGCAATTAAACAGGCGAAATCATACAACGTTAAGATGGAATATAAGAACTCCTTTACGATTAACTCGCGAGAAAATACAAACAATTCAGCAGGCTTAGACATAGGCTTCATGCGTCCGGACAGATTTAAGGTAAAGCAAGTTGTGCATGAGGGCTCGGATGAGGGCATGTGGGACGGGTGGGTAGTTATAGGCGCTGATTATTATGTCCTTAATCCGGTCTTCGGTTGGAAAAAGGATGTTGATGATAATCGCAGAACAACATGTAAAGCCTATTCTCCCGAAGGTGTTATAAAACAATTAGAAGCCGTTGAAAAGACATACAAAAGAGATTCCATAAGCTCAGCTACGAAAGACGGAATAGAATATTTTGTGATCAAATATTTTTTTGGCAAAGAATCAGTTGATGCTGAATCTTTGCCCCCGGAATTACAAGATTGCAAGATAATCGGAACATATGAGATCTGGATAGATAAAAATAATTATTTACCGTTAAAACAATCAGAGGAAATATCCTATTATTCAAATGAGCAAAATAAAGGGACCTCATCAACGAGCATACAGTATTCTTCTTATAACGATGATACGATACAGATTGATGAACCTGTGCTCGGCAGTCAAGTTTTCTAACACGGTGCCCCAAACAATGGCTATCCATAGTTGCGCAAGCTTTTTTTGGCATACATAACATTATTCCGGCAATGTATCGATCTATTACGGCCTGCTCATCACGCCGTTTCTCTTCTACGCGACCGTCCTGGGCATCAATCAGATCTGCAGCAAGCGGCAGAAATATAAAAATATTCTTTTCATCACACTCGCTTCGC